>Ga0209367_1012047_pt1 | contig 11379 bp, 8 predicted proteins | sample WorMetLIZISLAND2_FD_187412 | JGI IMG/M metagenome (GOLD analysis project Ga0209367, IMG submission 187412) | Marine gutless worms symbiont microbial communities from Max Planck institute for Marine Microbiology, Germany - Olavius geniculatus... ... | reverse complement strand
AAGTACGACCCTTCAAATGCAGCTAAAATGTCTGGGGGAGCGATGTGAGCTCCCCCAGCGTTGTCTGGGGCGGAACCCCAGCCGAAATCGAACTTAGTGCATTTTAGCATTAAAATATTACATTTGGTGACAACAGTTTTAATTATTTTTTATCAGAATCAACTGACCCAATTTACTCTATGTAGTTAAAATAATAAAAGTAAAGAAGGGCGGCGAAACAAATTTAAAAGAATGAATAGGCCTGCAAATAATCTGCGAGCGAAGCGAGCCGAAATTTTTTTTTGAACTGTTGTACGCAGAATTGTCGTACTGTTATGTTATGCGTTTGTAGGAAATCTGCGACCAAAAAATATTCCCCCCAGTTTTCAATTTCGTACTTTTCCACTAACTTTTTCCAGGAAGCATTTGCCTCCACCTGTCAATGGAGTGGACGCCTTTGGCCAAATTTCAGTTATATCTGCCAACGCAAGCAATAGTCACACGCTGCTTTCGCTTCGTCTTTCGTACTGGGTGATTGCAAGATCTCAGCTTCATGGGTATCTTCGGCCTCGAAAGATAGGCGGTTACCCATGCTGGCAATGAGTTCGTGTTAAACGAAGGGTTGCCGACGAAAATGGCTTCGTGAAATGACCGTGAATGGATAGAGATATAGTTATCATTGATCAGTGGACATCGTTTGGACGAAGGGTGTTTCATTGGTTTTCGTTGCTTCGTTTGGAAAGGCGAAGGCTCAGCACTTTATCAGTCGATGTGCTCTGTCTGAGTTACCAATTCGGTGCTTCGGTCCCAACGATTGTGTCGTTCTGGAATTAAGCCCAGGACGTTTCAAACGAAGTCGTTCCAGCAAACTTCGGCGGTTTCAGGATATGCTTCGGTCTCGTTACGGCTGTCGTCTTCGTGTACTCTCAGATGACGAAGCAGTCGTTGATTTGAACTTGGTTCGGTGACTTCGTCGACTTCCTTCTCGATTCGTTGGTGACTCGCACGGTGTGCGATATCTCAACTTCGTTTTTGTCGAAAGTTTTTGGTGGTGTTTTGTCTACGCCTGGGTTCGCTGGGCCTACCTTTGAGTAGGATGCTTCAGTCTTCGTCGGTTTTTTCGTCTTCGGAAGAAAACGAAGCAAAGGTCAAATGCTTCTTCGGTTTCCTTGACGAATCACGTCTTGCCGAACCCCATCTACTACACGATCTTGCCCACGAAAAAACTTTATGACGACCAGAACGGCGTATAGACGAATCATAGTGCTGAAAATCGCCGTCTTCGGTTCTTGGTCTTCGTACTTTCACGTCTTCGCTCTGACCACGCCCCATAGAGCCTTTGGTGCGTCGTCCTCGACAAAGCGTTGAAGCTCTTAAATGCGTTATTTGTGAGGCAAAGGGGTCGTTTTTGGAATTCCCCGATGACGAAGCAGCAACTGCTTCGGTAAATGTCTTCGTTAAGTCCACCGTTCCACTTGTTAACAGTGTTTCGACCTCTTTGTATTCGGTCATTTGTCGTCCAGTTTCCTTTCGTAGGTCCTTCGGGCAACGTGAAGTGGTATTTGGCTTCGTACCGTACGCCGAGTCTTCGTACCAAGCACTTTTAGGCATCGTCGTTGATGCTTCGGTAGACTTCGTTGTCGGTTGTTGCCGAATCACTTCTTCTTGCCGCACGTGTTGGGCGCCACTGTAACCACCCTCTGCTTTCGCTTCGTCTTTCGTACTGGGTGATTGCAAGATCTCAGCTTCATGGGTATCTTCGGCCCCGAAAGATAGGCGGTTACCCATGCTGGCAATGAGTTCGTGTTAAACGAAGGGTTGCCGACGAAAATGGCTTCGTGAAATGACCGTGAATGGATAGAGATATAGTTATCATTAAACAGTGGACTTCGTTTGGACGAAGGGTGTTTCGTTGGTTTTCGTTGCTTCGTTTGGAAAGGGGAAAGCTCAGTACCTTGTCAGTCGATGTGCTCTGTCCGAGCGCTCGATCAAACTGATCAGTCATCACTGCGCTTCGCCTTTTATACTGCCGGAGCCGGCCAAAAGGGCCTAGGCTGCCTATCACGTGACTGCCACGGGCCAGTACGGGGTTTTACCACTGTCCGCAGGGGCTATAGCAGGCATCACGTAACGTATTCTCGGGAAGCTACGACAGCAGCCTATATGTGGCTTTATACCGCAGTAAAAGGCGACGTTTGATGACCTTTTTAACGAAAGTTATGAATTTAAAATATTTATTATTTATATCCGAAAAATAAATAATTTTAGAAAAATGGACTTAAAATATTTTAGTAAGAAAAATTAGTCCGAATTTAATTTAATTTTACCGAAAATACGAAGGTACACTGCGACACAAAATACACTACAGTTACAGCTGTTTTTGTAGTCACCCCAAAACGTGGGTTGTCCAGTATGAAGCAACCGTTTGTTTAATCCTGACAGTGTCTACGGTTTGCTAGGAAATTCTGTGATAAACTTCTTGGCACCTTACTCTTTCTTTTGCTTTAGCAGTTTAATTTAAACACGATTGTCTGCGGAAAATACCACTTTGTTATAGCTTACATTGACTGCGTCAATAAACGTCACTGCCGATCGAGTGACTGCAGTGGGCTATGTAACGCCATATTGATAAAAAGACATTTTGTTAACGATATTGAATTATTAATAACTCTACCAAAAGTGATACTTTTAAACGAAATTTGGTGATCGTTTTAGGATTTTATTGGGGATGGGTTTACGAAATGTTATTCAAATTCGTTTAGATTTGACCGTTTTATTGCACAATGTCTATGGGTTTAATTGTTTGCGGACACAGTGTACTACTACTGTTATTATTATTATTTTCGTATTTTTATTACATACGGTAGTAAATATGCCTATGGTTCAACGTCTAATTCAAAGCAAAAATGTATAATTAATCATATTATTATGAAAAATGCTGGCGGGCAGGCGGGCGGACCTGTCGGGGGATGCCGGTGTCGGGGATTTCTAGCTGTGCGGACTCCCGGCCGATGTAGTGCAGCGACTTGGCACACTTGATGTTGCAGCGGCTCTCCGTCACCTCCGGATGAGCGATCGAGTCAATTGCGATGATGACGACCATAGTCAACAGCACGCCGACCACGATCTGACCGATCATCCGGAACATGCTTAGCTACTCCGAGTCCACCGGCCGCCTCTGTCGACACGGACAAATGCTCGACGTAACGTGCAGCTACAACTAGAAAAATACGTCCCAAATACTACCCCAATCTATCCTCAACTTTAACCTTTGACCTTTTGATCTAAAAATTAGAACTCTGGAGTTTCCTGCTCTGAAAAACGTTCAGACCAATGTTGGTTTTTCCTACTTTCTACGCGCGATAGCAGAATGCTTCGCGAGTCTTAGCCATGGCCTGGGCGTCTGCTGTCCGTCTGCCTGTCACACTTGTGCGCTGTATCAAAACGGTGCAAGCTAAAATCACGAAATCTTTACCATTGGCTGCCACAAGATCTCTAGTTTTTCGTGACAAAATTTTGTGCCCCTGAGCGCGGGAGTTCCCTTAGAACGAGGGCGTCAAAGAGGAGTACCCCCTAAAACGACGTTATTTTGCCGTTATTTACTCGTATAGTGTGAAAACGGTTGCAGATAGGTACAGACATGCTGCTTATCATAACAAGCACTGGTGACAGGCTTTTTATATTTATCAACATCGATGACCTTAAACGATCTTAAACCCCCAAAAAAGTTTTTAGTAAATTTTTTTTGCAATTTTTGGATGCAGCGCACATTTCAACTGCAGCACACATTTCAACACTGAATTGCGACGAAATGGCTGGAGATAGACCAAGACAACCTGCGCATGAAATTTTCAACACTAAACGTAAATTTTAGCAGTCCAAGTCCCGACTCTCTAGGATCAAGGAGGCCGGCGCAGGCGGGCGTCAAAGACGGCTGCCCTCTAAAAAGTGGCTATTTTACCGCGATTATTTTGCGTAGCGTGAAAACGGTTGCAGATAGGCACGGACATGCTGCTTATCACAATAAGCAATAATGACAACCTTTTTATTGGTGTCAACGATGATGATCTTGAATGACCTTAAACCCTTAATATAGGGGTTTTAGTGAATTTTTTTTTCGATTTTCGGCTGTGACACATTTTAATAGTAAATTGCGCCGAAATGGCTGAGATGGACCTGGACAACCTGCGCATGACATTTTTACGTACATTTTTAAGAATCTAAGTTTCGACCTCCTAAATTCAAGAAGTCTTCTGTACGGAGCCCTCAAATTTAATTACTCTTTTAAGATGCAATAATTTATATCTTGTTGTTGTAGGCCTACACTGATTGCCAAAGTGGCAGGACCGCTGCTATCGCTCGTCACGTGAGCTTTGCTCAAATTGCTTGTTCGTTTTCGAATTAGGAGCCGGCATGGAACAGGCGGACGCATCGATAGACAGACCGACAGACGAACAAACGGCCAAGATCAGTACTGGAATCTACTAAGATTGTCACATAACACGATGTTGCAGAAAAGTCTTTTTCTGTGTAAGTAAGTAAGTAAGTAAGTAAGTAAATGATTTATAAAGCGCCAAAGTCTCAGAAAGAATCAGGGCGTTACTGTTGTCCATCAACACCTGATCACGACCTAATAAACCGCAGAATTTCTCAGTTTTAAGTCTCGTGTCAGTTTTAAACATAATGCGATCATTCTATGCCAAAAAATTGACTGATTAGTGGATTGATTAAAAACTGTCATTTTATTGCAACACTGTATAAACTGAAAATTTAATGAAAAGAGATAGGCCCTAAAGCGAAAATCAATAGCATATTCCGGTAAACACCCCGTTAGGCCCACTCTCTCACAGCACGAATTAACTAAAGTGCTTTAAAAAGAAACGAAAAAGCAACCAAAACGTGTTTTTATTGATTTGTTACTCCATTAAATGTGACTGACTCCACTAAATGACAAACGCTGTCGAGACCACAATCTAACCTAAAAAGATTGTTTTCGTCGTCGTCAATTTGTTTTTAGCTGTAATCTTACGGTTATTTTAAACCGCTCATCTGAAATGTTTGGCAAATCCGTCTCTAACGTTTTTCTGTAATTCTGCTAACAAACTTTTTGCCTTATCTTGCAATCGTGAAACCTTGACCTTTAAATTTAGTAGGGTTCTAAAGGTTGTCGGGGTACACGTTCAAAAAATGAACAGATCGGAGCATCGTCTTAAGAGTAGACAGAATTATTTTCTTGCAGAAAAGCAGCAGGAAAACAGTTCCGCGAGGAAATCGCACGACTGTTAATCTCGGTTAAGTTAACCTCGAATGCTGCAGACTTATACTGTACACAAAATACTCTGGCGTGATAGTAGAAAAATGTACTTACCGCAGTATCAGATAGATGTTGAACGACTAAAACTAGCTATAACTTTGGTTTGAAATTTAGTAGAAGAGACGATTCAGCAGTCGCGGCCTGTAGCTCCATGGCAACAGTGACGCAAACGTGATGATGACGCCAAAGCAAATCGCAGTTTCGACGCAACACGCCATCACTAGGGCTATACGCTCTAAAATTTCAACACTATTTAAATTCGCTAATTGTAAATCTTCTGTTTTTTTTAGAAAATGTTAATGCAAATAAACAAACATACGAAACAAGACGTAGCACGGAAGCAACAACATACTGATAATATTTACTGTATGCTCAAAATCAACAACAGAAAATGTTGCGTAAGTATAACACAGCCTAACTTGCAATACGCTTACCTTACGAATTACTAGGTAACGATTTATATTACAGAAAACTACATGAAACACAAATACACAAATTAAACTACGTAAATGTACGACGTAGCGTACACTGAAGAGCATGCAGTCATAGGCCTACAGGCTACAACAACAGATATTTTCTTCTTTTGTCAATCTAGCATTATCCAAGTTAGCTTGCTTCAAGTTTGCACGCAATGAACGCATCACCGGTAATGCAGAATAATTTTACATCCGATTTTGTTATCGCCACGGAGCGAAAAAATAGTCATCGCTCGTTTATTTGCGAACACGCCGCATAATCAGACTGCACGCTCTACATGTATAGTAAATCCTCAACTGCAAATCCGTCGAATGCGGCAGCAAAAGTTACTTTATTTATCTTGCTTTAACAATTCGAAACAGGGTCGTTGAATAAATTCAGATTGATAGGCTAATCCTATCGGTAATCCAGTAAAAATAGGCTAATCCTCATTAAACTACTTTCGTTTCAGCAACCGCTGCTACTTTCTTCAAAACGACGATTTCGGTTCTCCGCTTTATTATATGTCGCTACAGCAAAAACTCATAGACACGAGACAATTATAAGGTGAGGAAACCTGATCACTCACTGGTCTATCGTCAGAATAATGAACGATGCGATCACAAAATATCGAGACAAATAAAGACAAAACGCAATATCTGATTAACGGGTGATCGGTACCGGTAACGCCATCGTCGAATAACAACTATACAGAGAATGGAACCGTATACTCAGATAACGTCTACAGTCACGCCGCGTTCGGTTTCAAACGTTTAAAATCTGCGTCCACAAGCGCCAGAAAGTAGCCTTGTGTTTTATGTAGGCTGCGGCGGCTGTTGTCTGGTCACGCGAAGACCATTCAATATGGGTGTCTGACGGTCATGTTCCGCGCTCGACGATGACATCGGTCGGCCTTGGCGACCCTTCAGGAAGAACGTCTCCATCTCGCCTTTGCCCTATAAACACGCCAGCGCTTTACACAGCATTCTGCGCTGCACGCTGTGACAATAGTTCGTCTGTCTGTCTGTCCGTCCGTCTTCTGTCACACGAACTCATAGGAATGTCAATCAGTAATCAGTAATGCAGATAAACGGATGCAGGAACCAAAAGTCCCTCTATATCCGTATCAGTGTATTACAATATAATAAATTATATTATTATACTAATAATCTAATCATTTTTTTCGACATACTCCGATCTATCTCCGGTTCCGGCTAATTCAGCGGTCCAGTCAAAACACACATTATTTTATTACTTTTAATCCATGATGAACTCGTTGTCGAGTAAGTCTAATCACGTCAATCTGATTATCTATTTATCGATTTAAAAGATTGCAGCCATAACCTGTTTATATCCTTATTGTCTTCAGTAACAGAATAGCCTATTGAGCTACTTAATACAAATGATTCGACTTTTTCAGATTTGGTATTATCAAATTTACAATTGCAAGCTTTGTTTCAAGATTAATCCCAATAAAATTTTAACTATGAATTCAACATAAATCGACAACGTACAGGAAAAACTGTTTCACATATTCATCAGTCTTTGAGTAGTTTATATATCCCGCTGCACGCATTCTTTAATTTGTTTTACATTTATATCTTAAACTGCCCGTGAGTATTTTCTTACATTTTTTCGTGTAACTGTAAAAGCAAATGTAAATGTGTTTTAAATTAATTGATAAATTGATAAAACAGCGCGCTATTATGCCACCTTGATGTCAATGACGCCTCTTCTCTCAATAACCCACCCACCGAGGTCATCCAAGTACTTTTTGCATTCACTGCTGATGTGAATCTTCATCGCTGCAGCGCACACAAACCTTCTAAACACTCCTAGACTCCAAACGGTTTCCTCACAAAACACAGAAATAGCCTATAGCTGGTTACAGTAAATAGGTAACAATTTTGAATGTATTTTCATAATTCTGGTAGTAATCACTCTAATCCTTCAATTTTAGTAAAACATTAAAAAATTTGTTACAGATAAAATTAACGTAAAACAGTTTTATTTAACGTTAACGTAACTATGACGTTGCCATGCAATTTTTACTGCCACTAGAAATAATCAAAAAATTCCACTGCACTTTTGTAATGTTTGGCAAAGGAGATCAAAACAGCCACAAGAAACCACTAAGTGACGAAGACGTTTTAAAATTGCCGGAGTGGTGCATAGAAAAACTAGATATGTTTTGGGACACGATGTAAGTAAGTAAATAGATATGTTACGTACGGACGCCATGCGATTCCATTTTTGATGCGATGTTGACGGTGTCGCCGAACAGACAATAGCGCGGCATTTTGCTACCAACCACTCCGGCCACCACTGGTCCTACAAACGTTCAGTTAAAGCGTTGCCTACATGTAGAAAAAAAAACTAGCAACAAGTTGCATGCAAGTTATAGTTTCACACGTAAGCGACATTCAAGCGCAAACTCTATTATTTCGATTTTTTGAAAACTAGTTGTGCAGCTTGTTGTACAACAAATCCGCAACAAACTAAAAAGTGGAGTTTGGGCCTTAATGCATAATATGGTTGAGAAATTGTCGAAGATCTTAAACCTTTGCCAAAATGTTCTTACTGAGAACTGAGATTGTGTGAAAATACATGCAAAAATATTAGCGCCACGTAGTTCCGCCCTGTGATAAACACTAAACGGACTCGACGACTGCCATCTCCAGAGTTTCATTGATGTCATTTTTGCACTCGTAGAAGGGCCATAGGCGAGCAAACCTGTGTGCAGTCCAATTCTCAGCTTGAGTTGTTCCTCTGGCAGATGAGGAATCTTGAACGCTTTCAGACCCTTCACGAGGTCGACTGCAAGCGAGCCGACTTCACTCGCATGACGCTTGCCTGTCGCAGAACGCAACACAACGTATACAATCAGCAGCAGAAACGAACAACTGCTTGTTTGCTTATTCCAGTTACAATGCGACACAATAACATTATTTATAAAAAGCCGTTTACGAAAAACGTCCACGAGCGCTAACAGTTAACATTAGTAGCCTATAACTCGGTTTTAAAATGGCGTTTGAAGACACCGGCGCCAATTATATTATGTAGATGATGTGGTCTCGGCGATCTGCTGCAAACGGATGTTTAAACAATTAAACAACTCATCATGAGTTCATCATGAGTGAATCATGAATTCAGTTGTTCTTAGTCTCGATTTATTCCATCCAGAAAAAATGCAACTAGAAGGCGCTCGTAAGAGTGCATATCTCCGCCAAGTGAAGTAATTTAAACATTTTACAACAAATATGCTACTACACCTACAACTACAGTTAATACGATGTGCAGATATCGAGACGTCTTGCCTGTCCTGATGTCTGCTTGTGTATGACATGTGGAGATGATGATGAGTCATCATGTATACACACAGACGGACAGAACGACCAATCTCTTAATCTCCTCCAATGTTCACTACGTTCACCTTGGCGGAGATAATATAAAATGCTTCTCAGTTACCATTGCGCTGCGGCAGGCCGGACGCCACCATGTAAGCGTCTCCGATCGTCTCGACTTTGTACACGTCGTACTTGTCAATCGTCGTGTCGAAAAAGAAGTACAGGTTGTTCAGAAACTCAACCACCTGCAGCAGAATAATCCCACTTCACAGTGGTCGTTACTAAGTTAACATTTAGAAATGTAACTTTTTTTTGTTTTTTTCCCGCTAGTTTTACTCTTCGCGCGCTACGTTCCTAACGTAGCGAAGAGGAGTATATGAAATCAGTGTAATATTGAGGACCGACCAACGACCGACCGACTTCCGTTCTTGGAAGAGCCTTCCTGGATGAACATAAAATGGCTATATCTCGATAACAGTGCTAGATAGACGTTTGGTCACAATGGACCACTCATAAAAAGTCGACCCACGGAAGTCGAATGGTCACGTGACCGACGACGTCACGTGACCCCAAAAGATCAAGGTCGTGACTCCATTATATTTGAGGTGCCATATCTCCGGAACGGTGCCAGATAGACGGATGCGTTGAGGTATAACAAGACAAAAGGCAACTAGCGTCATCGACCATTATTAAAAAATAAATGTACAAAACATCAGTTTATACACTTGCTAACGGCAACATTGAAAAACTCGCACATCGAAAACAGCAAAAATCACAAAAGGTGATATTGCCCGCATCACACTGACTGTGTGTCAGATATCTCTTACACAAGCCGAGTTATAGCCAATTTTGTCCCAAATTTCGTTGCCATGGCAACCAGTGAGGGTCCGGGGTAAAACTGAATGACACCACTAGATTGGCCATCCACAAAAACCATATTCCAGAACCAAAAATTACGACTCTATCTTATACACAGCCACAGTTATGACCGTTTAAAGAATTGTTTAATTTTCCCCATAGGCGCCATTGTAATTTTTTTGATTTTTGCGAATAAATACGTTAAATATTAAATTTCAATTTTCTAACCCCAAAAGGCACTTCCTTGTGCATAGCCGCGTCGTTTAACGCATTAAGCGTAAAAATCCCTTAAGAGGTCTGACCTGTAGGTGCGTTGAAAATAAATAAAATAAAATGAATAAAAACTTTTGCGTATATTTCACCCATTTGCCGAGAAGCTCCCTTGGAGGGATTTGCATGAAATTTTGCACGACGGGTCCCCGTGCCGACGTAATCAACCGTACCAAATTTTATCTCAATCGGTTCAGGGGTTTTGATTCTGTAAGGGGTCGAATTTTTGGCTTTCCCATAGGGAAGAGAAGTCGCCGTTAACACAGGGCTTGAATTACCGTTCAGCCTGTGATTATCACAGGCTGAACGTTAGGGGGTTTTCGGAGATGGGCCATCGAATGCCGCCAATCGCATTTTCCCCGACCGACCCCCGTTGCCATGGCTACGAAATTTGGGACAAAACTGGCTATAATTCGGCTTGCGTAAAAGATTTCGGCGACATTTTTGCGCCTGGAGGGTTTTCGGGGATGGGCCATCGAATGCTGCCAATCGCATTTTCCAAAAACCCCTGGGCGGATTGAGCCCAATTTTTTTTGGTGGTAGACGTCCAGGACATAATCACGCCATTCAAATTTGGTGACGATCGGTTCAGAGGTTTTTGGTTAGCCGAGGGTCAAATTTTGCCTTTTCCCATAGACTTTGAAGGCCGTCTTTACAACACTCACACTATCGTGTGAGGTGTGATAGCCCGTCCGGCCGACGCACATGCGTATGTACTCGGCCCACAGAACGAAAGCACTTGGACGTTCGCCAGTCTTCCACAGCAAGACATGGGACACGATGCACTTACCTATATGTAATGACTGATGCTGACCTGCATGGGCGTGCTGCGAGCAGAGATGGCCGTGAAGCCGACAATGTCACTGAAGTAGATCGTCGCTGAGCTATAAGATTCGGCTGCCACCTGCGCCGTGTACACACAGCGTCAAAGGTAAAGGTCGTCAATTTGTATAGCGCATCGTCGCGAGCATGCGCACGCCTCTAATGCGCTTTCGTTCGTCACTAACCAGAGCCGCCTGCCGCACGACCAGCTGTACCAAGGTCCCCACCTTCCGTAACCCATGCAAATGAGTTACTACTCATTTTACCGTCCCACGGAGGGTAGAAGGCTGAGTCGACCTAGCTGGCAGGCTTCGCACCGAGATGGTTTACCTG
>Ga0209367_1012046_pt1 | contig 11380 bp, 9 predicted proteins | sample WorMetLIZISLAND2_FD_187412 | JGI IMG/M metagenome (GOLD analysis project Ga0209367, IMG submission 187412) | Marine gutless worms symbiont microbial communities from Max Planck institute for Marine Microbiology, Germany - Olavius geniculatus... ... | reverse complement strand
ATCTGTCAAAGACATGTTGAAAACAGTATGGACCCAGAAGTCTTTTGGCAAGCCCGGTTGGTGTATGAACTAGTAATGGTCAGAGACGGGCTGTATAGGCTGACCGATGATAATTTTGTGTCATTAGACATTTGCCAGGCAATTGCAACGGTATGTACGAATTAGTGCTCATACAGCACACTGTACTTTGTGTTTGGTATTACTGTGTATTTTTTTTCTTTTCATTTTTTTCATTTCATTAGCTTTTTCTTTTGTGTTCTTATGTACTACGTGTACGATTTTGATATTAAATAAATAAATAAATAAAATAAATTAGTTCTAGGTTCCAATGGGGCACAAATTAGTACGCTCGGACTATACATCGCAAACGTGTGATATATTAGCGTTGATTGCAGCGTTCGAAGGCAGCGTTGATGTAGCGTCAATAGCAAATAGAAAGCGACATTAACCCTATAGCGTTTAAACGCTAGCGTTCATGTAGCGTTGACGAGTGCATGGAACGAGATTCAGTGACCTCGTGTAGCTGGTCAGAGGGTCAGGGGGCGAAGCCACCCTGAAGCTGAAGCACTTTTGGTTTTAGACGTTCAATGGAAGCCGCAAATTTACCCACTTTTGTAAACTATGATCCGTGATGGACAGACGGACGGACGGACGACAACCCACATGTGACAACAGCTCGACCGTTACTAAAGTACAGTCGGCTAAAAATTAACGCACATGGGTAAGTTTACTAAATTCTGTGAAGCGAAAGTTCCAATATTTACCTTATATTAAATTGCGGTTATTTGCAGTGGCATTTCTAGCCCCTTAATATCTGGGGGGCATGGTCCCATAGCAAGCGCGGTAGCGCGCACCTAAAATGGGATCTGAGGGCGGAGCTCCCAACGGGATCCAGGGGCAAAGCCCTTGGTGAGGGGTCAGGGGGAAAGCCCCTCTGAAGCTGAAGCACTTTTGGTTTTTGGGCATTCGCTATTGACGCTACATCAACGCTACATGAACGCTAGCGTTTAAACGCTATAGCGTCTATAATCAATGCTAGCGTTTAAACGCCGTTTAATAGCGTTAATGCCGCTTTCTCTATGTACACGAGGTCACTGAATCTCTTGTTCCATGCGCTCGTCAACGCTACATGAACGCTAGCGTTTAAACGCTATAGCGTTAATGCCGCTTTCTATTTGCTATTGACGCTACATCAACGCTGCCTTCGAACGCTGCAATCAACGCCAATATATCACACGTACATCGCAAGAAGTATTTGCGGTAGGTCAGTGCCACCAACACAAAACGAAAGTCATACAACAATTTAAACCACCGTGTTACAAAACTTCGTTTAACTGACATATAATATGAATAATAAAAATAGCACCAGCATCACTGTTATGCAACTGAATATCGTTAAAATATACAAAACACGATAATGAAAATTTACAACGAAAAATAAACACAACCAAGACGAAATCATAACACCTAGTAAGTAAAATGTTTGTAAAATTATAAGTGCGACTTAAATATTCTATGGAATTGTGTTTACAAACATCATATATACTGCTCGGATACGCTGCAGGACCAATACTGGTGTTAACGCATGAGCGGCTTGCAGCTGTTAAGCTACTGGACACTCGGCTACGGCAAGCCGCTACGAGCACATTGTAGCGTAAAAATTTTACGCTACGTTACCGTTTTGGCCAACACCAGGGCTTCTGAACGTATAGGTGTTTAGATGAAAATTGAAAAATCACTGATCTAAATGTGCCACCGAACAGTATAAAACAACATTAATGCAAAATCGTTTTCTTAATTATTATTTTTTACTTGAAACTCGCTTATTACAAGCAGCAACAGCCATTTTCGGTGGACAAACTAACGTCACGTTCGTCTGCGTTAGCCGCTGACGTAGATTGTTGTCTGACGAAAAGTTGTAGCGGTTTGCAGTGTATTGCAGCCGAAATCTCGTAGCCGCTAAGTTGCCAGCTGCGCCTCATGTTTCGTCGAGAAGTAGGATTATCGCTTTGATCGACACTTTCTTTTAGAATAAATACCAATATAATCGGAAACATGAACTGAAGTTAGAATTCGGTGTCAATGCAAAAGAATAGGCGTAATTTCTTAATCCCTAGCGAGTAGAAACTTTCTAATCGGTTTTCGTTTCATCTATGGATAAGAAGTAAGTTAATCGAATTCGGTTCTTAGCGGATATCAGATTAAGTGGATGTCGATTAGAAAAAAGATAATCCTATTTCTCGACGAAACATGAACTCGCACAGTGTTTACAAATTACAACATTAAATATTATGTACAAGGTAGGAATGTTAAATTCGTGGCAAGGTTCCAAAATGTGGCACTTTCACAGCTTCGCACCACCCATAGCATGTTTAGGGTTAGGGATATGGTTAGTGTCAGGATTACGACTTTGACTCCAAACCATAAACTAAAACACTATACGTTTTCACACTGCTATGAACTGCTAATATGCTAAAGCTGGGTGGTGCAAAATTTTAGGAAAGCCCAAAACGTTTACATGTCACCTTGTGGATTCGGGTCTTCTATTCCGATGGGCTGCCATTCGGACTGGCCACCGGAAATATCTGTTTTAGACAATGGCGAAACCATACTTTAATACTAAGCTAAATCTGATGCTGACCCTAACTATAACTTTATTCCTAACTTTATTTCTAATGCTTTTGAGTGTTTTCTGCATTGGCAACTGCAGTGAAGTAGAATTATTTCTGTTACCTTTGTTTTCACCTCGATTAATACAAATACTCGTATGCTATTATTGGTTGTCTATGTGTTGTGCAGGTAAAATGTCTTTGCATACGGCATTCTGTCTGCCTCTTCTGTGTGGTATGCTAATGCTAGCCACTGCAGACCTTGAACACACTCAACATGCCGGTCATGTGCAGACAGCTCATGAAGTTGGTGGAGAACATAATGTTGAATTTGATCACGAAGCTATTCTTGGTGTGTTGCTTATTTCACTGTCCAATAATTGCGTGCGGTTATGAATTAATGTAATAGATTGCATGTAGATTTTTTTTCTTTTTCTAACTTGATTTGAAGTAATTGTTATAGTCTTTGGCTGTCTTCCCAGCAAATACAGATCAGCTTTAAGCACTGACCCTACATGGAAACGTCGTTCCGGTCGTCCACGTGGCAGGTGGATAGACCAACTACGAAGAGACAACAACCGCCCACCTGCTGATCAATGGAAGCTGGCTATTAAGCGCGGTCACAGTGGAAGAGCGGCGCTACGGTCTCACGACTACCTGACCTGACCTGACCTTTAAGCACTGATGGTAAATTACATATGATGAATGGAGATCGGAGAAGTTAAGAGAACTGTGGTGCACTGCGATTCAGGTTCACGAGATGCAAACGACGAGTTTTCGAAGTTGTCGGCACATGAGGCAAAGCAGCGGTTAGCTGTGCTTCTTCGGCGCATGGACACCGATGGAGATGAGTTGATTTCAAGCCAGGAGATATCTGACTGGGTGCTGAACAACTTCAGGTCTCAGTGCAGCTTGCTTTTAGAACTATTTGTAACAGCTGTGGTAATATGGTAATATTTGGTGGCATAACTGTACATTTGTTTAATGCTCTGGCGCAGCCATAGTGGGGGGGGCACTGAGGGCACATGCCCCATTACTGCCTCTGCCCCCCTCTGCCTAGGAGCCTACTCATTTTCTCAAAGTAGTGCCAAAAATGCACCAAAACACTTCATTTTCATGCAGAAAATTTTAAAAGTTTTTCTGGCGAAGGTTGCCTCTTTTGCAAACCTGGAGCACTTTTCAAACTGTGTCTCCCTGCATCTGGATTCTGGCTACTGCCACTGGTTTAATGCTACTTTGTTACTACATTATGCCATTAGCTCCATTCTGCTTAGTTCGTTGTTGTATTTTTGCTGATGAAAATGCTACAATGATATGGTACTTCTTCATGTTTATAAACTAATGATCAGCATGATTCTGCAGTGTTTCATTTCAGAAGCTCCAGGAATGTGAATTAATGCAATGACTTTGCACCACTGTTCAGCGCGTAAACAGATTCTTTGACATAATTGTTGCCACAGCTAGCGAAGTATATGAGAATTGTGCAAAGGGTTGCAAAACCTTGGGTTTTTTTATAAAAGCCCACACAGTGGGTTTTATTGTTTTTTTGCATTTTTAGGTTAACCCTGTTTTTTGTAAAAAGGCCCAAGTTAATAGGTTTTGGGATTTTTTCGGGTTTTTCAGTTGGTTGATTTTTATGAGTGTCTGTTTGCTTTCCACAGCATTAAATATACCAATATTTGCATATTCATACGTTTAAGTTTTTTTAAAACTTAGCCACATTAAAATATTTCACTGTTATTGAACTGTGATAGGAAACTAAAATTAGATCAGGTTTGGTTTTTAGGTTGGTTTACCCAAAGAATTCACCAGGTTTTTTTTTGTTTGGGGGGGTATTTGCCTGGGTGTGTGAACCTTGATTATGCAAATTGCAAATGAACTGCACAGATATCTGATATAGGCTGGATATAAAGTCATCTGTAGATTAACTAAGAAGGAATGCACAGGTGTCACTGAAGTGTGTTGTTTACTGTTGTAGAAAGCAAGATGAGGAGGAAACTCGTCAGAAGTTCACTGAGGTAGACGCAGATTCTGACGGCCTGCTAACTTGGCCCGAGTACGCGCGGAAAGTGTTCGGATACAACGAAGATGAACTGTTAAAATTTGCGCAAGATACAGATCCTGAAATGCAGACGTTTAATAGGGTTAGTTCTGTGCATTTTTGTATATGCTGCTGGAAGTGTGCTCGAATAACTGATTAAAGCTACATGTAGTTGATTTTGTCGTTGATCGACATGATCTTGTGACTTGTTTTCTTTTCTCACAAGTAATACTTGGCATTAGATTTGTCATTGTACGACTTGGTTACTGAGTGCTGTTTATTGAGGACTGTTTATTCACCAGTCAACCAGAAACTTTTGGGTTTTTTGGGGGTAAATCCACCTAAGAAAAATTCTAATTCATTAATATTTTAACGATTAATCGATTAATTAATCGTAAATTTTCACAGCCCTAGAGCGAGGCTTTATTAATCTGTAGAAAATTTTCAATGGTTAATTTTTATTTTTGCAGAACTGGTGAATTTGCAATTCAAGTATGTTTACTCACCATCTCTTTGTTTGTAAGTCAACCATACGGTACTTCATTTGTTGTGATTTTTGCGCATATCTTAGTGCTAGCTGTTATCTGTGCCTGAACTGTCAGATGGCCGGTGATGAAGAAGACAAATTCTACTTGGCAGATCGCAACGGTGACTCTAAGCTCGATGTCGTAGAGTACGCAGCATTCTTACACCCACAGAACTATGAGTACATGCATGACCACGAGATCAACAATGCTCTAGTTGATTATGACAAGAACAAGGATGGATTCGTTAGTTTTGCCGAATACCTCGGGGAAGGTAAGTACACTACAGGGTTTGTCATGTACTCTGATTGTGAGAATGTGCCATGTTGGAACTAAATTGAATTATTTTTAGTTCTTCTTATAGTGTTTGTCGTAAATTCCATGAATGTAGGTCTTACAAGTGTAACGTGATCTTTGCTTGAATGTTGCTTAACATTTGTAGGCAGTTTCAATCTCTCGTTGCTTTACCCCAATATTTTCTTTCATATTATATTTGGATTTGACGATTGCTGACATTTTGGTGATGCTGTGGCATGAAAAAAACGAAAGAAATGAACTCGGCTGAACTGAACCTACTTTGTAGTTTTGTACGCTTGGAAATCGAGATCAACTGAACAGTCTGTTCTTTTTACAATGCAACTGAACTGAAATCACAACTCAGCAGCTTGGTTCTGCTTGTTTGAGTGCAAAAAAACTGGCTTAGTTGGATTATTCCTGTCGCTATCTGTGTACACTCCATTAGTTGCTGGTGTCGTTACAGCGAAGCCTGATCGCGAGCAGCTGATAGTCGACCGAGAGAACTTCAACAGCTATGATACCAACGGCGATGGCCGTCTGGACCGGGCGGAGCTGAGGGCGTGGCTACTGCCTGACAGACGATCAATTGCTGACGAGGAGGCAGACCATTTGATCAGTGAAACAGACATGAACAATGACCACGTGTTGACGTTCGATGAGGTGTTAGATCGACATGACCTGTGGGTAGGCAGTGCAGCCACCGACTATGGCGAAGGACTGAAACATCATGACCCGGCTGAATTATGAGTTCGCCAGAAATAAAATCTAGTTTAAAAATGTGAAACCCAGTCGGTTTTGTTGAATTTTTTGTAGGCGGTTAAACCCAGTTTTTTCAAAGAGAAACACTCATCTGTTTCGTAAGTTTTAAGCTGTTACGACAAGCACAGCTTAATATTGTCTGTATCAAGTATATATCCAGAAATTTGCAAACTCACATGTTAAGTTTTAAAAGCTTAACCATAATGAAACATTTCATTATTAGTGGAAGACAGAAGTAAAATTGGATTAACTTTTTGGTGATCTTTAGGTGGGTTTACCCAATAAAATCCACTGGGATTTTTTGGGTACCGGTATATGCCATGGTGTGTTAATTCTTATGGTGATCACAATATATTTATGAGTATTTATTTATTAGAGTGGTCTCATTAGCATTTAGCATGTTAACAATGTATAACGGAATGAATTGCAATTTTAAAATGTTACAATTAGTTATTCTGTACCAGCTTGTCCCTTTTTTCAGCTATTTTACTGTAAAATATCAACAAATGGTGCTGGAAAACAGCAGATTGCCTATCGGAACAGAACTTTTGGAAAATTGAAGTTTTGTTCGATTGTCTGCTTTATTTATACTGTAAATTTCAGGTTCCGTGCATCAGTTAAAACTAATTTTTGACATTACATTTCTGGTACATTTCTGTAGAATAACATCTTTTTTTTGCCTACCAGTGACTCAAGCCAGGTGCTTGTTAAAACTGCTGTTAATGTGTGATTAGAATCATTAATGACAGGATTAATGTGATTTATTTAGAAATTAATATTGGATAGCTCTTTTATTGAATCAGTGTATAAGTTGTTTATTTTGCTGTACACTTTCTGCTCGTATACCAGTCAGCCTTTTTCTGTCCACAGTGGCGTTTTTAAAAATAATTGGTGAGGGGCAGGTAGTTACAATTTTTTACGGACATCTGTCTACTTTCGAGAGAGGTTATGTGGCTCTGCAAAATTTCAATTTTTGCCCTTACATTTTTTGCCCTTTTCGCTTTCAAACCTCCAATTTTGTATTTTTGGAAGAAAACTGCCTTGAAGAAAAAATTTTCAAACAGGTTAAAATTCAGTGTAGCGGCAGTTGCTGATGCCTTTTCCTGCCTGTTTACAGCTAATACTGTGTGCAGCTGCAATTGAATCTGAGTTTCTGGTAGTGTGTAAATGTTAGCATTGATGTAGCCATAAATGTGTATTGGAAGGGGCCTTGACCTCTTCCTCTTTACTTTCCCTTCCTTTTCCTCCCCTCGCTTCAATTTACCCCTGACATTCCTTCCCTTTTCCTCTTTCTTTCCCTCCCTCACGTTAGAAGCAGGCAGTGCCTTCTATCCCCCCAAATCTGGAATCGAAATCAGGCGCAACTTCCCCCCAGTTTTGGGCTCCGGTTTCCCCCAATTTTTGACTCAAGTTTTCCCCTCTATTTTGGGCTTTTTTTTTCTAGCGAAAAAATTTTGTTATCGGTGTAGATTAAAAATTAGAAGGAAGTAAAAATAAGGGAAGAAGTTTTGTTATGGGAGAAAATGGAAAAATAGGGGGAAGTGAAATATATGGGGGGTTGTTAATGGTGTAGATTGAAAAATAGGGGGAAGTTTTGTCAAGGTTGTAGCTTGCCCAGTGAAAATAGGGGGGATTTGATCTACAACCTTATCAAAACTCCCCCCTATTTTTCATTGGGTGAAGCTATAGGGATAGAAGCCACTGGAAGTAGGACCCCTGAAATCCAGCTGGGGATCTCGGGGAGCGTTTTGAGCTTCCCCAGCGAGTCTGGGATAGTGCCCCAGCCAAATTCGACTTTGGTGCATTATAATTTATCTTCAAAATATGAGATTGGGTGGCGACAATTTTCCTGAGAATCAACTGACCAAATTTGGTTTAGCTTCAGTGTGTGCTTGTATTGCCTGGAGGATTGGGGAAGGCCTTGGTCTCCTTGTGTACGCCACTGAACGTTAGAGCTTATTTGTCTCATCTGTCCAATACAGCTTTCCCAGGGCTATTGGCAACGTGTAGTTGCCCTGCGGCCATGGTCAGTATATCATAACCGTTTCATTTGAAGTTCTGCCTGAATGTGTGTCGCTGTCAGATGTCGATAATTACTGATGTCTTGTAGTAGTTTAATTATTGTAAACAGTGCAGTTTTTATGCGATTTGCTCAGCTGCAATATAAGAAATTTTTGCAGTGTAGATTCGTTGCATTGCAGTTGTGCAGAGCCCAGCATTGCAACTCAGCAATACCAGTTTTCAGTGGCGTATTTAAGGGGGGCATGGTGCAATGCCCCCCCTTTGGCCTGACCATGAAAATTTTTTACAGGTGACTTTGTATGAAAAGGTGCGTTTTTGCCATTTTCCAGCAAGAGTTGCAAAATTCAACAATGTTTGATGGTCTTTTTTCATACCGATACTATATGTGCATGGGACATGTGCATGGGACAGACGGATGGACGGGCAAAACCTCTAATGCGGCCTGTTAGTATGTCATGTTGTATGCGTGATGTGATGTGGGTCTTGGGCGTGATGTTTGTTTATTACTTGGACTGTGGTTACGAGCTTTGGTGCAGCTAATTGCTTTATGGATGTATCTAGGTGAGTGGTTACAGGTATAGGCCTATAGTCTTGTCACTCTTGTGTTGTCGCAACGCTTCACTCGTGTGCAGTTTTACAATAGTATAGATCTAGGACTCTCGCTCAGTGAAGTGCAGAATAGAATCGGGGAAGGAGGTGTAAGCACTAAGCAGCCTTACATTGCATTGCAATAAGTTAATCTGTTCTGTCGTTCAGCACTCAGCAATACATTGTCGGGCAGACGCATTATTGTTGTAATTATGATCAGCAGTGCTTTTTGCTGCTGCTCATTGCTGTCCCTATCTTTCTGTGTACATGTATCTTTTTATATCTCCTATCTCCTCAAATCTCGGCTTGCTTTTTCCGTTAGCAAATAGCAGAAAATTAGACGTGCTGTGTTTTGTCATTACCTGCTGAAACCACGTGAAACCAAACGGCAAATCTGTAGTTAATTTACAGAAACATAAGTTGATTTTGTCATCACGCTGTATCGAAGTAGGACAGGAGATGTTTTTTTCAGGAATACTGCGCAGTTGGCGTTTAGTGGGCTAGTTCTCGTCAATAGTACGTGCCCTGCAGTTGCCTTGAAAGTGTCTCAAAAGCAAAGCTATGCCTGGCACGACAAGACCGGACGGTTTTGCTATGCATGACGTAACGGAACAAAATAGTGAGCTATAGGCTTAGCCGTCTTGTGCGCAGTTCGTGACAAGGCTAAAGCCCAAGCTGCACTATTTGATTTCTTGTTGAATTGTATCAAAGTCATATAGGCCTACAACAAGCCGTGGATCTGGATTCGTTAAAGGAGGTAAAGGTTGTCAGTTTGTATAGCGCATCGTCGTGTATACACACCTCTAATGCGCTTTTCGTCACTAACCGGAGCCGCCGATCTCAGCCGCCGCGTGCAGCTGCAAACACAGGCTGGCGCACCGGCCGGCCAGGCAGCCCAGGCAGCTGTACAAAGGTCCCCACCTTCCGTAACCCATATAATGGGTTACTACTCATTTAACCGACCCCGGAGGGATGGCAGGCTGAGTTGGTCTTGTTGGTTGACTGATAGCGGACGCCGTACCCACAGTGGTCAAGCAGCCATCCATCAGTCTAGTGCAGGATAAGGAAAGTCCGCCGGCCAGGACCGACGTTCTAACCACTATGCTACGCATAGCTGTATGGAAAACCCATGCTACGGAGCGTCACCTGCTATGTGTGATCACACAGGTGAACGTGCCTCGTTTTAACCCCAGCCAAGCAGGTTTATCTTCATATTCAGTTTATCTTCCCCGGTGGTATGAAAGGCTGAGTTGATCTTAGTGATTGGTTTACCTGTCCGCGGACAGTCACCCATTTTAGAACTAGGCCTACTTTAATAACGAATTGCCGACCGGAAGTCGAACTCACGATCGTTAAGTCCAGCGTCTTAATCGTACGTTAGGCCACCAAGCCACCCCTGTAGACCCTCTAAATACGCTTTCAATTTGATAGGCACGTGTTCTACAATTTTGCATGGTTTTGCCATGAAGCTTGAACGTAGTAGCGTACGATTTGTTGCACAGCAAGTGCACAACAAATCGGAATAGCCCGGAGGAATATGGACATAAACGAGCATGACGGCGTGAATAGTGATGAATTGAACACGCTGTCGTCATGTCATGTTGTGCTTGGGTGCGCCTAAGTACACACGAACGTGAAAAAGCCGCTATAAGTTAAGAATATCGAAGCTAGTGCAGGGAAGCGACTGATAGCCTGTATGTTTCCAGGCCCACGAACGATCGATTGCGTCGTCTGTAAGCTGGCGAACCTCGTTAGTCGTCGACCGTACGTGAGAAATTCAACTTGTGGAAACTTGCGACAGTAACATCCTAGTCCTTTAGAGACGTCAGGTAAGCCACTTGGTCACCGCAACTTGCTATTTTTCTGACCGCGGAAGCGACGGCAGTATTGTTTTCAGCATTGTTGTTAAGTTTTTATGTGCGACAGTGTGTAATGCATTACGCAATTATGTCCGTCCGTCATACGGGTGGATCAGTCAAAAGCGTGCAAAGGCAGAGATGTGATCTCGGTCTCGACGTCTCGGTCTCGAGACCTGCTTAACAGGAACTGTTATAAACTGTCGCGCGTTTTGTGAGCATTAGCTCAACTTATTTGTTTTTCTTCGTTAGCACAATAACGTACGAACAGGGGGACTTAGTTTGATGAACTTTTGCCCGAACATGTAGCCTGACAACCGCTGGAAGCCTATCAAAATCATGTCTAAGGTCAAGGTCACATGGGCTTTTGTGTGCATGACATGCATGTTGCGCGGCTACTCGCAGGCAGTAATTAACCTTGAACAAGGTTTGACAGCTTTGTTGATGTTTAAATATAAGTCTATACGTCTATAGATATAAATAATAATGTGCATCTTTGCTTGAGTCGAGATGCCTTTAGAGAGAGAGCGAGTAAAATAAGTTGCAAAAATATCAGGTAGATTTTGTCTGTGATGAATAAATTTATGTACAAAAAGCAATATTTGATATAGATGCAAGTCTGTTATCGGTAGTGTATTATAATGCTTATACAATTCTATACTGTGGGTACTTAAAGATTTATTC
>Ga0209367_1012044_pt1 | contig 11380 bp, 8 predicted proteins | sample WorMetLIZISLAND2_FD_187412 | JGI IMG/M metagenome (GOLD analysis project Ga0209367, IMG submission 187412) | Marine gutless worms symbiont microbial communities from Max Planck institute for Marine Microbiology, Germany - Olavius geniculatus... ... | reverse complement strand
ATGTACAAAACATCAGTTTATACACTTGTTAACGGCAACATTTAAGGACTTGCACATCGAAAACAGCAAAAATTACAAAAGGTGATATTATTCAGCAGCACATTGACACACAGTCAGTGTGATGCAAGCAATATCACCTTTTGTAATTTTTGCTGTTTTCGATGTGCAAGTCCTTAAATGTTGCCGTTAACAAGTGTATAAAGTGATGTTTTGTACATTTATCATATGGTAAGAACACAAAGTTTTTATTTTACCTCGGCTTGACTCGGGATCAGAACGTGACAGACACCAGCATAGGCGGATGGACAAACAGACAGAATTACGATAGCTAGTATGCAATTAGCGTAGGTGAATTTGGCAATAAGCTGAATTGCTTTTACGCGCGAAAGCAGCTATGCTTTCAGCGCGTCTTAGCTATCGCAATTCTGTCGGTCCGTCTGTCCGTCTGTCCGTCACACGGGTGGATCAGGCAAAAACGGTCCAAGCTAAGATCACTAAATTTTTACCTTCGGCTGCCCGAAAGACTCTAGTTTCAGGAACCGTAAAGCTTTTTCATAAATTCGAAGGGGGTCACACAGAACGAGGGCGCTAAATGAGATGGGGTAGGCAAAATGTGCGATTTTCGGCCAAAAACTCGCTGTATCTCAGTAACGGTTCGAGATAAGGCCTAGGTTACTATTAATCACTAATAGAAAATCGTACACTGGCTGTCGATTGGCGCTGAATTCAATAACTTGGATGACCTTGAACGCCAAAATAGGGGGTTTTATGGATTTTTTTCGCGATATCGGGCTGCGCGAGTCTATATCGTTCACAAGGAGGCGCCACCGTCGTCAATGCCACACGCGCCTATGGCCGATGTGTATTATGGTCCCGATCGGCCGAGTCCAAGTGATATGCGATTTTCAAAACTATAATTACTGAACTGGAAATGCTATAGGCTTTCGCGCGTCTCGTAAGCTTTGCTCAAATTTCTTGTTTGTATTTGCCAGGTAACAGCAGCAACTTGCAACTGCATGTTTTGGCTGTTCAGTCGACCCCCAGATTTCCCTTTTCCCTAAAATCGCACCAAATTTTGGAGGTTTTTTGCCGTCAAATTTTAGTGGTTCGGGCACCAAAAATTATTTACTCACGTTATTATACCCGCCTTACGACACATTACGTGGCAAAGTTTTGCGAAGTTAGGCCTACTTCTATAAGCCCCAAAGTTATGACGGTTAATACGGTAAATTTTGAGCCAATTTTCAAATTTTTATTATTGAGAAATTGTTGGGGAAAAACTTTGTCCACAAACCTCTTGCTTTTTTCAAATCCTATATAAGTAACTACATTCCAGCCTCACCGTGGCTCATTCTGACGTTCTGGAGTCACTGCAGAAAGGATCCATGTGTAGGCTTATACGCACGTCATGTTTGCTAAAACTTTTTTGTAGTCTGGTGTATAAACTTTGATGTTTTAGCAAGCATAAGTGTGCAAATTTGTCGGCATCGATAGGGGATACATGGCAGTTCTTTTAATAGACTTACGCTGTTGCTGAAACGCCAAACTAGACTCGCCCATTCAACAGTTGGACGGATAAAGAAAAGCGAACTTAATAAAATTAGGCTGGTACTTGATAGGCTATAGCGCTGCTTTCGTCAGTCAAATTCGTGACCAGAAGCGCTTTACAATCTGGAAAGTGGCAGCTAATTGGTATGAGCTAATGATACCGCAGCGCATTATGCAGCCATCCAGTGCCCGCACGAAGCTTGAAAAATTAGCCCTATCGCGTGTCTACGACAGGGACCACTTTTGACATATTATACTGTAGACAAATCAGAGCCCTAACTTCGCAAAAACCACGACTTTATTTTTTTCTTTCAGTTTTTGGCCAGTGGGCGGGACGAATTTTCCGCGCTGCACACTGCGCAACGCCGCATGCTGATTAACGCCAACTCGCAGCGTCACGGTCATAAGCAGCGCACGACTTCAGTTGCGCTTTCGTTTTTCCAAACTTAACCTGAGCCGCAAAAAAGAAACGGTTGATGTCAAGCGTCGTACTAACTGAGTCTTATGCAGTACAGTCTGCACTGTCTGCACTCTGCAGTCTCCGTATAGGCCTAAGCGAAAGCTCGTTTGTCCCGTTGGTTGCGTTCTTGTTTCATATTCGTATCACAGTCACAAAGACTCGTAGGCTATGGCGGCGAGTGACGGTTGCTTGCGTTGTACGCCTGTCGCCGATGCTGACGAGTCGACTGCTTTACAGGTAGTAGTCAGTTTTGCATTGCAATAACGTGCAATATCTTTCACATGCTGCAAGTCGCATTTAGTAATGGGGGTGTTTACACGATTCAGCAAACTTCCAGCAAATGTATTCAAAATACACGTGCTAATGCTGAACGTTTGCTGGACGTTTGCTGGATCGTGTAAACATTCTATAAATCAAGTTTTGGCTGTGCAAGCGTAGAATAAATTCAATAACGTCGTGGCTAAGAAAAGATGGAAAACATATCTTTTTCTTAGATTCTAGATTGTCGGAAAATTGTAAAATTTTTGTCCAAAAGCGCAAAATTTGGTTTTGACAACGTAAGTTTTAGAAAATTAAATTTAAAGGCAAAATTGAAATTGTAAGCACCCATGATGTTCTGTTGGCTATTTTCTGTTAACTAGGCTTAAAATCTGTTTATCTAGCATTACGTAAGTTACAGTTTTTATTTACATTTAATTATTTTTAACTCTTTCTTCGTTAAATTTTCCCCGATTCCGTACTGCATGGGTTGTAGTGATTGGCGTTACGCAGTCAACGCAGTTTTGTTTTCGCGTCAACAGCAACAGCATAGGCTTATGACACGTGTATGCCCGCTATTCGCACAATCGATGTATTTAGGCCTATTTATTGCAATTGATCATATTTTAGTGTTATCATCAATACTTTAATTTATTTCATGTTTAATCAAACTATGTTGCACTAATAAATGCATAGGCCTAGATGCATAAATAAGTTAAATGCACCTGCCTGCCTGGCAGATGCCGACTAATCCGCCGCCGCCGGTCCGGTCTTAGATCGTCGTCGTGAGCGACCAAACTAGAGGTCCCACCGACCAGAACGACGATTGGCAACCGATCTTTTGCCGTCGACAGACCACGTGCGTGGAACAGTCTACCGGCATCCATTCGCGACCCGTCACTGACACTCACTGTTTTCAGCAACAGACCAAAGACCCATCTCTTTGAACAGTGGCTGCGGCGTCTGTCATTTTGAACAAACACCTTCAAATGTTTTAACTAATTAACTAACTAATTGCTCAATTACTAATTTATTTAATTAACTTAATTCCTTGATAAAAGAATGGCAATAGCAGTAGCGACGACAATAATTTTTACCGCGCCCTAGACCTCCTAAGATGGCGCAATCATTACAACACTTGAAACGGCGCGCAGCATATCACGTGTACACACAATTGACAAACTTAACGAATGTATTTAGAACACTTTTAAAGAAGTTAATTGAATAGTAATTAAAATAGACACAAAAATCAATGTAAACTAACTAAATGCACTCATAGTTTGAAGTAGGCCTAGTTTTGTTGTGCGCACTGTGCAGAGTGGTAAACATTATTGATTTTTGTTGTAATTTTTTACGCGCAAAAGCAGCTACTGCTTTCAGCGCATCTTAAGGAGAGGTCACATTGGCGGTCGTCAAAAACGCCAACCGTTCGGACGACCATCCGGACCGTCAGTGTGACCCCTTCTTTAGCCATCGTAATTATATCCGTCTGTCAGTCTATCTATGTGTCACACGGGTGGATCAGTCAAAAACGGTACAAGCTATGATCACCAAATCTTCACCGTTGGCTGCACTGAAGACTCTATCAGGAACCGTAAAGCTTTTCCATAAATTCGAAGGGGGTCACCCAGAACAAGGGCGCTAAATGGAAGGGGGTGGGCAAAATTTGCGATTTTTGGCCAATAAGTCGCTGTATCTCAGTAACGGTGCGAGATAGGGCCTAGGTTACTATTAATCACTAATACAAAGTCGTACACTGGCTCTCAATTTGCGCCGAATTCAATTACCTTAAATGACATTGAACGCCAAGGATTTATAGATTGTTTTGGCAATTTCGGGCTGCGACACAAGTCTATATCATTCACAAAATGGCGCCACGGAACTATCGTTATGCGATCAGGTAAAAAATTTGATATTTGTATATTAACTTAGCGTGAACACTCCAAATTTTAACTAAACTACTAAACCGCAACTGCTATAGGTTTTCGCGCGTCTCGTGAGCATTAGCTCAAATTTCTTGTTTGTTGCAGACAACTTCGAGGCACGAGATGTGTTACCGTGTGTGGTCTTGCATAATTTTCTGTCCGTGTCTCATCTGGCAGTGCATCTGTTGGCTCGGCTATTGGCTCTGCCGCCTCATCCGGGCGTGCTTGAAATACTGTTGCACTGAAGGTAAAAAAACAATCTTTTAATACATCACTGCAACTGTTAAATCCGAAGGAACGTTTACGTCAATTTTTTGGCATGAACATAAAAGAAGTAAACCTACAGTATATGCTATTAAGTAGCAATGTAGGATCTATAGCTGGCCTAATAATTGAGTGTGTGAAATGTTGTTGCGAGCGTAGCTCAAGTTATAATTGAAGTACAGTGACTGATCATGCTAATCAGTTAAATGAGTCGCTCTGTAGGCCTATTCGTTGCGTATATTAATTTGCAGAATTTTTGCATCTTTCAGCATTTACTGTAAGCCTATTATTATTGTTATTAACTTATTATGACCTTATTGTTGTTGTGGTTGTATATATCATCATTATCGTCATCATCGTCGCCCTATAGGCCTATTGCGTGAGTAAGTGATACTGTTGTTCAAATCACTGCGAAAACAGCATTGATAACTATAACTGGTAGTATAGAAGAGGTGATAGTTTTTCAGTCTTGTTTTTTCTTTCTGTTCCGTAAAAAGAAACAGTTAATATAATCATTAAATTTTTGTTGCAGGCGAAAAATGGCGATTAAGATCAATCCAAAGATGCTATTGCCTGACTAAAACATGTGGCAGTTGGCTCTGTCTTGCACTTGAAAGCAGTATATTATTTTGTCGCAGCAAATGCACCGTTCTCAAATTTAAACTGAATCTGAAAGCTCTACTCCGATATCTGCCGGGTACGTTGTAAATCGTGCCGGCTTTAATAGCAGTGCAAAAAACTTTTTTTGTTGAAAATATAGTAAGCATACTCGCCGCATAATCGCAGCTGCCTTGTAAGTGTGATCAGAAAATGCTAATAATGATATGTCTATCTAGCAAAGTTATCGTACGTTCTTTTTTGCACGTTACTTACGATTTCAAATGTACAGTCGGGACGCATGCCTTCAATCCGACCGATTAAATGCGATTGTAAGCTTAAATTTGATTGAAAACTAACAAGAAAGCCCAACTGTCGCTAGGGAAAACGCGCTACAGCTTATACCGTTTTGTTGCAGTACTGACTTTCAAGGTCATTCAAGGTCAATGATTTTCATCTTATCTGAAAGGGCTTGTGCGATTTCCTATTAGTAATTAATAGCGACTTTGGCCCTATCTCTCACCGTTTAGCCATAATACATTCATTACAAACGACAGACAGACAAACAGACGACAACGGTGCCAAGTACGCCGTACAATTTAGCTGTAGCGCGTCAAAAAAGCATGAGTTTGGATGCAGTATTTTAGTTTGCTTTCATACTGTGCTACATGATCATGATGTCGATAAGTAAATTGCTTGATTGATTGATTGACAAATTGATTGAATGATGATTGTACGTTGTAGGTGGCGGGACATATCCAGACACTGTTCAAGTAATGCTTAGTTTGGTTCACTAATATCAACGTGTGTAATACAGTGATTGAAGCTGTGCTCGAGACCAAAAACGAATGCGAACAATTTGACTGTCAGCTTGCAGAACGGATGGCAACTGGGCGTAACTGCTACACTGTGAGGCATAAAAACACACCAAAATTTATCGATCGTAACTTGAAGACGGATGATCAGATTTTTAATAATTTTTGGTACGAATATACAAGACATAGCTGGCCATCAAATGACTATTTATATTTTCGTCTCACCGAACGTCTGTTTCAGCACTACTTGGAGAAAACAAAACAAGCAAAATCTTACAATTTTATTCAATGCAATATTATTATTTGATTAAAATAATGCACATTTGGCACATTTTTTTTCAAGTTTCTAGCACTTTGGTTGAGAGTTTATCAAATCGTTTAGTTGTGCAACTGCTGGCAGTAATTATTCTAAATATCGGCCATTTGTGTAAGCACAGGCAGGGAGATGCATTCTCCGTTCGTTGATAGCCGACTGTTGATAATGTTCTGCTTCAGACTTTAACCAGTCACTTTTTGAGTTCATTGATATTCCTAAACAGCGTCCCATAAACTTGCTGCTGCATAACTCTGCAAATACTGTCGAATGGACTGTGATCAGGGTTGTTGCGTATCTGAAATGATTAAATTTACTGATGTTTTTCTTTCTTTTTTTAATCTCATATTGCACTTGTTTTGTTTTCCCAGGTACTAATGCAGCAACAGACGTTAGGTGAGCTGGGAATTTGAACGGCCATCTAATGGCTAGTTATGTCGGAAATGTTTATACCAAAAACTATATAAAAAAAATCTCGTTAACTTTTTTAAAAGTTACTATCAGTAATGTCAGGGATGGTTTTTTTGCGTTTTTTGTTCATTTGAATGCTGATTTTATGTGTTCTAATTTCCCCAGGTAATGCACGAGCACATGTTGGGTGAGGTAAAAACTTGAATAACCGTGTGATGGCAAGTTGTGTCAAAAATAGTTGTATTAAAAATTATTAAAATTTGATTATCCGCCGTTATGTTATGATTGATAAATTTTGGTGTGTTTTATGCCTCACAGTGTAGTTTGCTACACTACGTGTTAATAATAACGGCTACACGTGATCAACTTGTAACGTTTTCGGAACTTACTAGTTTGCAAGTTATACATGTTTTAAAGTATTTTGGTCAAAACTTGTGTAACATTATGCAAAACTAAACCTTACAAATTAGCAGCAATAAACGAGTAACTGTTAAATCAGATTTGCTGGAATTAACGGTCAATAAATAGCATCGCACGGTTTCTCTGTGATGATTAAAGGCTAAAATTTGAAGTGTATCTTTATAAGAAACCCATCTGTGGCTTAAAGGTCCCCGTTCAATTCCAGTTCGCTGTACTGCCAGGTAATGACCTTGGGCAAGTTTTTCACACACATGTGCTTCTGTCACCAAGCAGTATAATTTCATTAATTTGGTACCGGCCTCACGCTGGGAAGGTAACGGCAGTACATCGGAGAGGTCTGGCCCACCGCCCATGTAACTGAACTGTGGCTCACTGCCGGTGTCACGAAATATAATCGCCCCCTAAATAGGTCGCCCCCGGCAGATTTTGCGACGTCGAAAAGTTCGCCCCCTGTCATAAAATTCGCCCCCGTCAACGAAACAGAATCGCCGCCGTGTTGTAAATCGCCCCTCGCCACCGTTAAACCGGCTTAGAGCCTTGCAAACAGAGATAAGCACCGCCCTACAGACACAGAGCTTTTATCATCTGATAGTTACGGAGCGTTACCTGCCATACAGGACCATAGTGTTAACTGTCATCAGATACAGGTGAACGTACTTTGCCTTAACTTTAGCCAGGTAGGCTGGTACTTGATTTACCTACCCGGGAGGAATGAAAAGCTGAGCCGACCTTGGTGGTTAGTTATATATACCGAGATGGATTATCTGTCTAAAAACCAGTCACCCATCCAAGTATTAACTGGTCCGGCGCAGAACAACTAGGCCTACATCGATCGGCTACAACGTTGAACGTGGCCACACCACGCCATCGTGGATCGTGTATCGTGTATGTGTATGTGTGTTGTTGACAGCCTCCCGGCTTACAGAATCTCGGTAACACGTGCTACTTCAACGCTGTTATGCAGGTGCCTTTATTATTATTCAGTGTGTTAATCAACTTATAGAAACTACAAAAATACCTCGACCCGTATTAATTATATCATTCGGCAGTCTACCTCATAGATATATACGTTAAAAAATTCCAGGTAGTCGACCGCAGGCTCAATCTGTTACGAAAATCGTCACTTCTACCTACCACTGTGCAACTCTAACAATAACTCTAACTCTAACAATGACTGTTATTGTATCAGTGACGCAAACGAATTAATGGTAAACTGATTCACAGTTAAAGTGATCGGTAATTAACTCAGTAGTCAGCGATTACAATGTCTAGCCTCTTTGTTACAAGAATGTACATTTTTGTCAAACATTCTATCAGAATAACTGAACTAAAAATAGAATACAATGTGGTCAACTGGCAACTGCCTGGTTGGTCCTACCGTATCTGTGATGTAATTATTGTACATGTTCCGGCTAATTAAATAAGAATGAAATAATGATAATGTGTTTTTTAACTTTTTGTAATCGCCAAGTGAGGACAATAAACGGAGGACATTATGTGTTTATTCTATTTTGTGTCGTTTTGTCTGTGCGCAATGGTGTGACGTCATTATAATAATGAACGTTATTACGTCATTAGCAGATTGTGTATTGTCCTGCAGCGACAAAGGCAACCGCATTATTGTAGCTATATTCTAGGCTATAAAAATTATAGAAAAAAAATAATTTTAGTTAACTTTCAACTTATAAATTTACAAAAATGTGTTTAAATTACTATGTTCCTAAAATGTAGTTGGCGCAGGTATGTACTCTCACGTACACCTTCTATAGTTAAAACTGTAAGCTGAAACTTGTATTTGACTTTGATGTCAACAATATTGTTGCTGGTAGATTGTCTATCAGACACAACTACTGAAAGAAGTGCTCTCCATGGTAAGCTGCATTTTTGGTTCTTATTGCCGAGTTGCTTAACGCTGTAATCATATTTGGTACCAGTACTCATTTTCTACAGCAGAATACTAGCAGCCGTGAATATGTAGTTATATTGGGTCTGTCTGGACACCGCAGATTACCAAGAATCACAAGGGATCAGCGAGATCACTCATTTAGACTCGGGGAGGGGACTATTTCTGATGTGGTGAGCTGATCTGCGGTGATCTGCGGTGATCTGCAGTGCCACGGATAGTGACTGATTTGTGGTTACTTAGCACAAACATCTTCTGAAATCGGCGGTTGATCTGTGGCGTTTAGGTTATAACGCACATGGCTTACTGCGTGCAGTGCAGTGTACCGGTGTAGTGATCAGTATTTCCGTGTGCGTTTCGTGTCACTGCTATGTACGTTTAAGTTGTAAGTGCACAACGTGTCGGTAAGTTTTTATATGTACGTGTACTGTACTATAAAATGTTGTTTTTCTAACTAGAAAAGCACTCGGAGAGCGCAGACCTCCGCCAAGCATATTGATTCGACACAACATTGTAGTCCTATTTTTTATCCAATTATGGAATGAAGTATATGTGTTATCCTATCAATGTCCGACTATGGCCCATTTAAAGCAATGTTAACGAAAATTTCAAAGTGATCCAGAATCCAGGATTCTTTTCGGATCACCCCCAAAATTGAATCACTTGTAGTTTTTGCCATTTCCGACATTCCCTGAAAATGTTAGAAAGATCATTCCATAACTTGTTGAGTTATCTTGCTAACACACAGACAGACAAACAAACTCTGGCAAAAACATCCTCCTTGGCGGAGGTAATTACCCGGTAAGTAAAAATAATGAGTGTTTTTGTTCAATGCTGTCATTGCAGTTAGGTGAAAATTTGCCTCCAATCTGCGCATCGCTGATGAACTTCTACTGTGAGATGAGAAACTCGGAAGAGCAGACTCCGAGATGTTGGCGCTCTATCTGGAACTTATCGGTGAGCCCGCGACAACTTTTTCACCATCTCTCACTCAGGTTAGTACAACATGTAAGTACGTGTACGAACATAGGCTTACTGCCCAACGTGTTGTCAGTAACTTATCAATAAACCCAAATTTTACTATATTTTATTTTTGTATAATTTAAAAAATATTTTTGTAATTTTTTAGTGATTAGTGACTCTATTTTATTCTCACCATTTTCTGCGTATTGTCGTGTGGTTTTATTACTTAAGGCAGCTAGCTGTAAGTATATTTTCAATGTAGTCGTTCCAGCCACATTAATGATAGCGCCTGCATTGCAAAGTTGTAATCTGTTACTCCGTCGATATTAAATGGTGATGACTTACTTTGATTTGTTGCAGAATTGTTGTATAACTTTCTGTACAATGAGCGCTGGAACAAATCGAAAGTTACCTGCAATAATATAAGTTGCACAACTCGGCCTGCCGTCCCTCCGTAAGTAGACGGAATGAGCACTCGCAAAAGCTCGGACGTAAACAAGTACATCACGCGATTCACTAGCCCCGTATCCGTGGTCTGCCAGTGTAAACTGAGGTCTGGCTGAGGGCTAAAAAATAAAGACCGGTGGTGCCCTCTGGGTCTTGTGACTCGGCTCTTGTGAAACGAAAAGTCTTTTTCGAGTCACAAGACTAGATAAAGACTTTGCGTTTGTATGTGTACCTGTTTGAGCAGGTCCAGGCGTTTTCAAGGATATCGCCAGCAGGACAGCCACGAACTGCTGCGTCATTTGATGGAGGGAATCAAGGAGGAGCAGAAAACAATGTCGTCATGTGCGTCTATAAACTACGCATTTTAAATTTAATTTTACTAGCTGTTTATTAATCAGTAAAAATAAGCAGATCTATATTTACTCTTTTTCAGACTTTTACCGATGTATAAAGTTTTATTTAAACCAGTGGCGTCATTTCACTAAATCCTTGGGGTCCACTCTCTCCCCCTTTCTTTCCCCTCTTTTCCCTCTTTTCCTCCTCCTTCCCTTTTCCCTTCTCCCCTTCTTTTTTCCCCTCCCCTCCTTTCCCGTTTTCTGTCCTCCTCTCCTCTTAGAAGTAGACCTCCCTTAAATCCAGCTAAGTGGTCTGGAGGGAGCGCTGTAAGCTCCCCCAGCGGGGTCTGAGGCGGAGCCCCAGCCGAAATCGAATTTGGTGCATTTTCAGCCTTAAAATGTGACATCTTGTGGCAACAATTTGAATGACTTTTCTGTAAATCAGTTGACCAAATTTCATGCAGTTTACACAGTAAATGTATATAACAGTCATTAACAGACAAATAAATCTAACACTTCTCCACTGTAACAACCTTGCATGTTCTATAACACACTTGAACTGACAAAATTATACTCAAATGATGAGTCCAACTGCTAGGATAATAAGTGTTTCTTGACTAGCCTACGTATACATACAATGGCGTATTTAGGGGGACGGTGCAATGGCCCCCCCCCTTTGGGCCGACCATGAAAATTTTTTACAGGCGACTTTATATGGAAA
>Ga0209367_1012043_pt1 | contig 11381 bp, 11 predicted proteins | sample WorMetLIZISLAND2_FD_187412 | JGI IMG/M metagenome (GOLD analysis project Ga0209367, IMG submission 187412) | Marine gutless worms symbiont microbial communities from Max Planck institute for Marine Microbiology, Germany - Olavius geniculatus... ... | reverse complement strand
TCTCGGGGTCCGAGAAAATATCTCTGACCCCGAGAAAATTATGTCAAGGCCCGAGATATATATCGTACCCTGAGATAGTTAAGTCAGGGTCGGAGATAATATGTCGGGCCCCGAGATAATGAGGAAATTTTTTTCCCTATGTCCCTTCGGGGCTTCCGTAGGATATAGAGACATCCGAGTCGGACCTCGACGCGGTTGGTATAGCACCTGCTATAGGGCCTAGGCCGGGGCTTTGGCTGGGCACGGGTGTAAGGTTTAACTGTGGTGTTTTAGCTAAATATTTTGGCTACTGCCAGTGGCGCTCTTCCTAGGTTATTGTTTGTTTGTTTGCATAAAAGACAGTTTGTTGTGCACTTCTTTTGTATTACAGTTATTAAGTTGATAACGCGTGCAATAATTGTTTCACCATCAATTCTTTCTCGTGTTGTTATTTAATAAATCCATAAAACTAATAAAATCATAGTAAATCAATAAAAGTAATAAAACCATGTTAAAGTAATAAAACTGTATTAAAACAGTAAAATTATATTAACAATAAAACTAATCAAATTACATTAAATCTATCACACAACTCAGTTCACACATAATCACAAATGCCGACTTAGATGGCCACGGGTCGTTCATCCATCCCGTCACAGCTTAGTCATGGGAGATGTGGCGGCGGTGAAGGACGTTTTGACACACAGTCCGTCCGGCCCAAGAGCCTTGAGAGAAAGAGTACTCTGTAGTTCACCGAGGCACGCTGACCATGACACGGAGGACGCCGGTCAATCGGGTCACTCGGAGAGTCGAGCAGCAATGCGTCAGGGCGAAGAATGCTATGCCGGAGAGGAGGCTGATGTCGACGAGGAACCAGGATTGATGACCGTCACGTGGCGTGCTGACGTTACACTACCATCACTGTGATCTATTAATTTGTTGCCTTAGTTCTAAAATGCTTCACGAGGTTTTTGATAGGCATAGAATTTTCCATGCACGTTTAAAAAAAATTTTAAAACGTTGAAAAAAATTTAAAAAACGTTTAAAAACGTTTGAAAAAACGTGGCAAGAAAAAACGTAATAAACGTTTTTAACATCCATGGTTAGAACCGCACATTGGCCCGCACGGACATTCGCCCTTACGAACGTTTGCCCGAATAAACTATAGCCTGCTATCACAGGGTCGGATGGCAGTTAGCGGAACTATAACCCGTACAGTCGTACACTGCCGAGTGCCGACTTCAAAATCTAGGGCTAGGGCTAGATATGCGCGGTCTTGCCAACTTAATATTTGACTCAGCGTCATAAGGTGAGTTCTGAAGTTCTGAACAGAGTTTACTTCTTAGAAATGGTCTCTGTCAGCTGATTTCATAATTTAATAAGCGTGCTGCTTTTTCCGGTCACATTGCGACCAGAAAAAGTGGCATGGGTATCCTTATATTCAGACTCAACTCAGTCGTTCCACTCAGTACAAATCAAGGAAGACTAAGATTCCAATACCACGAGCTGCTATTCGTTGTTATTAAGTAGAGATATATGAATTATATCGCTGTTGTAGGAAACTCTTAAGCCTCTTAAGAATTTTCTAGTTAGTTTACACATATGGGGTGCGCCCCTTATGAATGTTGACTTGGGCTACACGTGTCGGCCGCTGATTGGCCGTTAGGCGGTCACGTGACAGGTAGTGCACAGATATAAAAACCATAGATAGTGGATTCAGCAAAAACTCTGAAGCCCAAAACATGCCACGCCCATCTCCGCATATGCACGATAAATATTTAATATATTTCGAATTACAAGCTTGTTTAATTTGGTTTGCGCAACAAAAAGTCGTAAGGTTACAGCTACATGATATAAAAGTTCATGATATGCAATTTAGAACAAAAAATAACGTACCAGGTAGCAAAAAACAATCTAGTTTGCTAGCAGACGATAATGACGTTCGTGGCGTGAACTGCGTTTTTGATGGTCTATCTAACACTAAAACGCGGTAGGCATACCTGCTGACGGCACGGCAGACTAAAAATTCGAAAGAGTTTTGTTTTGTTGTACTGAGGCAATATACTACAAAATATGTTTTTGATTTACCGGCTTGGGCGTTTTATAATAAATATACTTGTCTATGAACAAACACTAACGCATTAGGCATCAAAAACGCAACTATAGGTGGTGGATCATACCACTTGAAATATGCACGATGAATATGTAATGAAACTGGCTTCAACTCGTTGCGTTAGGCGAACGGTGAGTAAGCAGTCTACTTATTTATATGTCTGTGGGGGAGTGTATGCGCAGAATGTATGAGGTTAACGTCGAGTTAATGAAAGTTTGTTTAGTCAGATTTATTTGCGCAGTGAATACAGGCTTAAACGAATGTGTAAGTTTTATTCAACAAAACAACAGTTCGTCACAACGTGGCGAGCTGCTGCCAGGAGCGAACCTGTCTGGTAATTAGGTTTGAGTTTCACGGGAAATGTCGCGCCGAGCGCCGCGGTACGTCAGCGGCGTTTCGGGTATGGCGGGTGCCGAGTTGCCATCTTTGTCTGTCCCCGGCGCTGACCATGTGCCACTGGCGGCTGATATTTCGCTACCGGGGCGCTACATAGGTTCACCGGAAGATCTCCAGCGTCAAATAAACGCTGTTCAGCAGCGGATTGAAACTCTTTCTGCTTCTAAACCTCTTACGCGGTCAGGTATGGGTAGTCATAGCCTGCTTGTAGGCAGCCATGTAAGCGATGATTTTGCCAGTAGGCCTTGCGATAGCGGGGGTAAAACTCGTAGCTTTTTGGCCGGCCTTGAAACGCCGAGGCAGATTCGTAAACTACCGGAAATTCCTGCTGGGGTGTCGGACAGTCCAGTGGGCGATTTCGTTACCCGCAGGCAGCCCAGACCTCTGGGACATCCCGGGGGGAATCTTGAGGCTGCCCCAGTGGTGGCAACAGTGGCAATGCCCACGGCCGTGCCCCCAAAATCGGACGGAGATCGTAAAGTTCATCCTACGATTAAATTGCCTGCTTTCGACGGCAAGTTAAGTCTGGAGAGCTTTTTGGCAAAGCTGCAAAATTGCTCAGATTACTACAACTGGACAGATCGCGAGAGGACCTGCCACCTGAAAGCTGCACTGGAAGTTCCAGCGGCGCAAATTCTCTGGCAGATTGAGGAAAACGCGACCGAAAAGCAGATAATAGAATTGCTTCGTAACCGCTTCGGCGACCTGTCTCAGCAGGAACGTTACCGTGCCAAATTGTACGCCAGAAAGTGCAAGAAAGGCGAGAGCGCGCAGTCGCTGTGCTTTGATATTGGGCGATTGTTAGCTTTAGGATTCCCGGGAGAGTCTGGCAAGATGGCCGAGATAGTTGGCCGGGACTGCTTTCTTAATAGCTTAGATAACCCCCAGTTGAGAATTAAAATTCTCGAATTGCAGCCGGCTAATCTGGACGAAGCGTTGAACCATGTGTGCCGTCTCGAGGCGTACGAGAGTTTGCTTCCAGAGGGAGCAGAAGTAAACGGCCCAGAAGAGCGGAAGAAAGTACGCTCGGTTAAACCCCAAAAAACCGTAACCTTCGCTCCGACGACCGGAATGCAGGGGGGCAACAACGCGATGGAGCAAAAAATCAAACAGTTAGAGATCGAACAGGTTAACATGCGTCGGGAGATGCAGCAAGCCAGTGCTGATGCACATTTTTGGAAAGAACGAGCCTTAGCGGCTGAATCTGGTGGGTGGGGCCCCAGAAACTCAGGGTGGCCCAGTTTCCCGCCGCCTTCGCAGCCCCATTTTTTACCCCAATCGCCGGTGGACCAGTTCGCCTTGTCAAGGTGTACCTCCAGCGGGGCAGAACCCCAATGCATCACCGTTCTTTCCGGCCTGGCGCGGTCGAGGTCGCGGTCGCCGTGGTGGCTACATGCCTGCTACCGCGGGTAGTACTGATAGGACTCCTCCAGATACGTGCAGGCTATGCCGAAACAAGCGACATTGGGCTAGAGAATGCCCAAACCGCGAGGCAGAAGCTGCCGCGAAAATACAGGTTAAAACGAACGTGTCTGAGGTTGTACCGAATGATTCAAATGTGTGTTCTTCTGAAACGTATCTGGACATAACCCTGAAAGTCGGTTCTAAAAATCGTGCGGTTATGTGTTTGCTCGATACCGGTTGTGATAAGTGCATTTTGCCTGGTAAATATGCACGTAGGCTGAGACTTAGGCCTGCAGAGAAAACTGTGTATGCGGCAAATGGGACCGAGATTGCCATTCTAGGTGTGGCTACTTTGAAATTCATCTTGAACGGCCAGGAGCTATCTGGTGACTTCCTGGTGACAGATAACATTGACGAAATTATTTTGGGGTATGACTTCCTCAAACGTTATGGTTGTCATTCGCTATTTGATGAATGTGCACTTGTCGTGAATGGCCGCAAATGTGTGCTAAACCATCGGCCCAGCAAGGCCAAAATTCGGCGAATTTACGTTCGCTCGCCGATATCTGTACCGGCTGATTGCAGTGTTAATGTGCCTGTTAAACTGCCGATGTCTGATCGTTATGCGGTGGCCGCTGACTGGGTTAATGAGGCCACCGAGCTTCGTCCTGGGCTGTTGGTAGCCAGAACACTGATGCCAGATTGTGATAAATTTGCAGCTGTGCCTGTTATTAACGTGTCAGGGCGGGAGCAATTTTTGCGTAGCGATTTGTGCCTAGGCTCGGCAGTGCCAGGCGAATGTTTAAATGATGGTACACAGGTCAAAATGCCGGCACAAAATGTTTCATTGATGGCCAATGGCCAGCAGAGTGTAAACACGGCGTGTGAATCGGACATGTGTGACTCTGGTCTGCGGTCTGCAGGGCGCGCAGCGTCCGACGGTGCAGGGGAAGGAGTGGCAGCGCTGGCCAGTATAGTTGCTGGGCCGGTCGCCCACCCCACCCCGGCGCCGAAAGACATGCCGGTGCCCAGCGGCCAGCTGTGCAACCAGCCACGCTGTGCTGCAGTAGACTGTCAGCCTGAAAACAGTGTTGATGCAAAAACCCGATTGTGTGACGATCTGAGCGGTAAGTCAGAGGGGGATTTGTATGCTATGTTTGATGCTGATTTTGTGCATGTCGAACCGCTTTTTGATAATCTTCCGGCTGATATGGGCCATGAGGAGAAGCGGAAGGTGGCTGAGTTAATAATACAGAACGCGGACGTTTTTTCGAGGCACGAGTACGATTTGGGGGTGACTTTTGGCTTCACACCACATTGATACCGGTAACCATCCGCCGATTGCGGAGCCTCTTCGTCGCCACCCCAAAATTTATTTGGATGTCATCGATGATTCTATTAATCGCCTGGTTGACGCAGGTATTTGTGAACCGTGTAATTTGCCGTGGGCGGCGAACATCGTGCTTGTCAAAAAGAAAGATTCCGCTGTACCGCGTGTGACGGTCGATTTTAGAAAATTGAATGAGATCACGCTAAAAGACAAGTTTCCGTTGCCTCGTATTTCTGACTGTCTCGATGCGCTCAGTGGCGCCGTCTATTTTTCATCTATCGACCAAAGTCACAGTTTTTTCCAGCTTCCGCTTGCGACGGAAGAAGACAGAAATAAAACTGCTTTTATCACTCGTCGTGGGCAGTTTAGATTCACACGTCTGCCGATGGGTGCTAGTAATAGCCCAAGCGTTTTTGCTAGGCTCATGACTTTGGTTCTGTATGGATTGACATACCTTTGCTGTCTGGTTTTTAATGACGATTGCATAGTTATGTCGCGGTCGTTCGATGATCATTTGCATCACGTAGGGCTGGTTTTGCAGCGTTTTCGACAGGCCCGTCTTAAGCTGAAACCGAGTAAATGCCATTTGTTTCAGCGTAGGCTCAAGTTCCTGGGGCATATTGTGTCTGGCCAAGGTGTGGAGGTCAACCCAGATAAAGTCGCCACAATTTTGGCTTGGCCCTTTCCCCAAAACATCACAGAGCTGCGCGGTTTTTTAGGACTTTGCAATTATTATCGTTCGTTCTGTCCAAACTTTAGTGCAGTGGTCGAACCGCTATCTGAAATGTTGCACAAAGGTGTGCGGATTGAACCGACCGAAAGGCGGATGGCCGCATTCAATGCCTTAAAGGCCATGCTGACCACGCCCCCAACTTTGGCTATGCCGAACGATGAAGGTGAGTGGGTAGTCGATGTGGATTGCTCTGCGTTCGCCATGGGCGCAGTTGCCCAACAGTGGCAAAACGGTGAGCTGAAGGTGATTGAGTATGCTAGTCGTACGCTAAATCGTGCCGAACGTTCGTACTGTGCTACGCGACGCGACTGTTGGCGATGATTTTCGCGTTGAAACATTTTCGCTCGTATCTTCTAGGCCATCGTTTTGTTTGCCGAGTTGATCACATGGCTTTGAAATACTACCAGTCCACCGCTGAGCCTTTGGGCCAGCAAGCCAGATTTTTAGATTTTCTGGCCGAGTTTGACTTTGATTTGCAGTATCGCGCCGGTAAAAATCACACTAAATGTGATGCTCTGAGTCGCATGCGTCCGTGCGAGGTGAATGGTGGAATGCCTTGCAAGCAGTGTAACCGTAGAATTACCGGCACACACGTCGCAAGCGTCACGACACGGGCGCAGAAACGCCGGTTGCAGTCTGATGACTTCCAGGAGGGCGTAGATGACCAAGGGGAAGAGCCCCCCTCGGGTGAACCCCCCCGAAAAGGTCCGTACCTGCAAAACTAGTAAACGGGGAAAGAAAACCAGTTTGCTGGATCAATCTGCGCCACAAGCTGTGGAAAATGGTGTACAGGACTGGAGTTCCGAATTTTTGGCCGAGGAACAAAGAAAAGACCCTGAAATTGGCCCGGCCATGGAGTGGGTCTCTACTGGTCAAAGACCCCCTTGGGAGGAGGTTAAACCCCGAGGGCCTGCGCTCTGTGCATTGTGGCGTCAGTATGAATCACTAGTGTTGAAAGATAATGTGCTTTGTCGCATTTTTCACAAGCCGGATGGAACAGCCGATTTTTGTCAGACGATGATGCCAGCTTCACTTAGGCCTAGTTTTATGGCCTTGATCCACGGCGATTCTGCCGCTCATTTGAAATTTGCCAAGTCAGCGGAACACTTAGCTCGTATGGCTTGGTGGTATAGCTGGCGTACCGATCTGCAAGTATTTATCGACTGTTATTCGAAGTGTGCTGCTTTCCACCGTGGTTCCGTGCCGCGGCAAGCTTTTTGCATCCTATGAGAATGGGAGCGCCCAATCAGCGACTGGTTATCGATCTGTGCGGCCTGTTCCCCCCGAGCAACCAGTACCGCTACATCTGCGTCGCTATAGATCCTTACACAAAGCATGTCACGGTCGTGGCACTACGCAATAAAGAAGCAAGCACTATCGAGCGAGTGCTAGTGAAGCACGTTTTTTTGATTTGGTCCCAATATTTTGAATTACTGTCGGATCTCGGGACGGAATTTGAAAATAAAATCGTGAGTGAGCTGTGCAAACTTCTAGGCATTCGCAAAATTCGCAGTAGTGGCTATCGCCCTCAGACCAGCGGGTCAGTAGAAAATTGGCATCGCACGTTGCATGCCATGATGGCAAAAATGGTTTCGAGCCATCAACGTGATTGGAGTGAATGCCTGGGGTATGTCACATTCTGCTATAATGCGACAGTGCACAGTAGTACGGAGTACAGTCCGTTTTTTGATGACGGGCCGCGAGGCCGTGTGGAATGCAGATTTTTTGCTCCCTGATGGCCAAGGGGAGGACCGTCCTCTTCCTGAGTATGTTCATAGAGTCCGTGAACGTCTTCGTTTGGCTTGCGCCGTAGTGCAAGAAGCGCTTCAGCGCTCTGCGGAAGCAGCCAGTACATGGTATAACCGTAAAGTCAGACCTCACGAATTTTCAGTAGGGGACAAGGTACGAGTGTTTTACCCGCGTCAATTTCGTGGGCGTACTCCTAAATGGCAAAACTTCTTCGAAAACACCGGCCAGGTTCTGGCAAAGCATAATGATGCTACTTACGTGGTTAAACTAGACCGTGGCGGTGTGAAAAAGATTTTCCACACCGACAAACTCAAGCTGATTTTGTAGGTAATGGATGGACGGACGGACTGGACAGCAATAGCCTTCGTGACGTGTTAAAGTTAATTTCCGGTAATTTCTGCAATAGTAATACCGTTCTTCACTCACCCGGGCGGGCAGGCTATAGTTTTTTTACCCGCCGGGACACCCACAAAACACACATGCATGAGTGCTTGCCGCTGATGGCCTGGCTAAATTCTAGGCTACAGCCGGCGTGGTCTGTGCAGTGTGGGGGGTTACAGTAAAAAAGGGGTTATTTTTATTATGTGTAAATTTATATTTTTATAGTCATTTCCGTAGTCTGTTTTGTAGAATTATTACGCTGGACTGTTCTGTTAATTAGCGGTGTAGCAGTGCGTTTGGGCCGGATGGCCGCATTTGCTGCCGTGCCGTACTGTGACTGGACGGACGACTGCATAAGTGTCGCGTGTGAATCAGTTAAGGCGTGGATTATTAGTGTAGGCAGTATTTTCATTACACGGCCCTAACTGCTATAGTATGTTTTTGCAGTGTAAGTGGTTGTTAACATAGCGACTGATATGTAGTATTTTTCTTGAGTGAGTAAGTGTGCAACGGTATAAAAATAGGACATTTATGCGTTAGAAATTGTTTTGTTTAGTTTGGAGCTGCTGTCGTCGGGACGGCAGTCTGGCCGTGCACGCGGTGAATTCAGACAGTGTGCCGACAGTGTGCCGCACCGGTATAGGTAGCTAGGCGTAGGGGCCGGCTGGTCTGCTAGGCCGGCAGTGCGGTGTAGACAGACAGACAGACACATGGGTTGACTGGCGGTTGTCTGTGCCGGGCTAAGCCGTGGCCTGCAACGAGGTCATCGGGTGATTGGACGATAAATGTCTCCGTAAATAAAAGGTTTAAGTGAATATATTATATGAACGAATCACACATGATGACGTTGTTCCGCCAAATAGATGTCGAGTACCTGTGCCGCCATTATGGTGCGGCCGTCCTCGGTTGTTAAATATGGTTATGCAACTACGTAGTGAGGTTCAGCGTGGGCTTTCGCTATTTTTAATATTGTGTTAGCAGTTAGGTAATAATTTTTTTTAGTATTTTAACGTTTTTCCCTTTCCTCAAGGCTCTTAATATTATGGCATAATTACGGCATTAAGTGCTGTACTATCTATATTTGTTTGCATTTTTCTTTTGGTAAATTTTTATTATCTACAGTATAGTTCATGGTCTGTCCACTCGGGCGCGTGTGCGTGCGGCGCGCTAAAAACCGCGAGGGGCGATGAGCGGCCGTACGAAGCGGCTCAGTGTGGGGGCCGAACTTTAAGAGTGACTGTTTTACGATCGTTGTGTGACGTCGAGGTCCACGTACTATCGCGCGACCGGCGGGTCAGCGAAGTCAGGGTAACCGGGCGTCGTGTGCGGCGGTGCAACGGCGGGTGGAGGGCTTGGACGCGACCGGAAGTCGCTAGCTTCCACGCCGGTGCGCGGTCACCACAGTGGTCGTGTACGGTGCATAATAATTGTGTAGGCTAGATGGGATTCCTAGCTACAAACTGTAGCCGTTATATGTCATTTTTTCCAAACCATAGGTTTAAAAATAACTTCACGGTGCGGTAGTCAGCTTTAGTAGGCTAGAAGGGTTTTCCTAGCTACGAGCTGTGGCCGTTAATGTGTTAAAAACTTGTCATCTTATACACGTATTTGTAAAAAGCACAAAAATACAAAGTGATTAGTGTACTGGTGAAATAAAAAAAACTGCCAATATCGGGTCTACACTACAAGAAAGATGGGAATTATCGTCCAAAAAGAATAACAACTTTTCTACCCTAATTTTCCCCAAAATCATTTTCCCTTACACATGCAAAACAACACCAGAAAGATCATCAAAAACAGATTGCGTAGTACGATGCTGGATGACTGGTTTTCAGCACTAACTATATTAGCAAGTGAGCGTGATATTGTGGACGGTTTGAACACAGACGATATCATTGATCGTTTTGCATTGCTGTCAGGTAAACTACAGAAACATGTTAAGTCTTAAGGTTGTCTACAGTTTGTTTGACAGCATTTGATGTTATTATAGTACTTTGCCTGCCTACGCTGCCTTGCTGTTGCACATTGAATTCTGTTTATTCTAAAATCTACCACTGTGGGAAACTTGCAAGTTTTAGATGAACACAATTCATCCCAGTCATTCTGAAATTCGTAAAGTTTCTAAAATTTGAAGTTTTCTTCAAGTCTTGAAATAAACAGATGTGGTTTCAGAACAGTGAAACTCACAAAAAGTGAAGTCTCAAAGGACAAACATCATACATCCCATATTTCATCATTTATGTTGATGAAAAAACTACCAAACAAGTAAAAAAACAACTATGGTATTTGATTTTAGACAATAAATTTATTCACTGTTTTCAGAATACCTCCGGTTAACTGTTGGTTAGATAGCTGTGCAAAAGTTGTGATTGTGAGGTTATTATTGTGTGTGCTTACAAAAATATCAATTTTGTAAGTTTTTAACTCTTTATTGTATGTATGTTTGTTGCAATATTTGGATCAACTACCCGTAATTCTAATTGCAAAATTTCACAAAGTTTAAATTTTTGGTACCTTGAACGCTCAGAACAGTTGTTTTAGACTTTGGAGTAGGAGGGCAGCATTTTGATAATTTTTTGCAACCAGCTGCAACTGATCACATTATCAGAAATGCTAAACAAACTTACTTGAGACCAATTGCAACTTGTTGCAAGAGTGTCTGAATGGTAAAAGACAAGTATTGAGTGTGAAACTGTCAGTAACACGCCAGTGTCAGTGATGCAGGGTTGTCAGCCAATAGACATGAATGATGTTAACTCAGTTGTGTATAGCTGTTTTTGTGTGAACTGATCAATACTCAAGTTACTGGTATAACAATTTATTTACAATCTACAGTTGCCTCATGACGCATTTGACTGTCAAGCTGTTTATATTAATGATAACTGGCACCTAGTAGTCTAGTCTGTGTGTCTGTCTTGTTTGTCAGTGTCAGTGTCAATCTGCTGTTGCTACAGCTAATGATGATGACGACGATGATGATAAGGTTGCTAATGACAATGTTACTGTGTGGTTGATCCTCGAGATATCACGAATGTTAGTTCTTGCTGTAACCAATGCTCAAGTTTGTTGTCCAGATTTTATGGCATACTGCATTTCAGCTTGTAATATGATGTTCTCATGATTTACGATATCTTGCAACCAGAAGTGTCCTATGACGTTTAAAATGCACCAAATTCGTTTTTCGCCGGGGCTCCGCCCCGGACCCCGCTGGGGGAGCTCACGACGCTCCCCCAGACCCCCTAGTCGGCTAGGGAGGGGATACCCCTCCCGATTCCCCACCCCCTCGACGCATACGG
>Ga0209367_1012042_pt1 | contig 11381 bp, 6 predicted proteins | sample WorMetLIZISLAND2_FD_187412 | JGI IMG/M metagenome (GOLD analysis project Ga0209367, IMG submission 187412) | Marine gutless worms symbiont microbial communities from Max Planck institute for Marine Microbiology, Germany - Olavius geniculatus... ... | reverse complement strand
AAAACAGCAAAAATTACAAAAGGTGATATTATTCAGCAGCACATTGACACACAGTCAGTGTGATGCGGGCAATATCACCTTTTGTAATTTTTGCTGTTTTCGATGTGCAAGTCCTTAAATGTTGCCATTAACAAGTGTATAAACTGATGTTTTCTACATTTATTTCACTTAATAGTAGTAGAAATAGTAATAGCAAAAGTAATAGCTACGACAATGTTTATGACGCTGTCACCATGTCACTGCCATTGCGACAGTTTACCCGGTTCATTTGATAAATGTAGCACAACATCCGGTGACAACCAACCTTTGGACCAAGCTGATAAGCTTGAGCCTCAGATCCGCCTATACTGGCAGCTACAGTACCATATTCACCATCACCATTTATTAATATAAATGTACAAAACATCAGTTTATACACTTGTTAACGGCAACATTTAAGGACTAGCGCATCGAAAACAGCAAAAATTACAAAAGGTGATATTGCCCGCATCACACTGACTGTGCGTCAATGTGCTGCTGAATAATGTCACCTTTTGTAGTTTTTGTTGTTTTCGATGTGCAAGTCCTTAAATGTTGCCGATAACAAGTATATAAACTTATGTTTTGTACATTTATATTTGCAGTTTTATTAATAAAATAACGTTTTCCTACATGTAATCAGTTACAGAGATATCTGACCACAGATATTTTACAATCACGATTTTGACTGTTTGGGATCACGTGACATTCAAATGGCAACAAGAGTCGGTTGTGGTGGAAGTAGGTTGGCCTCATTCAATAGCCTGTCCCCCAAAACCTCCCATTATCAGCAAAGATCTTGAAGATATCTCTTACAGAATCCGAATTATAGCCCTTTTGTGTCAAATTTCGTTGCCATGGCAACAAGAGACGATCAGCGTAAAATTTTGTTGGCAGCATTCGATGGCCCAACTCTGAAAACCCCCTTATAGATGCAAAGATCTTGCAAATATCTCTAGCAGAAGCCCAGTTATAGCCTATTTTGTCCCAAATTTCGTTTCCATGGCAACCAGGGAAGGTTGGGGCAAAATTTCATTGGCAGCATTAAATGGCCCAACCCCAAAAACCCCCTATAGATGCAAAGATCTCACAGATATCTCTAGCCGAAGCCGAGTTATAGTCCATTTTGTCCTAAATTTCATTCCCATGGCAACCAGAGAGAGTCCGTGGTAAATTTGAATGACACTATTAGATTGGCCATCCCCGAAAACCATACCATAGAACCAAAAATTACGACTCTATCTTATACACAGCCAAAGTTATGACAGTTTAAATAATTGTTTTATTTTCCCCATAGGCGCCACTGTAATTTTTTTTCGAATTTTTCTCCTAAATAAATTAAATATTGAATTTTAATTTTCTAACCCCAAAAAGGCACACCCTTGCCTGATACCACATCGTTTGAGCCATCACGCACAGAAATCCACCAAAGAGTCTGACCTGTAGGTAAATCAGTAAAAAAAGGTATATGTACAGCTATAAAACTTTTTGCATATTTCACCTATTTGTCGAGAAGACCCTTGGTCAGATTTGCATAAAGTTTTGCATGAGGGGTCATCTAGCCGACGTAATCTACCATGTCAAATTTTATCTCAATCAGATCAGGGATTTTGATTCTGTGGGGGGTCGAATTTTTGCCTTTCCCATAGAAAAAAGAAGTCACCGTTAACACATGGCTTGAACTACCGTTCAGCCTGTGATTTGGCACGAAAGACGACGCTCATTTTACCACCTCACAGAGAATGAGTCAAGCTCGCAGCTCATTATATGTCAAATGATCTACAGTCACCCTTCCTGGTACTATCCGGGCCCAGAGTACAGTAATAATTAATATCATGTCATTTCCATGCTTCCCAGTTCAATGTTTGGCCACATCCAACGAGTTTCATATGCCAGTAATAAGTCATGTGGATATCAGCAACACTAAAATCTGACTCTACTGGGTCCAAACACCCCAACATAAAATAAATATGATAATGTAAAAATCGCTAATGAAATTAAACTTCTGCAATGATAGTACACAAACAACAGTGTCAGTTCAGCAATTAATACTGCCACTGATACCACAGTCTTTACAAATCTTATAACAGATGGCCATTTTTAGCATTTTTATGACATTATAAATTAACTAAATAAAACTAAACACTGACTATGGTGCTGGCATTGATATACGATGATCCATTCACATTGTTCAACACAACTCTTGACTTCTCGACTGCAAGCAACCAACCAACCAGCGCTTTAGTAGAACAACCTTATATACTAAATGTTTGAGGCTAACAGTTGACCAGAAAAACAAGAAGCGACTTCCTATTAGTGATTAATAGTAACCTAGGCCGTACCTCTCACCGTTTCTGAGATATGACCAGTTTTCCGTTGGAAAATGGACATTCTTCCTACCCCACGTCCATTCAACCCCCAATTTGAAAATGTTCCCCTTGAAGTAGATGACTGAAATTTTGTGTGCCTGAGTTTAATACCCATAACTAATTATTCGTGTAAAAAGTTTTCTCCTGAGCCCAACCAGTTAGAGTTAGCCACAGTACATCTGTTTCAGACATACAGACAAACGGATGACAGACAGACGGACAACAACCATGACAATAGCTCGACCGTTACTAAAGTACGGTCAGCTAAAAACTTAGCACTGCACATCAGAGATATTCAGTGAATCTCATACACTGACATGAAGTATTCTAATACAACGATAAAACATATTCGTATTGTCTAAAGAATTAAGATCATATCATTGCATATGAGTGCAGACTCTAAGCATTCATAGCAAATTCTGATGTTGACCAATCAAGGTTTTCAGTGTATGTCCTAATAAGACCACATACATGAATATGCCATGCCTACAAGTTATATCATGCGCATCACCATAGAATATTGATATGAAATAACTTTGTTTTTACTAATTAAGTGTAGAATGCTTGAAACAGCTTACCAGCGATTATGATAGACTTTACTGGTATTCATAAGTTTAGACGTCCATATTAACAAATGTCAACTGATCGTTTTAACACTTCCGGTAATGTTTGCAGCTACAAGAACTGTAGCATGTAACAATGTTTTTACATTGCAATACTGTATACAACAATAAAAGCCCAGCTAATGCAAAGGAGAACGCACAACAGCGGTGCATGTATGAAAGGCCAGTAAAACAAAATCAGTCACCAGAGGGCGCCAAACGACCGGCAGCTAAATATATATAGCGTTTTAGTTGTACTCACCAGAGGGCATTACCTGTCTCACTCTGCCAATGCTGTATTGGCTGAAAATTGCAAATTTTCCGTACCCCCTCTTATTTAGCGCCGTCGTTCGGGACGACCCCCTTCGAATTTATAGAAAATCTTTACGGTTCCTGAAACTAGAGTATTCCAGGCAGCCGACGGTGAAGATTTGGTGATCCTAGCTTGCATCGTTTTTGACTGATCCACCCCTGTGACAGACAGACAGACGGACGGACGGACGGACGGACGGACGGACAGACAGAATTGCAATGGCTAAGACACACTACAGCAGTGGCTGCTGTTCCACGTAACAAACAAATGAAAAATGTGACACTGTCATACATGGCAGAATGTCGGCATATCGGTTCTTCTGTGCATTAGTAGGTAGAAAAGCATCGGAAGCCATTTCACTGAGTTCCACATTGGCAGCAGCAGCAGACAGCTCGGCCCACTCTCTGTCTATACGCTCAGCGTCATGCACGTAGCGCTCCATGTACGACTGCAACACAACGATCAACAACGTTATACAATGTCACAAGATATACTGCCCGTAATATACACACAGCACATTGTGGGCCTGTGGCTAACTGCTAAACTTGCACCTTCTAAGTCCTTTTACTTACTTACTTACTTAATTACCCGTCCTACATCAGATATGTGTAGGGACCAGGCACAGAGACGTTAACTCACTCAACTGGGCTTGGCCAAGCCAACAGTCAATGAATGATCCGTGCCTGGCCAAAACAGTTTGAGTTTAGATTAAGAGTTTAATGTTCAAAATTATAAATATGAAAGCCTACCCAACAAGCGGATTAATTATGAACAGTCTAGATTGATCAGCATCTAACTGGTTTTGTACAATATTCGTACAATTCGAAAAGTTTTAGTGTCAAAACATTCTTACTGAATGACTTTTTGTCCCTGTAAGTGAGCAGGTTCACTGTCAGTGGATGATTGCAATATTTTTGTGCTGTATCACACCAATTATTCATCACTGCATTCTAACTAATATCTTTATCTTAACATTTACTTGCTTTTTGATGTGCTACAGCTGTGCTGCATGGCATCCTTGTCATCGCTGTCATCTGCCTGCTTTTAATGGATGTACTGTGGCTAAACAGTGCGAGATACGGCAAAGGTTGCTATTGATCACTAATAGGAAATTGCATATTTGCTTTTCAATGACACGACAACCTTTGACCTTGTATGACATTTAAGGTCAGTACACGCTATTGTGGATAAACAATGAGAGATAGGACCAAAGTTGCAATTAATCACCAACAGAAAATCGCATAAGCCCTTTCAGATGAGATGAAAATCATCGACCTTGAATGACCCTGAAGGTCAGTACTGCAAAAGAAATTCTACTGGCTATAGCGTGTCTTCCCTAGTGACAGCTGGGCTTTCTTGTTAAATAACGATGTCAACTGAACCTATAACATTCAGTTACAAGTCAGTCACCAAGCACCACAGACCAGCAGTGTGCGCTAAACAATAACCATGCAACTAGAATAATATTACACACAGAATAAATCTAAATCAACTGCTCACCAAAAAACGATTTAAAACAATTTTGTTCTAACAAACGAAAATGTAGCAAATAAAATAACTAAAATACGATAAAAAAATTATCATAATACTTACCAGAACAAGAGTTCCAGTGTTCATGTCAATCTGCGGTCCAACTGGCTCGTCATGCCTGACGAATAAAGCAACATCACTTAACTAATAGAAAAAAACAATAGAAGAGTGGATAGATTAAAATAATTTCAGTATATGAAATGCAAAGACAATGCAAAGACAAAGACAATGCAAGCTGATGTGTAAGAAAGAACGTTCTGTAAACAAATTAGCTGAAGGTAAAGTTTAAACAGCTAATGTCAGAAATGCTGCGACAAAATATGCAAAAATGATTGAAAAACCGAACTCGATCACACATTACGTAAATAGATGCAATCTGGATAAATGTTAAATGTATGGATATGACAAAAACAATAAACAATAAACTTGAAACTTGAAACAATAAACCAAGAAGAACAAGAAGCATCCGTCACAGTGTCAGCAAATTATGCGGCCATCTGTGATCACTGACCTGAAAATTGGCACAGCAGTTACTAATGCCTTAATGTTTCTCTGGGCTTTTTTCCTACTCAAGAGCTCGTATAATAAACAAGCAAAAACCCATGTGACCTATTAGAATGGATGATAATATATGACATGATATGATAATATACAAATAGTGACTAGCGTCAAGGTTATTATTGAAAATTTTTTCCCTGAAGTTCGTAAAATATTGCCCAAGGTCGAAGACCAAGCAGTGTTCGATTTGCTGGGAGGGTTCAGGGGGTTTAACCCCCCACTGCATGAGGACGACCTCCCCACTGTAATTTGTCTGGGGGGTCAGCTTTGACCCCCTAGTAGGATTCCAGGAGCAACTGGACAAAACGTGGAAGTACAAAAATTATTTGTGTCCCAACGTTCAAGTTTGTGACGCCACCTTTATTTATTTATTTGTTTTTATTAATTTTTATAAATTTGGTCAGTTGATTCTCAGGAAAATCATTATTGCAAACGTTTATAATTGCCGCTCACACTTGAAGTAAAGCTGTCGAAGCATGAATTTGTTAACGTGTTAACGCATTGCGTTAGACCTAATTTTAAAATTTTTTTGCTGATATTGTAAGTGGACTACATCAAAAGGGTGAGTGTGCCTGTATCGCAAGACTGTGACAGTAGTAATACAAGAAATTTGAGCTAATGCTCACGAGATGCACGAAAGCCTATAGCATGCCCATGCTTATCTGCAACTATTATCATGAAAGACTGGCCAACATCAGAAAAATAGCGACTTTTGCGGGGTACTGCTCTTTGATGCCCCCGTGTGCATGTTTTCTTGAACCTAGAAAATCGTGACTTTTACTTTCAAAATCTAAGTTCAATGCTGAAAATTTCACATGCAGCTTCTCCATGTCTATCTCAACTGATTTCAGCACAATTCGTTCTTGAACTGTTTAGCCACAATATAAGCACACATGACACTACAACATATAGTTTAACTACAATAGAGCCAGCCAGCCATGTGTCAGTGGTGTAATCATAGACGTCTTGAATATTAATGAAGCGTGACCAGTCAAAAACCACTATAATATTGCTTCGAGAGCAATATCAGAATGACTTTTGACCGGTTGGTTAAGCAGCTGGTGAACAGTGCATATTTGAAAACGTCACGTGACACGATTTGGATCAATCATGTGCAGGTATTTTGCACTGAGGTGGAACGACATATCATATATGACGGTATGCACAAGACCACTCACAAGGACGAAGTGGCACTTCTGACAGATGATGACCTTGACAGTAGCCGACGAAGGTCAAACGTCGGCGTCTCCGCACTACCAGCGAGCAGCATGTCAGGCTTGGCAGACAACTGCGAACCCATGTGCTGGCGACACAGGTCCTACACAGCACGCTACATCTAACTCTGTGCACAAAATATAATGCTTACTACAGTTGTAGTAAGCCTACAAGTCAAATTATTGCTTTTATTGTTATTTGCTAGAGGCCCTAGATTACCCAGATGTGTGTTTTTTACACCACAGATTTTCTGTATGCCATAGAGCCAATAGTCAAAGCACTCAAGGCAGATGAAGAAACTGAAAATCAGCTCAATTACACAATTACACAGCTACAATTACACAACTACAGCGGACAGTGGCAATGCGCCAATACCTCGTATTCCGCTGGTGTCACTTTGCTGCTGACCAAACCATCCAGCTCCTCGTCTTTGATCGTTCTGTAAACTCGGCAGTACCACAGAAAGATGATGACAAAAATGACGGCCAGAATTATGGCAAGACCAACGAGAACGTAGAGCAACATGCGGCTTTCGTCGGCCAAGTCATAATCGTAGCTCTGCAATGTTTGATGCATACATCAAATGAATTTAAGCTTTAATAATAGCACAGACTGTCGTTGAAATCTGGTGAACATAGCTTTAACATAGAGCTAATACTAATTAAACTTTTTTAGTAAGTCAATCTCCAAAAATTAATCAAAATTAACTGATTAATTCTGATTAACCGTTGTAGCCAATCGCAGAACCAGGAAAACTGCAGTTCGATTATTAGTTGTTGTTATCTTTTGCAAACAAAAGCAATATCAAAAAGTGATGATGATGCAGTGGTCTACGCAAACTGTGTAGTCAACTCAAAGCTCATAAACTTAATGCAGACTGTTAAACTTAACACTATACAAGAACGAATCTTGGTGACATGTCCTACGCAAAATAAAATTAGATCACAAACACTTAGCATCTTAGGCTGCTGAAAAATGTAAAATTTTAACAGAATTGTATTTAATGAAAAATATAATCCATGAACTTTTTTAAAGATTATTTGACTAATTAATGATCAATTTCCGCAGCCATACTTAATGTGTCCAGATAAGTCCAAAGAACTTTCAACACTTCTATCACATTACATTGTACGATGACAAGCTTGCAGATGGCAAAGTGGCTAATAAATACCTTCACTCACATAAAACTGAAAGTTTATATAGTTCCATAAAATTCTACAACACTACACAAATTTAAAAACTGATAAACTAAAAGAAACATGGGAAAATTAATGCATCACAACAAACCTCGGGCACATCACTAAGTGCAACGCCATCTACAGGACAACACATAAACACCATATGTAAGACCATTCACAATGCAATAACAAAAGTCGCACAAAGAACACAAAACAGCCAACAACTACTAGTCAAATATCTCATATCAAACAGATTTATAACAAAAACTTCTCTTCTTAAACACAAGCAAAAAAGCAAAACCTGAATTCGACTGGAAGCTGTGGCGACTTTCTGACTTTATCTCACTTGCTGGTCTGCAAGAACAAAATGTTACTATTATTCACTGTTCAACAAAAAAAAACATTGACAAAAACACTGAAAATGTGCTAAAATTCAAAAAATAATTAAATGACAAGCAAAGGTTTGTCAGATTACATGGAATAAGATGACTTACTGTGAGTGAAAAGATGAAACTTCAGCATCAACATCATCAGATACCCATTTTATCTCACTGCCGGCAGACTTGTCTGAGGCCGCTGAAATAATAAACACATCAAATAAACCATACATTCATACTGCCACTACCACTATGCTGTCAATTTTCAGTCAAACAATTCTTCAGGGTTACTCAAAATAAATCTAAATTTTTAAAAAATACAATTTTAGAAGCAGAATGTACTAACTGATAAAAAGTAAAAAAACAATATACATTAAATCAGATCAGCATTCGGTCGAAACATGACACAAATACTGTTCTAGTAGCAAGCAGATTTCCTATACACTCAAAAACACCAAAACAGAGCACTTATTGCTCTGCTAATGTCATGCCATGAACAACAATACAACATACATGAACAACTGTACATGTAGCATGCATCCAGCAAATGAGAAATGATTAACATTCTAAAGATTTTCGTTTCTACGTCAATAAACAAACAAGTGCAACGTGCTAATATTTCTGTGAGCTGTCAAAAAATTAGCACCCCAGAAACGTTAATGCGAGCCACAATACAATGACCGATCATTCATGATACTGATATTTACAAAATTTACAGTCAAAATAGCATACCAGAATGATCTTGCACACTTGGCTCTACAGATGGCTTCATAGACTCGGGCACGGTTTTGTAACTTTTGTCAGACACAGGCCGCTTGTAAGACGAATCACCTAACAAGAACTGCTTCAGAGCAAACAGATCGTCGGCTTCTATGTTCTGCATGAATTTCTTAAATTTGCCGAATGCTTTGTCATAGTTCTTAGACGGGGAACCACTTCTTGCATTTGGAGACATACCAGACTGGCTGAAGTTCACAAGGCTGGGTTGAAACCGAGTATCAAGCAATTGAAAATCAGCACACATCAATGGAACATTGTCCACTGTAGAGCCATGACGATATCGTGAGAGTGTTGCGTAAAGTAAGCACTGGGTGTGACGGTGGTGCCAAGTATAACCATCAGCCACTAGTCTGAGTACAATAAGATATAATTCGGAGAGTTGTGCACCAGTCAGATGATACTGATAACTATCGACCCAACCTCTGTCAACATGGTTTCGACTTTGACAGTTGCCAAACAAATTGTCTACAGAACACAAAAACAACATCTGCACTAACCGAAGCATTGAGCACTGCGCTATAACTTTAAATGTAACAACAATAAAAAAATATCACAAAACATACAAAATACCATATTGATCTGCAAACAAACATTACGAAAAGTGGTTAATGATATACTATTATAATCAACATATGATAACAAAACATTAGCAGTACTAAAACTAACAAATGTTATTACACTTTGTCTATATTATAATATTTTAGAGTTACCATCGCCAATCACCCTGAAGTAACACAATGTGCGGTAGCAAAATTTTACATGCAGACCCATTCATACTTGGCCAGAACATGGGCTTAATCAGATGCTGACAAGAAATGCTTTCTTGGAGAAGAATTTTTTTCAAAATTTAGGCTGCAGGTTTGCTGTGTGCCACAGGCATGCACAGCTCTAGCAGCCTGTCAGCGAGCTGCTGCTATGCTGCAGTCGTGTACTGACTGTAGAGCTGTGAACGAATCTAGGCCACATACTGAGGTGAAACCCAAGGGCCAAAAATCAAGCAAACAGGGAGCTAAGTTGTATATCCTTACAGTCTGACTTCTTGTGCTAGCAAGCAATCAAAACAGCATTCATAACTAGCCATAAAATCATGTGAAACATTTTCACACACAAACTGTCATAATTTTTAGTCCGGTCTTCAACTGTGAATACCCATAAACACCTTAAAACATTTCAAAAACACATCAAAAATTCCTAAAACCCCTAAAAGCCCCTTAAAAAACCTCTATAGTCCCTTTAAACAGCACAAATACACTGATGTCAAGCTTAATATTAAGTTATCAACATTAAATTTAATACTGCAATGTTACCATCAAAACATTCTTCATCAGCATGACACAGCGAGGCACTGAACAGACATCCTACACAGCACAAACAGTTTACATCAGATTACTGACACCAGCATGTTATCCTGTTAACTACCTCCAAGTGAGCACCAGTTAGCTGCCAATCTGTTAGCCCAATGTGCAATTACCAAATAACAACAGCTGAAGCTGACCTAGATGTCTCTCTCAGCAATTTCTTTAAAAGTTATCTGCAACATCTTAACTAACTGGCAACTTGTTCACTATCAGGCGTGCTCCGACGTCTTTCTGAAGATAGGACAAGCCAAAATTGGATGAATGGGCATTGGGCAGGATATCAGGCAATGTCTGACTATACTGTGGCTAATAACAATCACAGTAGAAAACGTTTCTAAAACAAATCGACGACTTGCAGAGAAACGACAGAAACACATTTAGACAGAAATTTGTTAGCAGATATTTCACAACGGCTCGTACCAAAGTGACCGGAAATGACAGCCGTTAATGTCAATCCAGGTGAAACGACCGAAGCCCATATGGCCAACTTGAAAGCCAGCAAAATCATCAAATAACGCATATTAACTAAACGCATCTGCCCGTACGTAAGGAAGACTAAACCACTACCAGTCACTTCTAAGCGAACGTTAATTAAACCTTTCAGACCATATCGCTTGTGTCGTGTTTACTTTTGCAAGTGCCACGCCCCTACATAGAATAGATAATAGATATTTATCCAACGTACTGTAAAGTGTAAAGCCTAGCTTCCATCATACGCAATTGCGCACCCAACACAAATTGCGAACTTTTTTACGCAACTGACGCAGACAAAGCAAAAAGTGTGCAAGCAAATACGAAACTAACGCAATAAACGCCCAAGAAAAATATGCAAAAAACCAACGGGCGCAGCTGACGAAAACGAGTAGCGAGACAACGGCCAAAACGCAAGGATAGAAGTGGTGTCTATAGCTTTGAGTTTGAGTCTGCATTTTTCTCGGCCACAAACGGTACACTGTACTAGGCTTATATCGGTAATTGGATTACTGTTAGGTCGAGCCTTAGGTACGTTTACGTGTACAAGTGTACGTGTACTGTCGTCTGTCTGTAATCCATTTATTGTGGCTAAACGGCAGTGGCTTCTAT
>Ga0209367_1012039_pt1 | contig 11384 bp, 7 predicted proteins | sample WorMetLIZISLAND2_FD_187412 | JGI IMG/M metagenome (GOLD analysis project Ga0209367, IMG submission 187412) | Marine gutless worms symbiont microbial communities from Max Planck institute for Marine Microbiology, Germany - Olavius geniculatus... ... | reverse complement strand
TTCGAGGTACGATCGATAATGTTGGGGATGTTTTTTCAGGTTTTCTGTTTATTTTAATGCATATTTCGGTTGATCTGCTTTCCCTAGGTAGTGCAGAAGCATACATTGGGTGAGGTGGAAAACTGAACGGTCATTTGATGGCAAGTTGTGTCAGGAATATTTGTGCCAAAAATTATTAAAATTTGATAATTGGTTTTCAAGATACAGTTGAAAATGTTGGGGATGTTTTTTGGGACACAGTGTACAAATAGAAACCCCTGAGGTAGAAAAACCGCAGAACCTAGAAGTTTACATAACATTTTAAATTAACTGCAACTAGCCTAACTGCCAACGACTTTTGTGTTGAATAGAAGCCACGAAGCACAAAATGAGACATTTTTATTTTTCGGCAGCCTACTCAACGATAAATTTGCAATAAAATGATCGTTTAAGATCCCTCTCTGTGGAAAAATTTAATATTCTGAAAACTGCAACGGAATTTCGTAAATGTCTTTGGTATATGCCAAGATAAGTAGTCATTGCATTATTAGTCCGCCCGAAAACGATAGTTTTCGGAAGGACTTATGTTTTAGCCCAGATGTTTTTTTTTCTTGCAACGCGAGATCTCCGAGATGCGTGGGCCGACTGGCATGAAATTTTGCACGACGGTCAGTACTAGGTGCTATTTTATAATGCCAGTCCAAAATTTTGGGGGGCGCATCCCAAAAAAATTTCAGGGGCCAAAAACACTACGAACGAAGTTATAGGCGCTCATGTTGACCTACCTTAAGTCGACAATGCGCGTTCGGCGTATGCCAATGCATTTGAGTTCGGGCCACGTGACTTTGATGCCGGGAAAATTTTACCCCCCCTCCTCTAATTTCCCCCAATCGGACTTAGGGCGCCGGGCGGACTCACGTTGGGCTTTGCCCCAAATTTCTAGTTGCAACTTAGTGAAAGAATTTAAAGAATGGTCAGCATTTGATGTTGTTATAACGGAAACTTGGTGACTGACATTTTTGGACCACTTTGTTAGTCCATGCAGCACTTGATTGCGTTGAACATTGTGTTATGTGAGCAGTATCCAGATGAATGCAACCTTGAATGTTCGCGATACCGACAGTATGCGGGAATTTCATATCGAGCATTTTCACGACTTGAGTCTCCGTTTCATATGTTCTACCCAGCGGCTATAACATTGAATGGCATCGAGTTTACATCCGCTGGACAGTACATGCTCTACAAGCAGGCTGGCAAGTGAAGCATTGATGTAATACTTATGCTAACAATAATATTATCTTTAGTGCTTTGACTTTGATGTTTGATCTGCAAAAGAAATGGCATTTATTCTTCAAAAACTATTGCTTCATTAATTATTTGAATTTGATTTTCATGCTTAGCCTTGTGTATTGCATAAGGCCGCGTTCACATAGACACGAGTACGAGTCCGGCACTGTCTGTGTATCTATCGTGTATTTCAATGGTAGTTCAGCAGCCGTTCACATACATACGAGTACGGGTTACCTGTAAATTTTACTCATACGAGTAGTTTCTGTGCAGGTCGTGTTTTTGCCCAACTCACATGAAGTAAACTACCCGTAAATAGCAACAGGACAATTGATGAAAGCTGTGGCGCATATTTGATATCAAAACTTACATCATTGTAAAACTGTTCATCATTAGAGATTTGCAGTTAGTAAAAATAGCAACTATGTTAAAATATTGTTGTTTTATTCGTGAAACATTTCCTCATTTTGATTCGATTTCATTCAATATGGCCGACAGGCATTGAATTATGTTCTTGTACAAGTGACCGTCAACACTCCACTCATACGAGTGAAGCTTCTACGAGCCACGCAATTGAAATACACAACGGTGGCGTACGAGTGAAATACACAATGGGTTGGTGGCATGGCATAGTTGGTAACGCGTTTTGGCCGAAACAAAGTTTCTCTACGCCGGGCCCGATTAGTACTGCGATGGGTGACTGCCTGCGAGCAGGTAAACCATCTCGGTGTGAAGCCTACCAGCTAGGTCGACTCAGCCTTCTACCCTCCGTTGGACGGTAAAATGAGCAGTAACTCATTTATAGGGGTTACGGAAGATGGTGACCTTAGTACAGCTGACTAGAGCTGCCTAGCCTGTGTCTGCAGGCTGCACGTGGTGGCCGTGCAGCTGGCGGCTCGGGTTAGTGACGAAAAGCGCATTAGAGGCGTTGTACGCGAGATGCGCTATTCAAATTGACACCTTTATCTTCTTTTTAATGGTAACCCGGACAGTGCCAGACTCGTACTTGTGTCTTTGTGAACACAGCCTAACTGTGGAAAATTTGCTGATGAAACCAAATTGATAAGTTTTCATGTACATAATATTACAGAAAAGCTTAATATCTCTGTCTGCTAGGATGTTATGTTGTCAGCAGTTTTCATGCATTATTTGAAGTTGTCGTTTTCATTTATCGTTGCATTGCATCAATAGGAATTTCGATCGCTGTTTTAATGTCAATACTGCAAACTTGTAGCTAAGCATTGCAAAAGTTTTTCTGTTTCCAAGAAACAGTTTGCATTAACACTTAAACATATATTCATTATTATTTTGTAACAGAAGTTTTTATTATTATGATTACTATTACTGTATCACAGCTGATAACATATTGATGCTCGTGTGGTATTTAGAGCTGCTTCAGGATGGAGCTATGATGGAAGAGATTATGCAGACGAAGGAACCCGCAAAATTGCTCACACTTCAACAGAATATTACACTGCCGACACATCTGGCCGGGCATTGGTCCGAGTCACTGTGGAGAATATTGCACGAAAGCAATTCAGAGAAGGTTTATAAGTTGCAGTTATGCAATAATGTTGTTTTTAATTTATCGTTTTTTTTTCTTTGTGATGCGTCTAATAACAGTAATGATGCCAGGTCATGATTTGAACTTGGGTTATAGCCAGTCACTGCTAGGATGCAAACAAGTGTTGTAACATGCAAGTTCATTGTTCAGAGGTGGTTTACTGTTTAAGATTTATCATTCTCAGGGATTCAGAATCTCATTTGCTTCCAGTCAGCCTATATGCTCCATCTTGTTGTTTACATGCCTGTACCACTGTCATGCTAGTATAGAAAGGACATGTTATACAGAAGCAAATTTATAACATGTTTCTATGCCAGTTCAGTATGCTGTACTTTTCGTTGACATTCTTCAGTAACTCATCACTTTGAACATACTGGTAATAATTTACAAACATGGTCAAACATATTGCAATAACAAAACGGTCATTTAGTTAGACAAGATTACGGAGAGGCTAAACCTAAGAACGGTGGCAAGTTTTTGCTACTGACTGAATTTATTAATTATTAAAATCTATTCGATTAATCGATTTTTAGAATCATCAGAACTTGCAGGTGTGTCTTATATGTATATAATTTTGTTACAGTTCAGAAGCAGTAATGCATTGCGGCTGAAGCTGCTGAACACGGGATCAGACATGTTGATCTATGCTGCAGAGGAAATGCCGCTTGGCATTCAGTACATGAAGCACGGCGTTGGCGAACATTATTTGCATCAGGACGAGAATTGGCTCGGTCAAATTCTTATGAGTGTCCGAGACAAACTGGTACGTATTTGATGATATTATTTGCTTATAGTGTTTTGCATAGTGGTTGGTTGTGTTGTGTAATGGAGTGGATTTTATAGCAGCCATCATTGTAAATCAGCAGCAGTTTCATTCCGGTAATAAATAAGATTCAAACAAATGTTTAACTATTGTCACCATGTTTGGTGATGACTGTTATTTTGATATTAGCATTAACTTTTGCAATAGTTTTTATGGTATTTTTTCAGTAGTTTATGAAGTGCGGTTCACAGTGAATCGGTGTATAATGCAGTAGAAGTTTCACCTACCTTGTTGAAAATACGCTTTGTGACTACGTCTTATAATACTTTAGTCTAGTCTTGATCTGCATTAATTTATCAACAATGAGAATTTTTCTGTCTGATGTTGCCAATCAGTGAAGAATTTGGTGTGAGACTGAAGACCTGGGGCATATTTTACAAAACTTTTTGAGAATGTTTGTAAAATCTTTGTATTTTCATTCAAAGTCATCTAGTTTCCGTATTCTAATTTTCAAAGCCTTATTTTGAAATCTTAGCTTTGAGCTGGTTGTGACATGTTATTGCTGGCCCCGGTGGTCCACATTGCTACACTCCAGTTGTCTGCTTCGACCATTGCCAATTGTTATCATTGTAAACAACTGCATACGAACTGATTTTGCAGTGACTATGCTTCCTAAAATTACCAGAAACGAAATTTATACATATTGTGGGACTATATGAATATTATATACAAATGAAAAGTCGAAATAATTACTGCAGGCATGTTTGATTTTTATGTGTGAAAGCAGCTACTGCTTTCAGCACGTCTTAGCCATCGCAATTCTGTCAGTCTGTCTGTCTGTCTGTCCGTCCATCTGTCTGTCACACGGGTGGATCAGTCAAAAACGGTGAAAGCTAGGATCACCGAATCTTCACCATTGGCTGCCTGGAAGATTCTAGTTTCAGGATCCGTAAAGCTTTTCCATAAATTTGAAAGGGTCACCCCAAGCAGGAGCACTAAACGAGAGGGGGTTGGGAAAAATTTGCAACTTTAGCCAATAAGTCACCATATTTCAGAAACTTTGTGAGATAGGGCCTAGGTTACTATTAATCACTAATAGAAAGTCGTATTCTGGCTTTTGATTGGCACAGAAATCACTGACCGTGAATGACCTTGAATGCCAAAATAGGGGTTTTTATGAATTTTTTGGCAATTTTGGGCTGCGACACACATTTTAAGAGCAAATTGTGCCGAAATCACCAGTTCAACTTGTGTATGAAATTTTGGAACTTAAACGTTGATTTAAACGCTCTAAGTCTCGACCCCTTAGCTTCAAAGTGGCCTGCGCACGACGGCATCAAAGATGGGTACCCCCCTAAAAAGTTGTTATTTTACTGCTATTGGCTGCATGAGACCAGTTACACATACGCCCTCTGGAGAGTGCAAACGCACGCTATAGATACTAGCCTTCATAATCATCGTGTCTAATGTTAACTGCTCGGATCCTTGAACTTACATTTTGTTCACAGTGGGGCTTCAAACATGCACCGCTGTCGCGCATTCCTCTTAGTTACATTAGCTGGGCTTTCTTGTTATACGTTTCTTGTAACTTTTTTGTATGTGTTTTTTTGGAAATCGCATTTTTCCACTGAACCTTCTGCATGTCATATTTATCTATAACATTCTCATAAGTTTATTTTACGAAGTTTTGTGAATTAAGTCTCTGATCTTGTCGTGAACTTGTAATTTTTTTCCTAGTTATCAGTTTTTGTGCCAGTAATCTGTCAGATAACAGGTTATCTCTTGACAAACTCGTTTGCACTTGTTCTGAACTGTGCACTCAGACAATAGTGTGTCTAGCCATTTATTACCTCCACCAAGGAGGTAATGTTTTTGCCAGACTTTGTTTGTCTGTCTGTGAGTCAGCAAGATAACTCAAAAAGTTATGGACGGATCTTTCTGAAATTTTCTGGGAATGTCGGGGGTGGCAAAAAACTAGGCCTACCAGTGATTCAGTTTTGGGGGTGATCCAGAAGGAATCCTGGATTCTGGATCACTTTGAAATTTTCGTTACCATTGCTTTAAAGAGGGCATAAGGGAAACCGCTGTCAAACCGAATATGGTGACGCTACCTGGCGAACAACATAGCCTTGGCGGAGGTCTGTGGGCTCTGACTGCGTTCTAGTTAGTTTTGTTGTATAAGATAGTTCTCGTTTGTTTTCTAAATCATCTGTCATCAGCAGTTATGAGAGCAGAAGTGTTTGTTTGTTAGTTTCCCAAGCCAAGTGTCGTTGGAGCCGATTATTTGTCACACGCCTCGGACTTCACGTTTAGTCCAGATGCCAGGCGTGGACGAATATCAACTCAACCTGCGACTGTCAACGATGAGTTTGCAAGAGCACTTGAGAAGAAGACAAGTAGTGCTAGAAAAGCCTCAGATGACAAACAGCATGCAACCAGGAGATCATCAGCTGATTATGAACAACGTTCGGCAAGAAAGTTATCAGCTGATCGTGAATCGCATGCTGCAAGGAAATCGTCAGTTGATCGTGAAGGGCATGTCGCTAGGAAAGCGTCAACTGATCATGGACAGCGTGCAGCAAGAAAGTCGTCAGTTGATCGTGAAAACAAAGATGTTATTTTCACAGCAGCCGACAATCCATTCCATCTGTGGTATCCAGTTCGAGTGAGAATCGACGATGATGTCTATGAATCTGCTGGACACTATCTGGTCACAAAGTCACTAGGTAAACGCTTTTACAGAGTCGCTCTTAACTGTACTACTACTGTTACATTACTGGCGTAAAGGCATTGCACCTTTCTAGTAGCTATTGCCATCTACACAACTTTAAAATTGACACATGTACGTTACATTTTGCTATGCATGCATTACTTAGATTTAGTATTATTTTACTGGTACTGTTTCTGCTGTTACTGCTGCCACTACTACATTGTAAATAATATGATTATGATTTTTATTATTTTTTTCAGGGCTTGAAGTGGGAAAAAATAAGTGCCGATATGGTAGCTTTGTCTTCCTTTTCTTCCTTCTTTCAAGTTAGCGCTATTTTGGCCACTGATTGATGCAATCATCAGCGATCAGTTGCATAAATCTCAGAAAATGGCCTGCAAAGCATGCGTACCGGTATGTCATTTCTCGGAAAAGAAGTGCCGGCCGTATGCTTTTCAGGCAGCCAAAGAAGTGCCGGTATGTCATACCGGTCTATACCATCTCTCATCTTTATTATAAACTGAATTAACCAGTAGGTAGACAGTGGTCGTTTGTTCGAGTGGTGTTTTAATCTGTAATATTACTTTGATATCTGAAGTTCCACAACAGTGATATTGTGATGATTGTTGAAATATTTTTTAAAATTTTTAATTGATTTTTAGATGTTTCATTTGCTGTAGACATTTTTGTTGTCATTTGGTAGAACATATTGCCAGTATAATTTTGGCTGGAATATTACACTCTGTCTTGCATTCGTCATCACTTTGTATGGTTGTGTAGTTTGTATTCTTCAGTGACAATTTAGTTTATATATGATTGTCAGATGTTCTGTTGCTAGCGGTTGCTTAATGCTTACAGACATGGTGACAGAAGATATTGATCGTTCGGAATTTGTATGCGAGGCCACAAAAAATCACGATGTGTTTCATGTGACATCTCGAGAAAAAGTTGATTGTAGAGCTTGGAACAGAATGTTGCAAGATGAGTTACTAGAGGAAGCTAATAGTGCTAAGGTATCGTCGAGTTTTGAATTATTTGCTGCAATTGAAGAGATTATTGCTGATCTTCTACATTCACTTCATGTGTCTATTTTACAGAGCTTCTGCTGTCACTGTTGCTTTAGTGCACAAAGACCAAAATGTGCAATTTATTTACTTTATATTGTAACACTTGTTTGAAAGGCATTACTGTACATTTAGATAGAGAAATTACAGCTGATGAAATAAAATTTATAAGTAGCAGTAACAATAGTTGAGTTTTGTGTAGAATTTACTCAGTTATGGTTTTGGAAATGATTGGCTTCGATCATCATTGCAGTGAAGTTTAGTCTTGTTGAGTGCTTTGTAGTAGAGATGACCGGGAATGGCTTTTTGCATTCCCATTCCCATGCAGTCAGTTTCCATTCCTTCCCATTCCCATTCCCAATTTTGTAACCAATTCCCATTCGCATGGGATTCCCACTGGGCTTTTCCCATTCCTTCCCATTCCCATTCCCGAACAATCGTTCAGTCATTGTGGCATAAACAATTTTGGCCTATCGAAGATTCAGACTGCACTGCTTGTCATTGAGTTTATAAGTAATTTGAGCAAAGCTCACGTGACGCACGATAGCCGAAGTTCTACCACCTGGGAAATCGTGAACAGCATGCAATAAAATAAAGATGAGTTTTGAAGGAGTACCCAATGTTGAGGCCTTTATACAGACGATTCCTTGAATGTAAGAGGTTGAAATTTGGATTGTTGAAAATTTTTTTATGGTAAAATTTTCATAGGCCTACGCAGGTTTTCCAGGTTTCTTAAGCCATTCACAGGTTTTCTGGGTCTATCTCTAGCCATTTCATCGCAATTTACTCTTAAAATGTGTGTCACAGCCCGAAATTACAAAAAATTCATGAAAACCACTAATTTTGGGGGTTCAAGGTAGTTCAAGGTCATCGATGTTGATAAAACTAAAATGCCCATGACCAGTATTTGTTGTGATAAGCGACATGTCTGTAGGCCTACGTATCTGCGACCGTTGATACGGCAAAATAACGTCTTTTAGGTGGTACCCCTCTTTGAAGCCTTCATTTAAGGGGAACCACCTCACACCAGGGCACAAAATTTTGTCACGATAAACTAGAGTCCTTGGGGTAGCTCATAGTATAGATTTCGTGATCCTAGCTTGCACCGTTTTGGCACAATACAGCAGTGTGAGTGACGGACAGACAGACGCCCGGGCCATAGCTAAGACGCGCGAAGCATTCTGCTATCGCGCGTAAAAACTGATCACAACAGCCAGAATCACGCTTTACTGCATTGCTTGTCAGCATAACTGAACATCACAAACTAAAGAAAATATGCCCAATGGTATTCTACTTTGACTAACTGTTGTTTTTTATGCAGAACAGGGTTGTCATCAAAACCAGTCGCTGATCGATGGAGATTTATTTCCATGGGAATAAGGAAAAATTAACGCTTTGACAGCAGTAATGTATTTGTTACATTAGCTTTCCGTGTGTACGTGAAGTTCAAAGGTGTAAAGAATGCAAATGAAATGTTCAGCTTTATTTTGCACAACCACCCTGCATATTGTGTTAACCCACTGTTTGTTCCATGTTTTTTGTACAGTTTGGCCAGCACACCGAGTTGTGTGAAATGCTCTGTGGTACTGGCGACCGGCGCATAGTGTTTGTGAGCGACAGTGACGGCTTCCTGGGCAGTGGCTGTGATGCTGATACATTGGCGAACACAGAGACTTATTACGGTAGAAACTGCCTCGGCAAGATACTGATGAAGTTGAGACTGCAACTCCAGACTCGCTCACAGGTTTTTTGTTTTATTTAATCCTAGCATTTGTGGGTAACCCTAAAGCACATTTTTGCACAACTCTGAAGACCATGTACAGTACTTAGAGTGTCGATGCCTGCCCAACCGCTTTCAGCATTATTATGCTTTTGTGGTATTATGTTATGGTACAAAAGACAGCTGAAGAGAACCTGGCAGGATTGTATCAAGGAAGTTGTGCATAGTTTCTAGTGGCTAACTTGGCTTAATACATGTACCTGGAAATTGGCTATTAAAACGGTATACGTGTCTGTGTCTGCATGTGCCTGTTTATAAATTATCACTTAATTATCGTTATTTAAAAGCAATTGCCGGCTGCCCACCGGGTTCATCTTTCAGCAGGACAGCACGCGACGGCGCACCCACAAACACAGCGCGCAGCGCACAGAACAGGCTGTGGGCCAACTTTCTAGATTTCATCACAAAGGACCAGTGGCCTTCAAATTTGCCGAATATAAACCAGATGGACTATCGCATGTGGTGTGCAATGTTGGAGGCTTACTGCAAGCTTAAAACGAAGCCAAAAACAATCACCGAAGTCAAGGAAGCGCTTCAGGTTATCTGGGGCAACCTGCCACAAGGACCGATCGACATGGCTGTGAAAGTCTTATCAAAATAAGTGACTGAAGGCTTGTGTTGAAGCTTGGAGCTGGTGGTGGACACTTCGAACATTCACATTGTCAATGAAATTCTGGCATTTGATCATTAGTTAACTGTGTTGTTCCAACGATGTTATTGCATTGGTGTAGTAGCTTGAACATCTTTTAATGCTGAAAAATCGGTAGGCGGTCATGTTAAAAAGTCTATAACTTCGTGTTTTTGTACAGAATCATATTTTACTTAGCAGTTAGATGTAGAAGGTTTTAGTAAATAAAACTGCAAAATTTTAAATTAAACTTCCAAACGGTTGCTGAGAAATCAGCGAAAAACTTTAGGGGGCTACTTTTTTTGCCGCATCCTGTAGATGGACTACATTGAGAGGGTACAGGAATGAAGCCCGTGAAGTCATGCCTGTGTCGCAGGACCATGACAGTAGTGATGGAACGACAACAAAGCAATTTCTTATTACTTATTATTATTCAATCGTCATATAACCGCGGTTTAATGGAATATTGGTATTCCTGTTTCACCCAATTTAGTAAATTTACGTACTTGCATTAATTTTTTAACGTATGTTACCCGGTAATTTATTAATGCAATAAGTAAACACATTAATTTGACAGCTCTAGTTTTTACACATTATAGTTTCTAACTTTTTCAAATGGAGTGTGTTGTTGTAAGAAGGGGACTTTTGTTTATTAACCCTTCCGCCCTCCCTATTCCAAATTTCTGGATACGCCACTGGCTTTTCGTATCTTTTTTTCTACAATTGCACTGAGGTTTCTGGTGCAGTCTGCATAATGACATTTGTCTATGCAGTTCGAGTTGTGCAAAGTTGCATTTATTCATTTAGTATTTTAAAGCTAATTTTTGTCTACCTAGTTAAGTTTCAGTTTATTTTTAAAGTTACAGTGTATTCATTCTGGTGGATATATCAAAGTGTCAGTTTTGCTGTGTTAAATTTTTTCTCGCGAGAGCTAGCAAGCTAGCTATAGCGCGTATTAGCTATGGTAATTCTGTCTTGGTGTCTTGGTGTCTGTTTTGCTGTCTGTCACAACCCGGTACCGATCAGAGCCCAGGTGATATAGAGACTTCTGGTTTTCACCATATGATAGTTAAGAGTCTCTAGTATTTTGTGACAAAATTTCATGCCACTGGGTGAAGGGGGTCCCCATGAACGAGTTGGAGAAAGAGGGGTACCCCCCTTTAAGGCGTTATTCTACCGCTATTGGCTCGTCTAACGTGAAAATGGCTGCAGATAGGCACAGACGTGCTGCATATCATAACAAGCACTGGCGGCGAGCTTCTTAGGAATGTCCACATCGATGATCTTGAATGACCTTGAACTACCAAAACAGGGGGTTTTAGTAAATTTTTTTCGCGATTTCGGGCTGCAACACGCATTTCAAGAGTGAATTGCGCCGTTATGGCTGAAGATAGACCAAGACAACCTGTGTACGAAATTTTCAGCATTGAATGTAGATTTCAGCAATTTAAGTTTGGACCCTCTAGTTCAAGGAGGCCTGCGCACGTGTGTGTCAAAGAGGGGTTTCCCTCTTAAAAGTGATTATTTATCCGCTGCTGGCTTGCCTAACGTGAAAATGGTTGCAGATAGGCACAGACATGCTGCTTAACATAACAAGCACTAGCGACGA
>Ga0209367_1012038_pt1 | contig 11384 bp, 5 predicted proteins | sample WorMetLIZISLAND2_FD_187412 | JGI IMG/M metagenome (GOLD analysis project Ga0209367, IMG submission 187412) | Marine gutless worms symbiont microbial communities from Max Planck institute for Marine Microbiology, Germany - Olavius geniculatus... ... | reverse complement strand
ACTTTCAGGTTGCGGTTCGATTCTCACTGCCGTCATTTGCAAGCAACCTTGAGCAAGTTGCTAACCTACTATGTGCTCAGGCCAACTCAGCCTCCTATCTTTCGTGAGACGGGAAATGAGTAGTAGCTTACGGGCTACGAGGTGAAGGCCTAGTGTGGCTGATTGGGGCGATGGTATGTCTGCTTGCTGCAAACTGTGGGTCCAATTGTTTGTTCGCACGGGCAATGGATGGCCACATAGTGTACTGTGGTATCATTAGCTCATGCCAATCAGCTGCCACTTCCAAGATTGTAAAGCTTTTCTGGTCTTGAGTCCGTCTCATGTAAGAAGCGCTACAGCAAGTACTGGACTTTGCCTTTTTTAATACATCCGTGACAAATGAAAGACAGACAGACAGATGGACGACAACCGTAGCTCGACGGTTACTTAAGTAATAAAGTATATGTAGGCTACAGACTTTCATCAGATTTTCCAGGAAGCGTGTACAGCGTAATCGTAAGAGGTGAATTGATCATTCATCAATCATCATTGGCTATTAGCTGGGAGATCAGTGTAACGGTGCTGCGCCAAGATCAATCAGTAAACACACAGATGTGCAAAGCAGCCAAGCAAGCAACAGATCAATTGGTCAAGTGTGCCACGCCCACGGCCACGATCAAGCCGTGGACCACACAAGACGATTTGCCATTGCTCGACCACACTAGCAGTCACGCATCCTAACCGTCTATAGCAGTCTAGGCGAATTATGGATTCAGGCAGGGGCCTCTATATCCCTACAACTGCTGGGCGAAGCTTGCGCCCAGTGAGAAATAGGGGGAGGGGTTTGTTAAGGGTCTATACTCTATACAATAGAAATTGCTATCACCAAAAGCTCAAAATGTACCACAGTTTGGCGATGGAACTCTGCCCTAACCCACTGGGGGAGCAAATACAGCGCTGGAAAAGACAGGGGAAACGGGAAGCGGAAAGAAAGGACGGAACGAAAAGGAAAGAAAATACAGAGGAGACAGAGGGAAACCTAGCCCTAATAGTCAGCACTGTAAAGTGGAAAGGCCAGAATCTGCAGTAGCCTACAATCCAGCAGCGACACCTGAACATGGTTTGGTCAATCAATCAGGGGGGAATCCATGCACTGCCGGCGTCTGCTCAAATAGGACATCAGCCAGGCAGATGTGGACAACAGGGCTACTGGTATGGACGGCCAGTAAACACATGATCCATTGATCAGCCTTGTGGTGCAGTCCAGACACCCCCTCCCATCCATCCCTCACCCACCAAATTGGCCACCGCTGGCGCTGGACCGGCGACGCTACGGACAACATACCACTCTGGACTGGATCATGAGATCTCTGATCACAAACAAGTTTATCTTCCACATTCGCGCAAATCCCTCATTTTGTTATGAAACACTATGCATCCATGGCCCAATGCATCCATCAGGATGCCTGCTGCATCCATGGGCAAATCTGGTGTCAGTTCCTGATCACGTTTTGCGGTCAGCTAGCTGATACAGAACAAACATATAAAACTCTCTGTCAAATAAGACTGCTGGCCGCACATATAACATTCTTAAATGATGCCCTTGTCAATAAAATACAATATTTTACACAAAAACTAGCAATAGGGGCCTACTCTTCAGGGCAGATTTCTGAACGCACCCATATTGTAACAAGAAATCTAAGCTAATGTTCATGAGACGCACGAGAGCCTATAGCAGTTCCTGTTTGCAAGTTATCTTGGTCTATCTCTATCCATTTCGTCGAAATTCACTCTTATGCAACCAAAAATCGCCAAAAATCACTAAAAGCCAATATTTTTAGGGTTCAAGGTCATTTAAGGTGATCGATGTTGACATTTCTAAGAAGCTCGTCACTAGTGCTTGTTATGATAAGCAGCATGTCTGTGCATATCTGCAACTATTTTCACGCCAGACAAGCCAACAACGGATAAATAACCACTTTTTAGAAGGGTATCCCTCTTTGGTATTCGCTTGCGCAACTCTCCTTGAACGTAGAGGGTTCGGACTTGGACTGCCAAAATCAACATTCAATGCTGAAAATTTCATATGCAAGTTGTTTTGCTCTATCTCCAGCCATTTTGGTGCAATTCACTCTTGAAATGCGTGTCGCAGCCTGAAATCGTGAAAAATTCACTAAAACCCGCTATTTTGGGGGTTCAAGGTCATTCAAGGTCATCGATGTTGACATTTCTAAGAAACTCGATGCTAGTGCTTGTTATGATAAGCAGCATGTCCATTCCTGTCTGCAACCATTTTCATGTTAGACGAGCCTATAGTGGTAAAATAACGCTTTTTGAGGGGTGTGCCCCTCTTTCGCCGCCTCGTTCGAGGTGATTCCCTTTACCCAGCAGAATGAAATTTTGTCATGAAATACTAGTGACAATATGGTGAAAACCCGAAATCTCTATCTCACCTAGTCTTAGATTGGTACCGGGTCGTGACGGACAGACAGACGGACAGATAGAATTACCATAGCTAATACGCACTATAGCTATGCTAGCTCTTGTACGTAAAAATTGAACACTTTTGACTAGACCTTCTTCCAACCCACATAATTCACATTTTGTTCCATATATATTCTAACCTTCATCAACATCGTGCACCAAGATCACTATTACTCTGTCTTTGAAGTATATGTTCCACAGATGTATTATCAAGCCATTGAGCAGCAGCAGCTAAAGTAAAGAGTATCAAACAACACTAAAATAAGACAGAAGCTAAGCACAAAAGTCTTGTCAAAACTGTGCCCTAATTTTAGTCCTGCACGCAGACTAATTTTAAAAAAATCTGTGCATCATGTTTACTAGTGACAACGTTAGCAATAAGCATACACTAATCATGTAACAAGAAATTTGAGCTAATGCTCACGAGACGCACGAAAGCCTATAGCAGTTCCGGTTCACACTAAGTTAATACACAAATACCAAATTCTCTATCTGGATCTCATAACGAAAGTAGTGTGGCACCACCTTGTAAATGATATAGACTTGTGTCGCAGCCCAAAATCGCCAAAAAATCCATAAAACCTCCTCAAGGTCATTTAATTCGGTGCCAATTGAGAGCCAGTGTATGACTTCCTATTAGTGATTATTAGTAACCTAGGCCCTATCTCGCACCGTTACTGAGATACAGCAACTTATTGGCCAAAAATCGCAAATTTTGCCCACCCCCTGTCATTTAGTGCTCTTGTTTGGGGTGACCCCCTTCGAATTCATGGTAAAGCTTTACGGTTCCTGAAACTAGAGTCTTCCAGGCAGCCGACGGTGAAGATTTGGTGATGTAATGTGTTCAAATGGGTGTGTACAATATACAATATGTTGTGCAGGACAGATTCATTAGTATACACTAAACCGATATAACTGAACAACAGAGAGGAGGGGTCAACAGCTCAGTGAATATGGTCTTCTTCTTCTTCTTTCCATAATGTACAGATCGTCTTTCAAGTAATGTCGTACATGTTTATGTGGCACTGGTAACTCAACTGTTGCATTTGAGTTTTCGTTGCAAATAAATCTATTATCTAACAACAATGTGATTCAAATGACCTAATGCATTAGACTATTTCGATAATATCCAACGCGAGAGTTTATAAAATCACTAATAGAGAGCCCCGCCCACTACGCAAAGCGAAATGCAAAAGAGAATTTACTGTTGTAAACGTATACGAAATTCCGTATTCATCTGAAAATGTGACCGACTGGTAAAGCGTCCTTACGAACAAATGTAAGCGAATTAGATGACAACTTTGTGAAACAGAATAACCGAATATTAAAAGAAAACCGTCTCAGAAAAATATCAACATTCACGAACGCAGGAGAAAAATGACGTCATGAGCCTACTAAATGTCGGAAATCACCAAAACGTTGATTCTCGTCACTCGTGAAAGTTGTAACGTCGTGTTCCAGACTATCCATTCCGGTGTTTTGTCCATGCATCTGCTGGAGGAGAATTTTTTCCCTGTATCAATTTCATTCTGCTATTAAGCACTAATAAACAAATTTTTGTAGTCTGTTATAGTGCCAGTTTTGCGCGCGCTATGCAATATCAATGGCGCGGGTATTTGCCATCGCATGTCGTCCGACCGTCGGTCTCGTGTAACGTTGACAACTAGACGCATATAAATCTGGCTACCTCAAGCGCAAAAATGACTTATTGCATATATATTTGTCAATTATTGTGTAATTACTATAATATACTCAGGTTGCTTCAAAACTTTTGCAGTAGTTTACATTCTGGGATGTCATATTATCTAAACCTGTATTACGACTGTTTAACTTAGAAGTAGCCTAGCTCTGCAACTAAAGCAACTTCTGTACCTAAATCTGCTATTCGCAAATTACCAGTGAGTGAGTGAGTGAGTTAGTGAGTAGGTTTTACGTCCTGCCTGACACAGTATAGGTCATTTCGAAAATGGCCTTTTCAGGCAAAATTGCACATACACATAATAACGAAACAAAAAGTTCAACCTTTACAGAAAGTTTAACCTTTATGGAACACAAAACACAAAAACGACCTGAACGTAAAAGTATAAGAAATGCCGATTAAAATTGTGCATATGTAATGATAATGGCAGTTCTAATAATCTTCCCTGTTATTCTCCAGATAGTCATCAAACCTACCCATATATCACTAATCACAGAACAGAAATACTTCTGAACTCTGGTAGACCATATAACTTTGACTACATTAACCAACATTGATAATAGTATAAACTCAAAAACGCATTATGCTCTTCTCCAATAACAAAAAAATGTCATTAAAATATCCTGCAGACAATCAGCCGACAGTATGAAATATTTTATTGCAATCAAACTGAGCATAAAATGCCTCATTTGCATACAACAACATGAACTCATAAAGTGAGTACAACATGTCTAAAACAATGTCAAAACATACACTTTCTTTAAGTAGAATGATCCATTACAATACAACAAGTTATAAAAATTATATCACTAATATATAACAACACAATAAAGTAGGGCTGGTAACGATTAAATTTTTTTTAATAGTTAACTTTTTGATATTTAACGATTAATTAATCGTTAATTTTAGATAAAATTCAGTCATTGAAAATACGTTGTTTAAACCATAATATCAATAAAAAAAGTCACTGTAGAGTTATATGCACTGAAAGTGTTAATGAATTAAGAACCTTTTAGGTTTTTAATGTTAATGACACCAGTCCCGGAGACAAACAAGCATGTTCACGGTTGATGGATCCAGCGATGAACGTCTCTTGTTGACGATGTATCCGGCAGAACTGTTAATCGTTAAAAATAAAATTAATCGTTAATTTTCTTTGTTAGTTAACGATTAATTTAATCGTTAAAATCCGCAGCTCTACAATAAAGTAAAACAACACAATAACTAGGACCCACATTTTTCAGCGGCAAATTTTGCCAAATTCTGTAGATCATTTTGCAAAATTGTGCGGCTCATGTGGTTTCATGTTTGTGAGTAAACTGAGCTCTGTCAAAAAACGTCAGCTGAAAGCTAAAAGCTGGTGGGGTGCTCAGTTATGCTAGCAACATTCAAAAAAAATTATCACTCTTCTTTTCTTTTTAAAAGTGCAATCTGTCAAGTCAAATTGTGTTTAATTGTGATTGCCTGCCATATTGTGATGGCTATTAGTAGGGCTCACAGTTTTCAGCAGTTTAGTTAGAAATTTTATTCTTTCGATTAGTCCATTTAGACTAATTAGGCCTATAATTAGTCTATCTAGTTACAGGGTGGTCCAAAAAAAACGGCACAAAGTTTATGGCACCATAATTTTGCAACCGTACATCACAGTCATGCGGTTTTCAACAAAATGTTCTTAAAGAAATTTTTTACATGACAAAAGTCAGTGTTTAAATACAGCAGTTATATTTTTTGTTTTGGTGCTGGCAAGTGAACTATTGACAAACAGAATTACCTTCAATGTACCTTGGTCCATAAAAACCTGCCACTATTATTTTTTCAATAGCTCCGTGAAACATTGGCTGATTTCAATAATTTTTGGCATGCGGCATTAAGAAAAAACTTGACACAAAGGTCTGTAGTTTTGGCCACCTCACCTTAACGTTGTCGCTACACTACCGTGTGAAATGTAGAAGTCGCTGTTTGGCCATTGACAACAATGAATTCCTATCGGGTAGCGTATGCGTCGGCTCAAAAATCATAAAGCGAATAGCGACAAATGCAATTAGCAATTATTATCACTTAAAAAATCACACCTGTCACATCACATCATCTTCATTTCAGCACGTGCTCAAAATGTCTCTCTGCAGCACAAATGCAAGCGGTGGACGTTGACACCATTTGCCAACAGCACATTCAGTAACTGCATGACTCAAGCAGCCCACTCGCTGTTGATGTATCATTTCAGTTTGTCGACTTAGAATTTTAAAATAAAGACGAAGCAACAGATTTTCAGTAATTTTGTGATCTCGGTAATTTGCTGAGCTGACGCATGCACTACCCAGTATGAATTCATTGCTGTCAATGGTCAAACTACGACTTCTGCATTTCACAAGGTAGTGTAGCGACAACCTTAGGGTGAGGTGGCCAAAACTATAGACATTTGCGTCAAGTTTCTTTTAAATGTCACATACCAAAAATTATTAAAATCGGTTAATTTTTCATGGAGCTATTGAAAAAATAAAAGTGGCACGTTTTTATGGAACGCAGCGTCGAGGGTAATAGCGTTTTTGCATAGTTCAACTGCCAGCGGCAATAACAAAGAATATTTAACTGCTGTATTCAAATACTGACTTTAGTCATGTAAAGAATTACTTTCGGAACATTTTGCTGAAAACCACATGACTCTATGACATACAGTTGCAAAATTATGGTGTCATTAACTTTGTGCCGTTTTTTTGGACCACCCTGTACATTGTGAAGCCGATGATTGTACTGATCATCAGTCATTTCTAAACTTTTGCAAAATTCCGTGAAATTCCACAAAAATAACAAAACTCCGCAGAAAAAGGCAAATTCCATGGCTCGGCTCAAAATTCCACGACCCGCAGAAAACTGTGGGCTCTAGTAATAACTACAACATCAAATCTACAACTGAATGGGGATGTCCCAGCAGCCGACTACAGCCAAGTTTTCCTAGCTATAGCAGACAAGCAATAAAATAAAATATTCACTTTAAACTAAGTGAAATAAGACAAACCATCTCCGTTTTGTACGACAGTATATGATAAGGTGATGTAATATTTGGGATGAAGGTTTAGGGTTAAGATTAGCTATACTTGACCCTTGACCCTCCCTAGCAGACTGTCAGTATAGACCACATAACACAGATATGATATAAATATCACTCAGGAAAATAACACATTCACCATTAAAATACAAGGTTTAAAGACCAGGTCACACGAAAAAACGAATTTGGCTTAATATGTGAAAAATGTAACACCAATTAATAATACACTGTTCAATTGAAATAAAAAAAACATTGCTTTACATTAATTTCAATAAAAATAATGTTGTGCGAACGAAATGGTGATGTCATCTACGACGCTATGTTTACATCATGTATTGCAGCATGCAATATCAGCGTGTCGCTGTAGCATCGATGCAGCGCACGCTCTGCACAGTGAACTCGTGCTCTGGAAGCAGAAGTTGGACGCTGTCGGCGATTGGTGCAACAGAAAGAGCATACAGTCGGTCTACTTTCGGTATAACATCTCAAAATTCAAGCGAAGTCTTTTTGCCCGGTGCCACACTCCATCAACGCTGCTATCGTCAAGTTCTTTTGAATGCTACGTTGATGCTAATAGTAGTAGATGACGTCACAGTTTCGTCACATTTGTCCACTTTAAACTTTATTTTTATGGTATAAAAATAACACTGGCATCAGGAAGATTAATAAATATTGACAGATTAGCATTTGCGTAAAATGATGCGACTTGGACTTTAAACACAGTGGCTTACTCATTACAACACTAACTATATCAACTGTATCTTTGAGTTTTAACACCCATCAGATCAGTAATCCCGTTGCTTCACAAACAGTCAGTCATACAACTAAAAGAACAAATAAAGACATATTTGCACTGCATGACATAGATGCCAAGTATTCAAAAGTGTGGAGAAATTTTAAAACATATGTGACATTTTTGCACAATCTGAGATCAAATAAGATTACACTTAGTAAACAGACAATAACTGCTTTGAAATAACACAGCAAATTTGGGATACAAAACATTTCCACTCTTCTGTGGACAATATGTTTAGATAATGAATCAAAGCAATATGCTATTGTAAACACTAAACAGTAAAATTACTAACTGCATCCACATTGTAAACAACCATAAACACATACAGTACAACCAATTAGTGATTATACAAACAATGCATACACTCATTACACTGGTGCATGTTCTGTGAAAAATAATAACATACAGTAATGTAAAAAAATAGTACTGGGACAGCATAAACCTCTGCCACAAATGACACTCCCACCTGGCAAACACAAAGGACTCAGTACCAGTATTGCAACTGTTTAAATACAGTTCAGATTCACATACTGTGGATCCAAAAATAAACTGTCACTTGTAACATGCTAATATTTCACCAAAACATGTTTACAACTTGCTGTGATATGCTGCAAATCGTCACACAATGGCCTACTTCCCAATGAAAAAAATCGACAATTCTGGATTGTGATCCACAATCCACAAGACTTTCGATCGCCATTAAAATATAATCAGTTCCTCCTTGGGAAGTGAGTAACCCATCCACAAAATTGCACAAAAATCGATACATAACTTCTTTGTGCTATCCAGATGACATATAGGCCAAAAAACTCATTCTTCAGCAAAGGTAACATAATAAAAATCTAGTAAAAAATTAAATCACTCAGGCGGCAGCATAATGCTCCAGTTGTCAAAGTCAGTATAGCCATAGCCCACAGTGCCATAACCCGTGAACCCTTTGTCGATCGTACTGGAAACAAAAACAGAGAAAAGGTGTTTTGATCCAAGATAGCCATCAACCTTGTTGTCAGTTGCACTGAGAGTCACTGTGTACCACTTATCATAGGTAACATTACATGCACCACCAATAGCCAGATGCTGTCGTGCTAAATCTGTTGTGAGTTCGAACGTGCCATTTCCCGGATACAGAGCAAAGAAAACTCCATTTGCTTCGTAAGAGTCACACCCACCTCTGTCTACCCGAACAGCTGTCAGAACACCACTTGACCCATTGACAGAAGGCACAAAGACATCAGCCTGAATCTGAATGTCAGACCAGCTGTAATCTCCTCCAATGTTGATGGTAGCATTGCCCGTATCACACCAGTAAATGGGATCATGAAGGATGACTTGCCGATTCACCTTGGAATGCTGTGTATCATTCGTCTGACGTATCTCCCAAACTCCGGCCTGAGGTGCGTAATTGTCGGCTTCCTCGTACAAATTGTACTTCTCAAAATCGTCGTGGTAAGGCAACGGAAATGGCTTTGAAGCTGGAGGTGGATTGTACAATCCATGCTGTCCAACTGTCAACGTTGTAAGTGTATATAACTCATCCGGAGATAACGTAAGGCTGAAACTGCCATAACGTACTCGTACTGAAGGCTGCTGCTCAAACAACATTGTTGGTTTGCCATCAAATCCAAGCTTGGTCTTCCACACCACAAGCTCCTGTATCTTTGCAAGACTTCCCACCAGCTGAAAGTCTGCCTGCTGGGCAACAACTGTGTACTCTGGCAGACCAGGCCGAATACACCCGGAATGGTTGTGCATCATTGTTTCAATAACAACGGTGATCTGCTGACGACAATTATCAGTCAGGGTTACAAAGCTACCTCCGTAATCCAATTTCTGTACACCAAAGCCATGAAGAAGGTAACTCCAGCCAATACTTGTGAACTGGGTTGTATGTGCAGTGACCCAGATGGGACTCTCAACAACATAGTGACCGCTCCATGGTTCGTTAGCAGTCATGAGACCATCACGACCAAATGGCAGTTGTGAATAGTAACTGGCAATCAGGTTCCACGATATCGTAGAAGTCATGTATCCATTTACATAGTTCTGATTCAGTATTCTTGCCCAGCAGCCAGCTCCGACATTGTCATTGAAAGTACTGTAATCTTCTGATGACCACAAGGGCTTGCCAGTTTTGACAGCTGCCGGAGTTGTATCAGTTCCCGGATAATGACAACCGACGATGTCAACGGCAGATGCAAATGCCTGATCACGTAGTATATCGTCACTAACACCCCACGAGCCATCCGCAGCTACAATCTGCACCCCAGCAGTTACAGCATTCTCTGCCAGAACACTGCTCAGCACCTTCACGAAAGTGACGTCGTAGTTTCTCTCATTCCATATGCCGATGTAGTCGACCGAAATATTGTAATACTTCTGAGCGCCAATGACCCACTTGCGTATGTAGTTAGCTGTGAGTTGTGGATACTTGTAGGGGTCACCCGAACCATTGCCAACCCAGCCCGGAAATGCCCATGCCAGACCGTACACCTTGATATCTGGATTGCGCTTCTTTGCTTCCATCAACAGCCACCATTCATAACCTCGGTAATAATTTTCATCCCATGGTTCGTGCATGTGGGACGATTCTGTGCCATCTGTTGACTGGGCATCGCCCCCAATTTCAACCTTTATGATCTGCAATGATGCTCCGAAATTTGGTTTGAACAAGTAGTCCAATATCTCGTTTCTCAAATTCACAGGATAGCTGACTAGCAGTTTTGATGTGCTACCGCCACCACTTAGTCCTCCAATACCATCAAACCTACGTCCTAGTCCAACAGCTGCGTCAATTAAATAGGTTCCAGAACAAACTTGGTTCAAGGATATCACAGCTAGCAGCGTCAATAACATTGTGAGGCAGGCGAAATGGCCGATTTGCTCGAATGATTTATAAACAGTTGATAAACCAATGTTATATCAATCATGCGCTCCGTAAAATGTCAACACCGTGGCCCAAACAATGACATCTCAGCTTCAATTCAGAATTTATTTTGCGGCAATTAAACAACAATACTGCAACAACAAAACTACGTAAACAAAACCTGGAAATTCCAAATGGGCGTATGACAATCACACGGTAAAAGTCGTTCACGACGGAAAAATATTGATTAAAGCTGGACAGTGTAAGCAGTTTTACTTTTTTAATTTGAGTTACATATTTTATTTGCAATTATTTAAATATTTATAGCGGACATAATTACATTTTTATAAGTAAACGTTATTAACGACAATAGAAATTGACCAATACTATGGGGTCATGCTAAACTATGCTGGCGAGGCTCCCGAGGCGGGCGATGGTTATACGCCAAGGCGGGCGACGGCCACATCGGCGGCGTTACGTAATGACTGAGCAGTTACTATAGATCGAGTAATTAAGG
>Ga0209367_1012037_pt1 | contig 11385 bp, 4 predicted proteins | sample WorMetLIZISLAND2_FD_187412 | JGI IMG/M metagenome (GOLD analysis project Ga0209367, IMG submission 187412) | Marine gutless worms symbiont microbial communities from Max Planck institute for Marine Microbiology, Germany - Olavius geniculatus... ... | reverse complement strand
TAGGCGCTCATGTTGACCTACCCTAAGTCGACAATGCGCGTTCGGCGTATGCCAATGCATTTGAGTTCGGGCCACGTGACTTTGATGCCGGGGAAATTAGGGAGGAGTAAAGAGGGGGAGGGGGTAAAATTAGGGCGCCGGGCGGACTCACGTTGGCTAAATTTCTAGTTTTTTTTTTCTAATTTACCGTAATATCCTTCTAGTTGGCGTTTATTTTAAATTGCACTACAGCAGGGCCTCAGGGGTCAAATCAGGCCTCCTATTGGCTGCTCTCTCAACCCTAGCTTTAAATAATTAATTAATTATGCTAATTAATCTATATAAATAGTTAATTTAATCATTTTTCTAATGTAGGCCTACCCTAATGTACGTGCCGCCGCCGTCGCCGTGTAGAACGATAAAGTGGCGAAGTGATATAACAGTAGAACGCTGACGTTAATAATGAAAAATGGTAATTTTAAGGTAATTAATAGTTAAAATATGCTATAAATGTGTAGAAAAATAGCGTCGTACAAAAGGGTGTTTAAGTTGGTGAGTTTTAAAACACCTGTAGTGAAAAAAACGTCATTAGGGTTACCAAGGTCTGCCCTGCTAGGTTCCCTCCAAGGACACCAAACTGCGGGATAATTGACAAGTAATTAAGTGTTGTAGACGGTCGTGTAAGGCATACTGAGTGCCTATAAAGACTAGTAAATAAGACGTTAGGGTACATTAGAAAAATAATTAAATTAACTATTTAAATAGGCTAATTAGCATAATTAATTAATTATTTAAAGCTAGGGTTGAGAGAGCAGCCAAAAGGAGGCCTAATTTGACCCCAGAGGCCTTGCTGTAGTGCAATTTAGGATTAACCCCAACTAGAAGGATGTTACGGTAAATTAGAAAAATAATTAAATTAGCTATTTAAATAGGTTAATTAGGATAATTAATTAATTATCTAAAACTAAAATTGAAAGAGCAGCCAATAAGTAACCTAATTTAACCCGGATGTATGTTGGCTAAGGGGTAAATGTTAGGAAAAAACTTACACAAATAATTATCCTTGTGTCGAGGCGCTCTGCATACAAAATTTGGGGGATGCAGTGCAAGGGAACCATTTTCAAATTTGTTTTGAATGGAGGAGGGGTAGGAAAAATTTGCGTTTTTCAACGGAAAACTGGCTATATGTCGGAAACGGTTGCAATTATTCACTAATAAGACATGGTATACACCCTTTCAGATGAGATAAAAATTATCGACACTGGATGATCTTGAAAGTCAGTACTGCAACAAGAACTGTATAGAGCGCGTTTTCCTTAGCGACAGTTGGGCTTTTTGTTGTTATTATTAAAATGTATACGCCAGAGCTATGCGTTTGTTTGTAGACGAGAAGCGGCATTTCAGCGAATCGTTTGGATGAGAATGATACCCCGTTTACACGAGGAAGCTGTCTCTTAGAGAAAAGCTTCCTCGTGTAAACGGGGTATTAATGAAGCACATTATACCTACCGTAGCCTGCGGTTCTTACTCACTGAAAACTGCAACGTGTACACTGCACAAATCTGGCGATTTGTTGAGTTCTACATTGAGTTCTACTCAAACAAATGCCGTCTTTAACAGTCGATATTGAACGACTTGTTAAAACGCCGAATGTCACTATAGCTGTATGGTCACGATGATCGCATATTAATGTAATCAGTCGTGTTTAACAGTTCACCATTATTGTTCGATATCGTGGAGATGGAGCGGAAACAGTGACCGGATATGAAAAAATACACGCTGAAACGTGTTCAATAATTAATCACGAAACGTAAGCTTGTCAATCTCGCAAACCAGGCTACAAACAGGCATAAGATTATACCATATCGTCTATTATAACGCAGCCCATAAGGGGCGTATTAAAAATGAGACGTAGGCCTATAGTTTTCCAGCCCCAAACCCACACCTCTGACGAGCCCACCAAGATAAGTAAAAAATGCAAAAATGTTACTTAAAATATTTCGTCTAATGTATGTTCATCAAAGATCAAGTAACACTGTGAAAAAAAATGTTAAAGGGCTTTTTGCTGTAAACAAAATGCTAAATTTAACGTCACATAAACACAGAATACAGGTCAAAGAATTCTAATTTGGGGGGAAAGAAGCCCGATGCCTCAGTTCACATTTAAATTCTTAGCCCCCAGGTCTACGTGTCTTAATACGCCCCTGCTGTCCATTTTATTGCACGTGCGGGTACTGGTGCATTGCAACTATGGACAAATGGCTTTTGCATCATGTACTAATTTTCGGCGTTTTATCATTATAATCATACTGTAGCATTCACAGTGACAGCGATTATGGTGGTCGCGATGGATTTCTGACGACCGAATTCCGCGACAAACAAACTAGATCTGCGAGCTTGCGTTACGTCATCTCTGTCAGTTTGAAGACACGTTACGGGAATTGAAATCAAATATTTGCAAAAGTGTTGCAAAACATTAAAAATATTAGGCTAACCTTAAACTTAACGTTGAAAATAGTACGTCACTCATAACAGGTAAAATGAAACATATTTTCAACTTTTTTAAATTTGCGTGTAATAATTATAAGTCTAATATAATAACGTAATAACACGCACAATAATTTCTAACGCGCCGTTAGCCTACATGACCAAAACGCAACGTGTCACGGTGTCTGGTCTGTTCAGTAGGCCTACATAGTCAACGAGACAACCAGTAATTTGAGCAAAGGTCACGTGACGCGCGACATCATCGGTCCTGTCCCTTGGGCAATAAGTGCACAGCGTGCATAAAATAATAATGTGCCTTGAAGGAGTAGCCAAATTTGAGGCCTCCGTGCGGAAGACTTCTTGAACGTAACACACTGTGAGGCATAAAAACACACCAAATTTTTTCGTCATACTTGAAGAAAAGTGATTCAATTTTAGTAAGTTTTGGTACGAATATTTCTGATACAACTGGCCATCAAATGACTGTTTAGTTTCCGACCTCACTCAATGTCTGTTTTTGCACTACCTGGGGAAAAAACGAACAATATATTGCATTTTTTTTGCTTAATCAAAAGAACACACAAAACACACATTTTGTCCATATTTTATCGTTTTAGCTGATAGTTTATCTAATTGTCTATTTTTAAACTGCCTACAAAAATGTTTGAAATGTGGGCCAAGAACATGGGCTGGGCTCGGAAACACTTTATCCATTCATTGATAGCAGCGTCGATAACGCTCTGCTCCAGATTAATCCAGCCTTCACCAGTCGCTTCTCGAATTTATCAATATTCCTGAATGTTAGGCCTATTTAGTAGACGTGCAGCTGCACAACAGTCAAACCTTGTAATTGATTGGCTGTTGGTGGCCACATATCCGGAAAGATGAAATTTTATAAAGTTTTTTGTTGATTTTAATGCATAATTTGTCTGTTCTGTTTTTCACAGCTAGTGCAGAAGCAGATGTTGGGTGAGGTGGAAAACTGAACGGCCATTTGATGGGCAGTTGTGTCGGGAATAAGTGTACCAAAAATTATTAAAATTGGGTAACCCTTCGTCAAGTTATGGTAAGAAAATTGGTATTTTTATGCCTCACAGTGTAGTCACCTAAGCGCATGAAATTTCGCCGCCAAAAACTAAAGTTATTTTGTCAGTCCACAGTAAAGATTTCGTGATCCTAGCGTGCCCCATTTTGTTACGGCTTCAGAGAGTGACAGACGGACGGACAGACACAAACAGACAGACGCCTAAGTTATAGCTAAAACGCGCTTAGCAGAGATGTCGCGCATAATAAAATTCAGCCTAGAGTTTTTGGACGATCTGGTCACGAGACTGACCTGCTAAAAGCTTGTTCACAGTCACACACCGACTTGTCGGCCAAAATCGGAGCGATGGATCGGCGCGAATAAATTCGTGCTTTCCTACGTCGCTCTTGTGAACACGCGAACGTATCGATCGGGTGTGTACGTGTGAACAAAGCTTAAGGAACACTGTTAGCAAGTACCTGATGGGGTGTTTACACGATCCAGCAAACGTCCAGCAAACTTCCAGCAAATGTATTCAAAATACACGTGCTAATGCTGGACGTTAGCTGGACGTTTGCTGGATCGTGTAAACACCCTAAGAAACAGTAAGCAAAAATTAACGCACATACGTAAATTTGTGTTAATTTACTAAATTCTGTGAAGCAAAATTTCCAATATTTCGTGAAACTGCAGTTATTTGACAATCGCATAAATTCAAGTAACTAAACTGTAGCTGCCTTTCTATCACTACTGTACATAAATAATTATTCCGACAACAAGCGAATAGGCTTTTATGCTAGCTATGATGCCAGTTATTGCTGATTAGGCCTATATGTTTAAAATGTTTCTAACTTTCCACAGGGTGGTCCAAAAAACGGCACAAAGTCTACGGCACCATAATTTCGCAACCGTGCATCACAGAGTCATGGGGTTTTCGGCACTATGTTTTGAAAGAAATTCTTTACATGACTAAAGTCATTGTTTAAATACAGCAATTAAAAAATTAATATTCTTTGTTTTTGCCGCTGGCAAGTGAACTATTGAAAAATAGTATTACCTTCAATGTATAATGGTCCATAAAAACATGCCACTATTATTTTATGAATAGCTCCGTGAAACATTGGCCGATTTTAATAATTTTTGGCATACGACATTAAGAAGAAACTTGACGCAAAGGTTTGTAGTTTTGGCCACCTCACCTTAATGTTGTCGCTACACTATCGTGTGAAATGCAGACGTCGCAGTTTGGCCATTGACACCAATGTCGGCTCAAAAATTAATTACTGAATAGTGACAAATGCAATTAGCAATTATTATCACTCAAAAAGTCACACGTGACATCACATCTTTATTCCAGCATGTGCTCAAAATGTCCTCCTGCAGCACAAACGTAAGCGGTAGACGTTGACACAATTTGCCAACAGCACGTTCAGTAACCTCATGACTCAAGCAGCCCACTTGCTGTTAATGTATCATTTCAGTTTGTCGACTTAGAATTTTAAAATAAAAATGAAGCAACAGATTTTTAATGATTTTGTGGTCTCAGTAATTTTCCGAACTGACACATGCACTACCCAGTATGAATTCATTGTTGTCAATGGTCAAACTACGACTTCTACATTTCACAAGGTAGTGTAGCGACAACCTTAAGGCGAGGTGGCCTAAACTACAAACCGTTTCATCCTGATTCTACGCAATGTGGTCTTCAGATGCACAGTGGCTAAGCTGGTCGTTACCGGACTGATGTGTAATGTTAGTTGTTGCCGCAGGCGTACGGACAGACAGACAGACAGACAACACCGCGCTTTGCATTACGTGTGCATCGCACGGTAAAAGTGCAGTAAAAAAATCACGTGACTAGTAACCGTTATCAGCCTGAAGAAGCCTGTAACAGAATGTGGCAACGTTTAGAGCCCCAACGAATGTAAGGCCGCAACTCTAGTCCAGAGATAAATATTTCAGAAATTAACGATTAGGCTTAATTAATCATTAATTTTGATTAAAACCTAAACTGTAATGATTGTCCAAGAACATGCATGTTTTCGCTTAGAATCGTTATCAAGCACACCGATAACAAATGCAGTGAGACATTTTTCACTCATTCTTGTAAGCAGACTAGACAATATCATAATAAATAAATTCACGGTCACGACTTTATTGTAATTACACTGTGATGTGAAGTTAATCCAAAAAAATGCTTAAATATTAACTTTAATTATTGTTAATTATTAACAATTAAAGTAAATATTTAAGCATTAAATTATTTTCTGTTGATCGCGTGATTTATTGTTAATTTTCACAGTTCTAATCCAAAGTACTGTAGTCCGCAGGTCATCCGCAAACAAAAGCGGCGATTTTCTGTGAGCATTGAGGAAACAGACTAAAGAGTCTGGGAAAAGAAAGTCCTCCAGCGGGACTGGTAAAACGTCTGGGGGACAAAAGAAGCTGAAGCTTTTTGTGCATAAAAGCATGCTTTTTTGCATTGGCTTAGCTGTAGTAAAATTTTCCCGGGAAAACAAATCTGGTGAGTCTCCCTCTCTTTTTCTTCCCTTTTTTCTTCCTTCGCCCTTCCTCGATTTTTTCCTCTCCTTTTCTCTATATCAAGTCCATTTTTTTCTCTCTTTTTATCTACTCATCTTTTTCCCTTTTCTTTTCTCTTTGGCCTTAGAAAAACCCCAAAATTCCAGTTATAGAAACTGGGGAAGTATTGTAAGCTTCCCCAGCAAGGTGTGGGGCAGAAGCATAGCCGAAAGCGAATTTAGTGCATTACGTATTGTCTTAAAATGAGATCCGGTACAGGTATAGCAACAATTTTAATTATTTTCCGGAGAATTCGACTGACCACGTTTAGTGCAGTTTAAATATTAGGCCTAAAGACAAACACGGGTGGTGTCGCAAATTTAAAAAGTGGGGCTACAAATAATCTGCGTAACATAAAAAATTGAGCTTTATATGCAGAAATGTCGCCTTAACTTGCTTTAAAACGCATAGTTGCAATGTAAAGCTAAAACTTGATCGTTTATTGGGGGGATAGACTGTATATTGTTTCCACTGCCCAAATAGCCTATTGGAGGGGACATGTCCTTCTCATCCCCCGGGATTGCTGCCCATGTTCGCGAAAATTCCAATTAATGACAGCGGAATTGTCCGTGGAACAGTCCATATAAGCGGAGCGGATAAAATTGGGATAAAGCGGAGCGGTGAGTAGAGATTGCAGAGGTAGACTTGAGCATGAAGCGGCGAAACAAACATGCAGCTCGCTCATTATATGGGTGAACATCTGAGACAATCCCTACTGAACATCAGAAAATGGTGTGCTTTAACATCTCCCACCTATATACCTATATGTGTGGCTCGGTAGTCTAACGGTAACGTGCCGGACTTGTAATCCTGAGATAACTCAGGGGCGCAGGTTCGACTCCGCACCAGGACACTGCCGGGTAACGACCTTAGGCAACTTGTTCACACACATGTGCCTCTGTCACCAAGCAGTATAATTTGGTACCGGTCAAAGGGCGGTGATGCCTCGAGGCTGGGAAGGTAACCGTAGGTCTGGCGTCGCACTGGCCATGCGTCACGGACTCAAGTGGTTTATCCACCTACGGGCCCTTTTGTTATAATGTAACTCCTCGAGACTCTGAAAATTTAGTAAATCTTTATTTTTGTATCTTTGTAACAAATTACTTAAATATATATAAGACTGGGACTTAAAACATTTAATCAAGTTTATACTGTTGCATTTAAAAAGCACACATAATCAATGAAAACCAGGTTAGGATTCTTAAAAGTTCTGAACACTTTTTAAAATCAAGTTAAATGTTTCACTTGAGACGTCTGCAATGTTTGCAGACGTTCGACCCTCACAGTTTCTGCACATAGGAGTGCAGTGTAATCTACGTTTCCTGCATCTACAGGCCTTTCCACAAGGACCTTTGCACCCGCATGACACAAGTATGAGTAAACTTTCTGGTGTCACTGGTTTAATCTGTTGCAACAAGGACCATCAAGTCGTTTTGATTTCGCCAACCATTACTTGGGACTTAACAGATTCGCTTTCCACTAAAACTGCCAGGTACGTTCTAAATGAGCACTGTCTTGCTGCAGCACAGGTTGCAGATATTGATTCTAATTTGAATAATGAGGTCAAGGAGGATCTGTGAATGGAGCGATTCCTAGCAAGTGAAGTGGTATTTGTTTAGGGTATCAACTCTTTAAGCACCATACACTTTATCACGTTCTCCAGTTACGGAAATATCGTCGACAGAACTGTCAGAACTTCTGAACACATTTAAAACTTCAAGGCAACTACCTTAGGCAAGTTGTTCACACACATGTGGCTCTGTCACCAAGCAGTATAATTTGGCACCGGTCAAAGGGCGGTGATGCCCCGAGACTGGGAAGGTAACCGTAGGTCTGGCGTCGCACTGGCCATGCGTCACGGACTCAAGTGGTTTATCCACCTACGGGCTCAACGGCCGCGAGTGGGAGATGAGCACCCCGCCTACGTCCTAGCTGGGGCATGGCTCCCTTTACCTTTTACCTATATACAGTTTTAGGGCCTATATGGCTGTGCCATAAAATGATACCATGTCGATCTACCGGCAGCGAGTCACTTTACAGCGCGACATATTGCATGCAAGTGCGCCGTCTGTCCCTCGATGCCGTGACCTATCCGTCTCTCGCTCGTTATAGCTCAGCACGACTAAACGTCGGCTACAGCACGTCGACACCTGTCAGTTTTGCCGCGAAGTTTACTCTTCACTGACATTTACGTTTCCGCTTAATTTCTCTTGCGATCTTTGTTTTAATTTTTTATCGTCGTTGCTTTCTGTAATACAAAATTAACTGTAGCGCTCCACAGGTTGGCTGGCTTTGGCGTGACGTTCCCTAGCTCTCAACTGCGTTACAATAATTCAGAACTGTAGCCTATAGACAGCCTCCATTTCTTTTAACTTACCCAGTCTTTGGCCCGTTCACATAGTTACACTAAGATGAGCGCAGTCGGTGAACCTCATGGCAGTGATAGACTAGGCCTACAATGCGCCGTTCAGTGTTATTCACGTCATCGTGGCAAGCTTTATGCGGCCGTCGTAACAAGCCACATTACGCGTCTTAATTGTGCGTTTGCCAGTCAGTCGGTCTGTCCGTCCGTCCGTCACAAACGGGCTAGTCCTAACTTGAAAACGAAAAAAAAACGCGGGAAAAACAAAATTGTTGGAACGTTCGGACACTCGGTATATGCAGGAACCGGAAATGGTCTATAGTGCTACTGGCAGCGGTCGACATTGTAGTAACCGAGACTAGACTACTGGCTGGATTCGTCATGGTAAGAATCGGATATGAACTGGTGCTACTGCTGGAAACGGAGATGATAGATGTTGCTACTGTGGGCAGACTTAGATCGGAAACTGAAACCGGAAGTGTGCGCTGACGCAAATAATACGAATGTTCGTCAGTCATACTGTACTGCTATGGGCCTTAACTGAACGCGATCTGATAATTTACTCCTGGGGCCAAACCGTTAGTAGTTCGGGGTTCTTACGCGGCCCCGGACACAGAATGACGGATACATGCACTGCTGTAACGCACTGCTCTAACCAAATACGAATATCACTATTGCATGTTGTTGCTGTGCTTATATGTGCCGAAAACGGCCAAGGTGGCCTTGCGCATCCATTTCAGTCTATATTCGAAACATTCTTAACAAATAATGAATCTTTATTTCCAACAAAAACTAAGATATTTGACACCGAGCGAGCAACAGAAAATAACACGCAGCATACAAAAGTTTAACTTATAGCAACACAGCCAACACTGCACATTACAACAGTGATAAAATAAAAATCACTTTAGACGTAATTGGCTTTATAATAAATTATGAAATACAGTTAAGAACCAAATAAAACGTTTATACCAATATATACGGCACAACAGAAATGCATCTAGTGCTAAACGTTCCTAGCACACGAGACCCGTGATCAATGTGGATAATATTATTACGCGCGACAGCCGCTACTGCTGTAGCGCGTCTTAGCCATCGCAATTCTGTCCGTCCGTCTGTCTGTCACATGGGTGGATCAGTCAAAAACGGTGCAAGCTAAGATTACCAAATTTTTACCATCGGCTGCCGGAAAGACTCTAGTTTCAGAATCCGTAAAACTTTTCCATAAATTCGAAAGGGGTCACCCCGAGCGTGGGCGCTAAATAACAGGGGAGGGGTAAAAATGCAATTTTCAGCCAATAAGTCGCCGCATCTCAGAAATGGTGCGAAATAGGGCTAAGGTTACTATTAGTCACTAATAGAAAGTCGTACACTGGCTTTCGATTGACACCGAAATCAATGAACTTGGGTGACCTTGAACGCCAAAATAAGGGTTTTATGGATATTTCTGGCGATTTTGGGCTGCGAGACACATTTTAAGAGATAATTGCGCCGAAATCACTAAAGCCAGACCAGGATAACATGCATAAAAATTTTCAGCATAGAACGCTGATTTTAACGGCCCAATTTGCGATCTCCTATGTTCAAGGAAGTCTGCGCACGAGTGCATCAAAGACGGATACTCGTTCAAAGTGCACGCTCTCGGTTTCTCACCCGGCAGCTGATACGTGATACCGGTAACGCCCCCTGGCGAGTGTCGATACAAAACTATAAATCCAAGCCTTTATTATTATCATCGCGTCGAATGTCAATTGCTGGGTTCGCAGTGGGCCTTCACACATGCACCGCTGTCTTGCGTTTCCTTTGCGTCAGCTGAGTTTTTCTTGTTAAACTAGCAAAAACACCCGTATGGCGGGACAGAAAAAAATAGCTAGGGGAACCGGCCCCTTAACCAAGACATATAGCCCTCTCAATTGCAAATATTTACACGCTTTATAAAGTCGACATTACATCACACTACCATTTTACACATTTAATTTATAGATTGATTAACAACGACTCTGAGATAAAAAAGTTCCGTAATTGTAGTTTCCCCAGAAAACTTGCACGGTGATTATCGCTACAACTGAAGCGAAAGAAAGTGCACTAGACCTACACATAGCCGTCAGACCGTTACAGAAGTATCAGTAGTACAGATCGGCAATATGTTTTTAACGAACGTCATATGATACATGACATAACGAGATGTTTCTAATTCGAACACGGGGTTTGCATTACATTTTTCACGAGTTCTGACGTAAAATGTGCGCGATGGAGATTTCGTTGTCGACGTGTACATCCAGTGGCGTATTTAGGGGGCCACGGTGCTATGTCCCCCTTTGGCCCGACCATGAAAATTTTTTACAGGCGACTTTATATGAAAAGGTGCGTTTTTTGTCCTTTTTCCAGCAAATTTCAAAAAAGTGGGCGAATTTGCGGCTTCCAATGAACGTTCAAAAGCAAAAAATGTTTCACTTTCAGAGCCCCCCGACCAGGGGCTCTGCCCCTGGACCCCGCTGGGGGCTCCGCCTTCAGACCCCCGTTATAGGCTCGCGCTCTGCGCGCTTGTCATGCCCCCTTTGCCAAATCCTAAATACGCCACTGTCTACATCATTCACAACGGCGTAAATAACATGCTGAAAACGCCGTCACCACGAAGTCAACTTCACAGTAGGCTACTACGCACATCAACATGCATTTACATGGCAGGCGACGGACATTTTATTATCAAGTGTTCACCGATCTTTACCGTTAGTTTACTGCATCTTATTAAACCACAGTAACACAGGCCCGCCAAGAGCCACAGCGAGGCCCGGGAAAACATCTCGTCCCCCCAAACATTTTTGCGGGACCTCTTTGGAAAGAAATTTTTGAGTTTTCTGTTTAAAATGGTGCATTCTGGTGTACATTTTTTTTATTTCTGAGCGACGGCGGGGCCGCCAAACGTCGTGAGGCCCGGAGTAGCTTACCCTCC
>Ga0209367_1012036_pt1 | contig 11385 bp, 4 predicted proteins | sample WorMetLIZISLAND2_FD_187412 | JGI IMG/M metagenome (GOLD analysis project Ga0209367, IMG submission 187412) | Marine gutless worms symbiont microbial communities from Max Planck institute for Marine Microbiology, Germany - Olavius geniculatus... ... | reverse complement strand
GTGGTGAAATAAAAGTTGATATAGGCTTTAAACAGTGGTGTAGACAAGGGGGGGCCCAGCCCCCTCTTCCCCAGTCCTCCAGACAAAACATGCGCATACGTAAGTTTAAACTGCACTAAATTTGCTAATTTGGTCTGTTTATTTTTGGGAAAATAATTATAAATAATTAAACCGACGCTAAGAGTAGTAGAAAGAGTTTAGTAATCATACGAGCAGTCCCTGGTAGGGTATGAATTAGAGCTGTTGAATTAGCACATTAACTCAACGCACGTTCACATTTAAAAAGTCTGTGTTTTGATCGGTGATCATTAGGAGTAGTCCATTTGCCATGTTAGGCTGTGCTTATCGTGCCAAAAAATGGTGAATGATGTCCGAGAGAACTAAGCATAGGAATACGAAACTGGCCAGAAAATCAATTGCTGTTTACATTTACCAACAGGGATGTTTATAGGTATGTTGGTTCACATGTGACATGCCAGAAGAAATTCAGCCTCGGTGCTTAAGGGCAAGAATTTAATTCGAAATTCAATCCAGTGGACTGTTTGTGCATTAGACAAGTAATCAATATTGCTGACTATGATGTATGTTTTTGTAGGTTGATGAGTCAGCTTGGTGATGCAAACATTCAGCCAAGTGTCGGTATGTTAGCTTTGTATGATGTCTTGCGTTGCTTTTGCTACTGAACTAATGTGTTCAGTCTACAAGCTGAGCCTATGACACAGGGGTGTAGGAAGGGTGCTCATCTCCCTTTCTGTGGCCATTGAGCCCGTAGGTGAATATACCACTGAATCTGTGAGGCATGGCCAGTGTGACGCCAGACCTGTGGTTACCATCCAAGTTAAGCTCCTTGCTGAGTATTCAGGTAATGAGGTACTTAGATAGCACAGTCCTACTGCTAAGTATTGATTCACAGCTGTGCTTCTACGTAGATAGCTTAGTTTTAAGACAATTATTCACACTTTTATTTTCTTCAGCATCACTCAGTTATTCTGACTGTCTTGATTTTGTTTGCATGTGCTGCATACTGTACAGGTGAAAGTTCATTTGAGGTGAAGATTGAAGCAGATAGTTATGATATCACTGAGCATCCACATGATGACAAGTCAAAACTGTATTTGTGTACAGTGTGTGACAAATGGTTTGGAACAAAAACACGTTTGAAATTGCACAAACTAATACATAATGTAGGCAAGTTGTATTCATGTACTCAGTGTGAGAAACGTTTTGCTATCCAGCATTACTTGAAGCAACATATGAATGTTCACAGCAGTAAATACAAGTGCACTGAATGTGGAAAGTGTTTTTATAGCAACAGAGACTTGACAAGACACAGACGAAGTCATTCTGGAGAAAAACCGTTTGAATGTACTGTTTGTAGCAAACAATTTAGTACATCAAGGTACCTTATTACACACAGCAGAATTCACAGCGGAGAGAAACCATTCAAATGTTCTGAGTGTGACAAGGCATTTAATCAGTCTGGAAGTCTAAGCGCTCACATGAGAGTCCACACAGGAGACAAACCGTACAAATGTTCACTGTGTGACAAAAGTTTCACCACATCCAGCATCTTGCAGAGACACAAACGTCTTGTACACAGCAATAGAAGACCTTATGACTGTCGTTACTGTGGGAGGCTGTTTAAAAGTAGCCAGTATCTGAAGGGTCATGTTTATACTCACACTGGTGCAAAGCCGTACTCATGTAGACACTGTTCAGACTGTTCTACACATTACGGCACACTAAAGGCACATCTGCTGAAGACACACGGTGAAGGTACTTGGTTCACATGTCACATTTGTCAGAAGAAATTCAGCTGCAAGAGTCACCTTAAGACACATTTACTTCGTCATGAAGGCGTGAAGCCGTATGTTTGCAGTGAATGTCCAATGAGTTTCTTTACTGCCAGCAATATGAAACGTCATCAGCTGAAACACACAGACTATAAACAGTTTTGCTGTGGTTCATGTGGTAAATATTATAAATTCAAAAAATATGTTGTATGTCACTTCAACAGATGTTCCATCAAACTGGGATACAAACCAATTTTCTAGCTATTGTTGGTGTCTAATCTACTCTGGCAAGAGAGAGACAGAGAACAAAATATCTGTACAGTCTCATATCAACAGAGATGTCACTAGTAGAACTGTTGCAGTCAACACAAGATCTAGCACGTTGTAGGTCTTTCGTCTTTGACATCGCTCGTGACATGACACCCTGATGATGATGATGATGATGCTGAATTGTGTTTTGTATAACCGGAACCTGACACTGTACATATATGGACACTTGCAGTCTGCTTTATGTGGCAGTTTTTTTGAAGTGTAAGTGAATCTTGTTCTTCATATTCAGCATGCAGTAACTGTTGTGTTTAAGAAATGTAAAATTCTGCTGTCAAGAAAGTTGCTATGTGTGCTGTGACACTGTAGCATGTAGTCTGTGCTCATAACATGTATGTTCAGTCAGTGTGTGTGGCAAATTTCTGCTACCAGTCAATGTCACTTAATGCTCTCCAACTATTGTATAAAATACTTAGTAACTCTATAATATCTATCTCTACAGCTGAGGTGCGAAATGATTTCAAATGAGCATACCTAACATAATTCTATTGTCTCGGCTATCCCTGTGGCAAAAATTATCAAATTTGGTGGAGATTTGACAAAGTTCTGACAAAAACAAGTTGGGAAATTTTTTAAGGCCACCCTGTATATGGACACTTGCAGTTAGCTTTATGTGGCAGTTTTTTTTTGCAGTGCAAGTGAATTTTGTTGTTCATGTTCAGCATGCAATAATTGTTGTGTTTGAGTCATGTAAAATTCTGCTGTCGTGAAAGTTGCTATGTGTGCTGTCACACTGTAGCGTGTAGTCTGTGTTCATAACGTGCATATTCAGTCACAGTGTATGACGCCTACGCCATGTGCTGGCAATGTTAAGGTGCATACGGAGCGACAGAATTGAATTGAAAGCAGCACGCTCTGGCCTTCATTTCAGTTTTTTTCATGTCTATCGCTGTGTCTATCACTTTAGTCAGTGTTTGTACATGTTGCTGTCTGCAGCGTTCATTTGCATCAATTGACAGTCAACACTGATAAACCTGTACAAGCTCTTGTATTGATGATCATTATTTGACAAGAGTCGTCATCAATTAAACAAGTAGAGGGGTAAGAAGTTTGAGTTTTCCGACAAACAGCTCTAAATTTCTGACAAATATATTGTGATTTGTGAGTGATCAAGATTGAAAACTTGTGCTATAATTTCCCCAAAATGGGTCTTTTTTTGCATTTGTGGATAAAGATTTTTGGCAACACAAAAATTTTCTGACATCCCAAAATTTAGGGGGCCCCTGCAACGACGCCACTGTTCTTTGATATGAAGTCAACCTGCACTTCTTTCATGTGATTGCTGCAAAATAACGTACTTCATAGACAATGTTGCATCTGCAGCTGACATTTGACATACTGAGTACTGACATTAGTTGATCCACTTCAATCTGTAATTAGCTTGTACAAATGTTGATAAAACACTGTTCCCACATGCTGACCTTTGACCTGACCTGATTGCCCAGTCGTGACCCCAGGTGACCATGTCCTGGAGACCTATCTACAACTGTACTGTATGTTTGCATCATCAGCGTGGCCACAAACCTGGAATACTCGGGGAATTCTCTGAACCTGGAAAACTCAGGAAATTCTGTGCAACCTCGGGGAAAAATCGTAACAAACAGAAGTTTCCTTTGTGCCAAAAATGCTCTAAAATACCTTTGAGGCTCCACTCCAGACCCAGACCCCACTGGGGAACTTACAGTGCTCCTCTAGATTACCATTATTACAATTACTTCTTGTTGTCATAACCTGTTGTAAAGTAAGCTTATTGCTTGGAAAACTCGGGGGATTTTTTTCCTAGTTTGTGGCTGCCCTGATAACGTATAACCCTCTGACAACTTTGTAGATATCTATACAGACTTGTTGCGTATTGTGTCATTTCTGATTCTAAATTGCTCTGTACAGTGTTGATACACTATACTGAGAAAATCATCGTAATTCAATCTTTATTCTATTTTTTTTGTTCACAATGATGCAAGTGCTGTTGCCTTCTCTACAGTGTACTGTGAATGTGTGGAAGTTGGTAGGACCCTTCGTCTCAGGAAAGAACAAGACAAGTTGATGAACCGACTACCACTAGTCTATGATTACTTACTGTCCGCTGCAGTGACACCTGGTGGACAGTTGTTACAAAGAGGGCAGCAGCAGTTGCCGAAACGTGGACAAAACAACGAAATAAAGGTTGCATTATGATGAAGTTGTACATATAATATGTATATCGTTTCAACCCAAGTCTGTTCAAACTTCAAAGACAGTGTTGATGCACATTTGTTGTGTTTCAATAAAACGTAAAGTCGTCCTGAAACTGTTGTGAATGACGTTTAACAGCAAGCTTCTAACTCAGACTTTGTTAAACCGTTTGCTGGTCAAAACAGACAACAAGCTTCAGTGGAACACGCAATAACTTGCAGCGTTTATTCTAAGTACACGAGAAAGAAGTTGCAATTTTTCGACAGATGCTGCAAGTTTCCAACTAAATTCTGACAAACACATGCAAATTTCCGATAAAGGAGATTATGGGTGCTACAAATTTCCATTTCGCCCTTTAGTTTACCCAAAATGTGGTTTTAAACCCAAATTTTGCACTTTTGCCCGACTATTCTGCACGACAAAAAGATCTTCGGACAATTTTCCAACACCTCAAAATTTAGGGAGGAGGGGCTTTGCCAAGGCTCGACTCCCAGGCCACATACATTCAAGTACCGTGAGCACAAGTGAGTGAGTGATTAACGTATCATGCAGTTTGGGTCATTTCAGGGATGGCCTTTCAAGGCAGAATGCACACAAACACATAATAATGGAACACTAAGTTTAACCTTTACAAAAACAAAAAATGAGCTAAACCTGAAATTGTACAAGAGTGAAACTTGGAAACACTGCGGTAACAATAGCAGTGATAAAACACAAAACATTTATAGCTGCACTGTTCATCATCATCATCATCATACCATTCTTGCAGTGCACAGATTACAGACAAAAACAAGAAATTTGAGCATGAAAGCCAATAGCAGTTCCTGTTTAGTAGTTTAGCTGAAAATTGGAGTGTTCATGCTAAGTTAATATACAAATACCAAATTCTCTATCTGGATCACATAACGATAGTTGCGTGGCGCCACCTTGTGAACAATATAGACTTGTGTTGCAGCCCGAAATCGCCAAAAAAATCCATAAACCCCCTATTTTGGCGTTCAAGGTCATCCAAGGTCATTGAATTCGGTGGCAATCGAGAGCCAGTGTACGACTTCCTATTGGTGATTAATAGTAACCTAGGTCCTATCTCGCACCGTTACTGAGATACAGCGACTTCTTGGCCAGAAATTTTTCCCACCTCCCTCTCATTTAGCACCCTCGAATCCTCTTCAAATTTATGGAAAAGCTTTATGGTTTCTGAAACTAGAGTCTTCCATGCAGCCGACAGTGAAGATTTGGTGATCCTAGCTACTGAATCACCCGTGTGACAGACGGACAGAATTGCAGTGTCTAAGACGTGCTGAAAGCAGCAGCTGCTTTTGCACGTAACAGGCCATCATGCAGTAAAACGTCACACACAAAAATAAACTAAAAACAAAAGTTAAAAGCATAATTAAGAATGAGTCTTTAAATGCTTTTTTTTTAAATTAGTAGCATTCGTGATACACTGTTCCAACTACAAAACATATACATATATACATGGTGGTCGAGGAAAAAAACAGCACAAAGCAATTCTTTTCTGAAAATTTTGCTAAAAACTGCATGACTCTGTGAGGTTAAGGGAGGACTCTTAAGGTTGCAAAATTATGGTACGATAAACTTTCTGTCGTTTAGAGACTTCGAGTTTTCACCATATGATAGCCTAATGTCTCTAGTACTTGTGACAAAATTTCATGCCGATAGGTAAAAGGGGTCCCCACAAACAAGGGGGCGAAAGAGGGGCACCCCCTTAAAAGGCATTATTTTACCGCCATTGGCTCGTCTAACATGAAGATGGCTGCAGATAGAAACAGACATGCTGCTTACCATAACAAGCACAGGTGACGAGCTTTTTAGGAATGTCAACATTGATGACCTTGAACGACCTTAAACCCTAAAAATATGGGTTTTTAGTGACTTTTGACGATCTTTTGGCTGCAAAAGAGTGAATTGCGACGAAATGAATGGAAATAGACCAAAATTATCTGCAAACAGGAACCGCTACAGGCTCTCACGCGTTTCATGAGCATTAGCTCAGATTTCTTGTTGTATGCTGTCACAGAATGAATCACTGACAATAAAAAGTCACTACACAACAAAGAAACAAAGATACTTGAAAAACAACAATAACATGAAGCCCAGCTGTTGCTGTAGTGGACCAAAGGCCCTGCAGTGTTTGACAACGATGCCATCACAGCCCCCGTGTGTTATGACCCTTCAAGGTCATCTAAGGTCGATGTTTTTCATCTCATCTGAATGGGTTTATGCAACTTCCTATTAGTCATCAGTGGTAACCTTGGCCTCATCTCTCACTGTTTCCGTGATACGGCCAGTTTTCAGTTGCAAAACACACATTTTCTACCTCCTCTATTCAAACCCAAATTTGAAAATGTTCCCTTGCATTTCCCTTTTGCGTGCAGAAAACCTTGTCACATGGCTAATTATTTGTGCAAAATGTTTTACCCTAAGGCCTGCCAGTTAACCACGGGTACTTCAATTTTTTCACCGACACACTGTGGACAATTTGCAATAATGTGATTATTATATCGCACTAGGCTACTCCATAAATGCATCTCTGCACTGCATAGTGAAATATAAATGTAAGAAAAAAAATGATAATAACGAAACAAACATTTTGGTAAATAAAACAACACTTGAGACCAACATTGCTGTGAATAATGCATACAGCACTAGACTGGTCTTTCTGGATAACTGGCGTGTAGCGATATGTTTGTGTCTGGTCTTCGCTTAGTACCAGTTCATCTGCGTGTACTTCAATCTGCTGCTGTTACGCCTTTGATGGATGCTAAATCCTACTCAGCAAAGTTGCTCAGTAGAATTCAGGAAACAGTAAGTCATTTGTTTTTCTAGTCATTCTCCAAAAATTCCATCAGGAACTCTGTATACTTTGTGAACTGTATTCTTTGAACTAGTGTAATTTCTTATTCAATGCCTTGTTTTCTACATCCAATTTAGCACGTTACGTTATCGGTATGTAGGCACCACATTAGAAATTAGTTACAATAATATCATTTGGTTTTGTTTACAAACACCCCGGAAATGTATTTAAAACTGTATATGATTTAACTAAAATAAGAAAACTGGCATACAGTTGTTTCAGAAGATAAGCTTTCACATATGCATACAAAAGGACTGCAGTGATTTTTAAAATCTACATTTCACAAGGTAATAAAGCAATGCAGTTTTTAAACAGTTTTTAAATTGTAAACACACACAAGTATATTGTATGCTGTCACAGAATAAATCATTGACAATAAAATTAGCACTGGTAACAATTAAAAATTTTTAAATAGTTAACTTTTTGAAAATTAACAATTAATTAATCATTAATTTTAGTTTTTAATTTTAGTTAATTTTCTATAAACTTCATAATTATGCTGACATAGTGATCGTGAATAATAAGCGAATGATTTGTGTCAAATCATACAGAAAACGTTTTCAGCAGAATCAACTATACCGTCATCAAACAATTTAAATCCAAAATAATCAGACATACAAGCAGAAATGGCCTTATATTTAACTAGCTCAGTATTTTTTAACTTGTTGTCGACCATTATTGTTTACTTTACGTCTAAAATCTACTTCTTGTTATGCCAAGTAAGTAAGCAAAAAATATATGCGATTAATCGTTAAAAAATTTTTTAATCATTAAAATTCCTTAATCATTAATGATTACATTAATCGTTAACTTCAGCAGCCCTGAATAAAATGTTACTACACAACAGAAAACAAAGATGCTTGAAAAAACATATGATATAAGCCCAGCTGTCGCTGTAGTGGGCCGACCGTACTGCAGACATCCGTGACTGACAAGTTGTCTGATGTCACAGAATGCTGAGACAAAGCTACTGCAGCTGAGTTGTGACGGACGTGGTAGCTGGATCTTGTGATGTTGATAGCCCGAGATCGGTCCATTTCTGCTCCTGTTCACGCAGTGTCTCCTGGTTTCCATTCATGTTACTCCCGTTGTCTGGCTCCAGCTCTGGCAGTTCCATCTGTGGTACAATAACGTCTTCAACAGGAAGTCCATCTGTTTGCCAGTCTTCGTCGACTACGTCCATTAATCGGCCAGTGCGCCTTACTTCGCTGTCCATTTCTGCAATACAAACACTACGGTTCCTACAGGTCAAGTAAAACTGGAAAATGTCAGGGAATTTGTGTTGTCGGCGAAATGTCGGGGGTAAAACCAAGGCAGTTCAAGTCTCTTGTGAACAAAAACTAAGAAAAACCCAACAATTTTATTTCAAATATCGGATTGCGGTTAGGTTTGAGACGAAATAGTTAAACCATTCACCTAAATTGCTTTAAAACTAAATAAGTTGAAGAATACAAATACATTATTACGAAAAAACGTTAATTACGACAGCGAAGAGAAAAAAGTTGCAAAAAGTTTGCACAAACGAGGAATCGAACCCGAGACCTTTCGCGCAGCAGATGTACACGCTACCAATAAAATACGCAGGGGCTACCAGCACAGATGCTTCAACAGAGCTATTTATGGAGCGCCTCGACCTGGACTGAAAATACATTTTTCGATCGGACCGTGCGTGCGCACGATCAATAACTCCATGCTTACTGTTAACGTTTACTGTTAACTCAAACCTGCCGGCAGGCGCAACGGAACATCAGTACTGCTGATCGTCTAATTTTAAACAAATAGTAAAACTAATGATGTAAGTTTGATTGTTTTACAAAATTACGAGTGAACCACAGACCTATACATACACGCAGATTGTTTATATTTACGTGCCACGCCCACGGCCAGAAACGGCGGTATGGTTAGTGATGTCATTTGTAGCAAGAACCGGGTACCCTGCCCGGTTCCAAAATTTATTACCCGTATATAGCCGGTTCCAAAGCCGAGTAATTGACACGAGCCGAGACGTTGCAGCTTCCGAGACGCTAGCCGAGACCTTAAAGCTCCCGAGACCACATCCCTGGTAATTGATACCCGTTTTTGTACTAAATACTGACGACATCAGAGCAAAATAGCACTTATTGTGGCGCAGTTCTACACTGTAAAAAATTTAGCTTCATGCACTTTTGTTGTTGGACGTTAATTAGCCTACCGTATATTTGGTACTGTAAAGTGTAAATACATTATTGACGTTTTATACAAAAAACAAGGTACGCGTGTGAAAAATATTCGTTAATTGGGGGTATGGGGTCGTCGTTTTTCTTCATTTACATAAGAAGTAGGAAATTCTAGCTAGGTCTGAGGGCATGTTGTGCGCTTTTTTACCGGGGTCTGGGGCAAACCTCAGCTGAAATCAATTTGGGTGGCATTACGGCCTTAAAATATCTGACCGATATTTTCGGACGAAAATAGAAGCCTGCTTCCGGCTATTCATTGATGATGATGATGATGACGACGAATAGAGTTGTGGATGAATAAAACACATGACTACAAGAATTAGTGCAATGTCAAACATTTCAAAATTTGAAGTCAATTTTCATGTTTTGTGTCTCTCGCGTCTGCGACCCATCCCTAGTCCCTACGGTGAAATCCGAATTTGTGACAATAGCCCATCCCTAATCGAGAATGGCGGTTGCGGAAATGAGTCGATGTTGTTGTCAAAATGTACGAAGATTGCCGTTAGTAACAAAATGCCTTTTATATAGTATATGAAGTGTCTGTGTTCCGAACAAGGTAACGAAACAGGTTTTGTTTGTTGAAAGACAGCATTTTACTGTCGAGGCCTTTTATGTTTACAGTCTGAAGTATACGCGCACTGGGTACAGTAATTATAGCGGTAGATCGGCGATCTTGCTGTTAGCACTGGAAAATTGCTAGAGGTAGGTCGGATAGATACATTATTTGGAAGATGGTAGAACTTGTATTCCTGGTAGACATAGAAGGTCTATAAACCATGACACTGTCAGGTATTTCATCATCATCATTCATCGGGTATGACTAATTACCACAACGGACCGCTAAGTTAATGTACAAATATCAAATTCTCTATCTGGATCGCATAACGATAGTTGCTGTTTTAGTTCATGAGCCATATAGACATAATTAAATGAAAATGTGCCAGCAGTGCTACCTAACACCTAATAAAATTATACAGTGCTGCAGAATACTTAGCTGAATGTATTTAGCAATGCCAAGCCACATAAGATTAAAAATAATATTTTGCATTCTACAGGCCACATAGATTAACAGCTATTAGCAATCGTGGATTAGACCTAATGCAGCGCTCAATTTCTGACATAATGACTGACATAACAATTTTGAAATAGGCCTAGGCCTCAAGCAACCTGGGTGTACATGACCGCGACTAATTACCGCAATTAGGCCTGGGGATAAGTAAATTCTACTGACTGACTGTAGGATTTTATTTACATTTTGTTAAATTTTTATTTGTGTTGACAAAGGGCAGCTGCAGACAACATTTATGTTACATTTGTTCATTTACGATCTGTTGTGGTCTGGTGTGGTCCATTGTGGTAATTAGTCATACCATCATTCATCATCAATGGATATCCGGAAGCAGGCCAGGGCCTCTATTTTCGTCTGAAGTAGATAACTTCAACACGAATATCAACAAAAACTAAACTAATACTGTGTTTACATCGACTTCCGGTACTAGATGACGGATTTATAATCATAATACAAACTAAAACCACACCAGATCAAATCTAAACGTCTCTTAAAACTACTAACACTGCATGCTGATACAACATGTCAGAAAATCTTTTGATCGAAAAATTTCGTTCAAGAATGCAAAATTTGGGGCTATAAACCTCCTATGGAAAAATTTAGGGGCAAAATTTTCTGCTGTCAAAATTGTCCAACTATCTGTCTGAAATTTGCATCATCTGCCGGAAAACTTTAACTTTTCCCCGCCTACTTTTTCAATCCATGATGCTGTGCTGAGTGGTCGATCCATGTTGAAACCCATTCTCCTTCCCCAGTCTTTTCTCTCTTTCCTGATCCCTTACCTTCATTCTTGGATCCTTTCCTTCTTTCTCCTTTCTGAGCCTTTGGCTCCCTTTTCCCTGCTTTTAACGTGGGGACCATGATGTCATCTCTATGTCTCAGAAATGGTGAGAGATAGGGCCAAGGTTGCTATTGGCCAAATGCATAAGC
>Ga0209367_1012035_pt1 | contig 11385 bp, 8 predicted proteins | sample WorMetLIZISLAND2_FD_187412 | JGI IMG/M metagenome (GOLD analysis project Ga0209367, IMG submission 187412) | Marine gutless worms symbiont microbial communities from Max Planck institute for Marine Microbiology, Germany - Olavius geniculatus... ... | reverse complement strand
AGTTGTAAGGGGGCCACCGTCCCCGGTGGGGGGTGCGCTAGTAAGACTTGGTCATTCTCTAGCGCGTGTAAAAATTTGGGGGCGCAGCACCCCCTAGGGGCCAAAATATGGTCTTCCGAAAAATGCACTTTGGGTGGGTACGATTCAACATCGAGATCTCCAAGGTCACTGGACCAAACTTCACCGGACTTGTTTCGCCTAACGCGGGAGGAATCGCGGTAGACGGAACAAAATCCGAATTTGAATATTTTCATCTGTTTCGGAGATATTCGCCGCCGAACTTTGAAGTCGTCTGAAATCGGACCAAATTTTCCATGCTTTTCGCCCCCAAAATTTTTTGGGGTACGCCCCCCAAAATTTTGAACCGGCATTATAAAACTGGGCCTGTTAATGACCATCGTGCAAAATTTCACACCGGTCGGCCCACGCATCTCGGAGATCTCGCGTTGCAATAAATAAAAATAAAACATCTGGGCTAAAACATAAGTCCTTCCGAAAACTATCGTTTTCGGGTGGACTAAAAATCGGTCCGTATTTGCCAAGAAGCACGCACGAAATAAAGACCAAACAACAGTAATAGCACTTGAACATGACACAGATGACATAATTTACATTTTAGTTTACACAACGATTTATGGCACACAGCTAACCTAGATGTCCACATTGACAACAACAAATTGCTCCCCCTACCATCTAGCATAATGCACGTGCTGCACAGTTTAGATGGTGTGATGGCAAAGGGCCGGAATAAACAACGACAACAGTAATTTGACAAAAAGCAGAATCGTTCTTCGTTTGTAGTTGCCAGCTGGCAGTACGGAATCGGCGGTTTGGCCGCAATTTGCAACTGCATGTTTTGGCTGCAGGTTTGACCCTCAAATCTTCCGTTCCCCTGGGAGACCCCCATCTAACACAGTGTGTCACTGGACCATACAAATGTACTTGACAAATGGCATCCAAATCCATCGAACTGTTCAGACAGCGGGGTTGATAAAAATCATGATTTTTTAAATAAAAATCGCAAGCATCGATTTTTTGATGATAATGAGATTTTTTTCTTAAAATCAATTTTTTTTATTTTTATTAGATTTTTACACCATTCTATGCTATCTGTGATAACCAATGTGTTACCTTTATCTGTTAGCTTGTGGATGACAGTAATTGGCCTCGATTAGTTTTTTTAAAAATTACATGTGTTATTTTTTATAGCAGCCTGGCAAAAAATTAGTTAGAATTTTAACCTGGTGATGCATTTTAATGTTTGTGAACATTTATGGGGCTGCAATTTGTCAGATTATTAAAGACAAATAGTAGACAATGATGAAGGCCGTAACATTTCTAATACCTGTAAGCATGCTGATTGCTGAAAGTAACTACCAAAACAACATGAGCAATTAACAAGAGTCAAGGCCAAGTGATTGGCGATGATAACTTTGGTAAAATGTATCAGGTTAAACTAACTTACCAGCCCAGATATAACCAAATATTAATGTAGTCAACAAAATAAATTGAGTTAGCAAGCACTAGTGTACTGAATACCAATAATAGATTGCAAACTGAAAACAGCCATTGCATTTACACAAAAACTTGTAGTTTTATATTCAGTGATTTAAATTGTGATTTTTATCGTAGATTTAAATCACGATTTAAATCGATTTAAATCACTTGATCGCATCAAACCCTGTTAAACAAAGGCACAAATGTGAGAGACAGACAGACAGACAGACGGACCACACTATTCAGAAATGTGTAGAAATAGGCGGAATCACTTGCAATGCAAGAGCAATTTCGCCTAAAATCACATCAAATAAAAGTGTACTCAAGGAAAGCAGAAAATGTTTGAAGGTGGAAAAGGCATACCACGTTGACCAGAGATCAAGGCTATAATCATTGAGTGGGAGCTTCCCCTCAAAGCCATCAAACGGCAAAACCCCTAATGATAGGCAAATGATACCGGCAGAAAAAATAAACAAAAATGCATTCCGATTTTGAAAATTTTGAAAATGATGATGCTATAGCCGCTGTTTTAGCATTCAGGTAGTTGAAAATATTCAAAAGAAAAAGCAATGTAAACTAAATGCCGCGCCATTTTTTGTTTATAAACAAACAAGCAGTGTTGTCGTCTGCTCAGACTAACCAATCACAGTTCAGCTTTCCGGCCAGTTTTCGGCCCGAAATTGAACATGTTGTATCTGGCGCCGATTTCCGGCACCAGAAAAATCTGGCACCAGAAAAGTATGACAGACTGACCACAGGCGCCTGAAACTGGCCAGTGTGTCATCACTATAAGACTAGTTTCGGAATGTTTGAGTTAAATAACAACCTACAGACATGTTTTCAAAAGTTCAACAAAAATAATTTAATAAACATTAGCGTTCAATATACAAATAAAAATGACTTGAAATATTTACATACAGACATCAATGTGTTACTGATAAAACAGTAAGATTTTGCATTTAGATCTTTCTGGGTAATAATTACAAAAAAATGAACTACCCGGTATTCAACATATCACAAATTAACTTCTATAAAAAATGTACCTTGAAACAGTGTCAAATCACAGTGTAAGAGAAAGGGCTGCATTTCACATTTAAGATTTCACAAATGCATAATTTTAAATTTTTTTGCATAAAACATTTTTACGGTTTAAAAATTTTTCCCAATTGACGGATACAAACATTGAATTATCACCGACATCATCATCATCATCAGCAGCAGCAGTATTTGGACAAAGACGCAGTTGACGTGATGGCACAATGTCCAAATGTATTCTCACCACTGTATGCAATGTAAAGAAAACCGTCTTCGTCTCTATGCTCTGAGTAAACTTGACCCATTGTTGAACTAAACAGACACACAGTGACACAATCAACAGTGTCTACAACATATAAACCTTGTAGCAAATAGGAATCGATGGGAAAACAAACGGAGAAAAGGATAGAAAACTTGCAGTGTGGGGGAAATATACAACTAGCTGCTAACAGTTTAAGGCTCACAGTTTTCTGCAAAAAAATTTTGCCAAATTCTACGGGCTAGTTCGCAAAATTCCGCGGCAAAATTGTCCAAATTCCTCGGCTTACCGCAATCTTCCATTTGTGCATAAACTAAGCTTTGTTCTGTTAAACAAACTTCAGTTTCTGGAGGCTGGCATGGCGCTCCGTTATGTTAGCAACATATAATAAAAATTATTGATCTTTTTTCTTTTCAAAAGTGCAATTTGTCAATTAGTCGCATTGCGTTTATTTACGATAGTGCCATATTACGATAGTAATTATTAATATGGACGCAGTTTTAGGCAGTTCAGTTCGATTTTTCTCCGTGACATAGTCTAATTACGTTGTCAAGCCGACGATCGTACTAATCATCGGTCATTTCTTAACTTCTGCAAAATTCCGCGAAATTCAGCGGCAATATCAAAATTCTGCATAAAAGAGCAAATTCCGTGGCTCGGCTCAAACTTCCGCGGTCTGCGGAAAAATGTGGGCCCTATTAATAACTGCCAATTCCTCCACTAAAACCTTGAATATAGATGCTTAGTGCTGGGCTTTAAGTCTAAATAAACTTAGTCAAGTTAAAATAAGAAAGACAAACAGAGATATTTACGTGTCAGCTAATGCATCGATCTGCTGTTGAACTTTGACTTTCTCCGTCTCGATGTTCCTGATCTGTTGTCTTTCGTTCAAGACTCGAGCATCAAAGTCCTTGAGTTGAGTCAACAACGACTGCTCCTCACTGGCAAGAACCTCACAACGTAGTTGCAGATTTTCCGCTTCGTTCTTCGAATTCAGTCTTTTATTCACGGAATGCGGACCTGGTAATGCATGATGTAATCTCGGATATTAAATCTTTCAATGAATAATATCAGACATGGACCAGGATCAGAATAATTGATCCGTAGGGCCCAAAACTGGGGCATCGCACTGAGAAATGTGACAAAAAATATAACAAAAATGGGTGACGTTTTTTCCTGAGATAAAGTGTACAACTGTATATATGGAAAGATGCTATAGGCCCTAATAAAATTAAATTTTAAAAATGGAAATTTCACAGAGTTTTTTCACTGAGTAGCGCATGCTTAACATATACCAGGTTCTACTCCGTGATAAACTCATATCATAGCCCATCTGCTGAAGTATAAACTGTTGACTGTGATTAGCAAAATTTTATTACCTAGTCAAAATAGTTTACTTCCTTTTCTCTGGTGTTTTTTAGTAAAGCAGTAGTAGCGGCAGTAGAAAACTCTGACCCCCAAAAATCATCCACGTCTGACTAATAACCGAACAATAAACCGAACAATAAACTGTGATTGCTGCATTTCAAAACCATTCACAAGGGTACCAATAATCATGGTGACAGTTGCACACATTGTTTTTCCAAAAATTGTAGTTGCAATTTCGATTTCAACAACAGCAACAAAACCAGATAACACAATAACGCATAGACCGTTTTCAGCCATTAAATGTGCAGCAGCAGCATGATGATCGAGGGGGCAGTGTGGAAAATGTCCCCTCCCTAAATTTTAGTCTGCTGGAAAATGTTTTGGTCCGAAAATTTTTATCCAAAAGTACACAACCCGGGGGCTGAAAATCCCCCATTTTGGCGAAAATTTGGGGGCAGAATTAAAATTCTGCGCACCTGTAACTCCCCGGTTGCAAACTTGCAGAACCCTGTCTGTCGGAAAACTGCAACCTTTAGACCCACACTTTTTAACCCCAAAAACTGCTCTCTGCAGACCAACAGTAGTAACTATCATCAATGCCGTGTAATACCGCCAAAGAAAACTCACCGTCTGTTGACTGAGTCAACTGCTGCTGCTGCTGCTGCTGATGACGATGATGATAATGTTCAGTGACAACTCGTTGCAGGGCACTGTTTAGCAGACGATCATCGATAACAGAGTGACAGACAGGACAATAACAGAGTCTGTAGGCACACTGCCGACAGACTGTGTGTCCACACGGGCTTGCCAGCATTGGACTATGCCCTGGACCTAGCTACACCATAACAGATCACACACGGCAAGCTAAATGCAACACAAGCAAAAGATTGTCAGCAAAGGGCGCCTTGCAGTTGGAACAGTTAAGACGTTGGACTTGCCATCATAAGGTTGTTGCTTTGTCTCCCAGTTGGGTTGTTATCAAGTAGTTACTACTTACAGATAGGTAAACCATCTCGGTATATCAACACCAAGGTCAGCTCAGCCTTCCATCCATACGAAGTAGGTACCAGGCAAATCGAGTACTGGCCTGTCTACTTGGGGCACATTTACCTGCACGTCGGGTGCAGATGACAGTGTGTGATCCTATATGGTAGCTGACACTCCATAGCACTAAGATGAATTCCTATGAAGAGCTATACCATATATCCAATCAGCCCAGTGCCCACATCATATGCAGCCATCCTCCAAGGTAAGCATACTTCACCAAAGCACTGTTTACCATTAACACTGACCTTGCCTTTGATACGTGAGCTGAAAATTGGCACACTAGTGGTTCCTGCCCTGGGGGACATTCATCAACAATTTTGGAGTGGCCAATTGCCAGTGCATTTCTGGTTCATTAAGACTGTAGAATTTAGGTTAGACTATGGGGAATTTAGCTTTTGTGTTATATATTTTGATACTTGATCCTGCAAATACTCGATCCCACTTATTGTGTTATTCATATTTCATTTTTCTTCAATTCAACTTGTACCTATTTTATTAATTCTGTGTTCTAATCTAGATCCGAAATGAACTAGGCCCTGACGATTTCTCGCTAGTTCATTTCGAAATAACAATAACTCTCAAGACAGTAGTAAAACGGTTCAGAAAACGCTTGTTCAATTCCCATCATTACATTCATTTATACCAAAATTAGCAAAAATACAATACGCACTTTCCTATCGCCCTAATACCCCTAAGAACTGCGGCAACAAACTCTATCTACTGAATCGGTCCACTAATGAACACAAACAGCCGCTAACTGCACGCTTGCTACTGCTATACTCGTCTTTATACCAAGAATGCCGCAGCTCTTACTGCACAACGCTTGGCGGCTGCGTCTGTTTGATTTATTCTTGGGCACAGCCTTCAGGTATCTCAGAATTCCTGAGATACCTGATGCCTACAAGACTTAACTCGTCATCAGACTGACAATATAACTGCTATATTTCACCATCAAATAATTACCATTCATCATGATCATCAAAGTTTAACCAGCCTGGGCCATAACAATAGGCTAAGCATTAATTAACAAAAAAAGGTTTGTTACGAGTTGGGAGTGGTTCCTGTGATGTACACACTGCAGTATTGTCTAAGCTGCTTGCACATCTCACAGTTTCAGTCATCATCATACTGACAATGCAATCTAAAGATGTTAAATTCTTTTTTGTTCCAAATTCGGATTTCAACTGCTAAAATTCGGATTAAATTCGAACTTCATATATATATTTGTGGAGAAGCTTAAGCAATTTGCATTTGATGTCTGCACTGTGGTTAATGCAATCGCAACAACTTACCATCAGCTGTCGGCAATTAGCACAAAAATGGATGTCGGTTGCTGAGTGCTGTCTGCCATTTAAGTCCATTGTACATGTACAACTTGCAGTTTTACTAGGACTAAAGTCATCACTACACTGACAACTTTCAACTGTAGATGCAGACTCGACCGTGGTTGCGCTAGCTGACAGATTACGTCGTGCATGTCTCCATTGTAGCATGCTTTCTAATGTCTGTGGTGAGTTGCTAAAGCTACTGGTACTGTTATCTTGCAGTGTCTTTGTCCTGCCAGTATTGTTATTTTGATGTTTCTTTGTCCTACTGTAGTTGCTGCTAGTATTTCTATTCATCTGGGCCCTGCCAGTATTCACAATAATCTGTTGAAAACGATCTCCCAACTGTGGACTTTGTAGCTTTGCATCTGTCTCTGCAGCACAGCAGCCACTGGATAACGACTTTGTTCTCTGTTTCATCCAGTTCTGTTGCCGTAGCTTTATTTCTTTCATCTGCAACAAAAGCAGAACCTGTTACTCTTTTCAATAAGTAAGTAGTGTTGTTACGGTTTCATACTGGCCGAGGTCAGTCAGTTTTGGTTTGGTTCTGAGGAATAAACCGCAGTTTCGGTTCTGTATGGTTCGGTTTTTCCGACTAGATTGATGGTGTGGCGTAGTTGGTAACACGTTTCGGCTGAAACAAACTTACTCTACGCCGGGCCCGGTTAGTACTGCGATGGGTGACTGCCTGCGGGCAGGTAAACCATCTCGGTGCGAAGCCTGCCAGCTAGGTCAACTCAGCCTTCTACCCTCCGTGGGACAATAAAATGAGTAGTAACTCATTCACATGAGTTACGTAAGGTGGGGACCTTGGTACAGCTGACTGGGGTTGCCTAGCCAGCCGCTGCACCAGCCTGTGTCTGCAGGCTGCACATGGTGGCCATGCGGCAGACAGCTCTGGTTAGTGACGAAAGCGCATTAGAGGCGTGCGCATGCTCGTGACTATGCCCTATACAAATTGACGACCTTTACCTTTACCTTTAGCACCAAAACCGGCGCGGACGTTCAATGACGACACGTGCCCGTTGGGTGCTTTGAAGCTCATGACGAAGGCCTGCTAGATGCAAACTCCATGGGTGGGCAGGCAGGGAACGAAGCACTGCTGAGAGAGAGCAGACAAGACAGTCATGGCGCATTTGTTCAGGCCTCAACGACTTGACAGCATGCGTGCCGGGTAAAGGCCATGAGAAGAGAAAGATCATAAGATGCATGCAAAATCACATGCTGGTGCTGAGCAACTTAACAGACCCCTAAGTTAGGCCTACAAAAAAGTAGGTTCTACTCACACATGCACACTAACTCTGTTCATGCTCTCAAGCCAACAACAGGCAGTTGTTGATAGCAGTGCCATGGTGACTACATTCATGAGTGAGTGAGTAGGGTTTAACGTCCCGCCCAGACACAGTACAAGTCATCGAGTACGTGATACCGCCGCAGTGCCGGCATCGTCTACGGACGTGTAGAAATAACATGTCGTTTGCCGCTGTTGCAATATATAGCTATTATGTAACCGGTCACACCATCTCACCTGTTGCATGACCAGCACGGCCGATGTGGTCAAACACCGCTTCACTGTCTGGCAGTAATTAGCAACTCATCATTGCTGTCGACGGTCCACTCTCTCTTCACAAGCAGGGTGCAGCACTGCTGGTGATCTTAGCTTTGATCTAGAGCAGTAACAACCGCAGCAGACAAGACGAGTCGCGGTGCCGCTTGGCTTACGTTCACGGCACAGTCAAGACATTAGAGCTGCTATGTTTCGAAACTGAAAAACCGAAACAGTCAATAGAGCCGAAAACCGTGGTTTCGATACGGTTTGATATTGCTAAAAGAAACTGTGGTTTCCGTGCCGATTTTGATAACTGCAACAACAATATAAGTAAGCATATAAGTCAGTAAAATAGCTTAGCAGGTGCAGATTAATAGTAGCCATAATGTGCTATGATCTCAACACCTGACCAAAACTGTCTTTAGCAACCGTTTAAATTGTTCTATACCACTTTGTCTTAGATGAGCCTGAAGGTTGTTCCATGGCCTATATAAGACCTGCAGCAGCAAAACTTCCATCTCCACAGCTGCTTGAAATACTGAAAAATAACTAAAATTCTGCTCCTAATACAAAAATATTAGTATCATAGTTAGTAACTATGTTAGTGGTAACGTTTAGATAAAGCACCACATACCAATCATAGTTATCCACTTTTGCATTGGATCCAATCAATGGAAGTCTAGATGCAACTGGAATCGTGCACATTGTATTCCCAAAATGGGGAAAAAAATCAAATAACAGAAATATGCATGATAAACTATACGGTCGTCATGGTTTTCTTAAGATATTTTTCTCACGAGACTCAGCACACGACTTGCCATTGCTACGGAAGACTACAATTCCCATAAAACGCTACTTAGAATCCATTAGGCCAAAGTTTGTAAAAACTATCTTTCAACCTTTTCTGATATATAGTGTTTTATATGCGCGTCGCTGTGCTCTGTCCGCGAGCGAGATTTCATATGCATTTTGTCTTCAAATTATCAACATAGTTTGTTTACAAACAAACACGCTATCATGGAAACCGAGAGAAGAAAATAAGTAACAACGTAATAGTACAATAACAAACCGGCGACGTATTATTTTGTGAAAGCAGGCTGTGCATTTAGTTACCAGTTTTCGGGCGCTTAAAACTGATTATCTTTGTAGTTTTTCATGCAGTCGACTGAACTGTATTTGTTTTAAAAAATATTTTGAAACTACAAATGGTTTCAACTACAAGCCATAAAAACCTACAGAGATGTTCCAACAGTCAAGAAGATGCTGTTGCTTATACTGTCTAGACTGTTGTTCTATGAACCACTAGAAAGTACTCAGAAGCTTAGCTAAACTTTTTTTAAAAAAATTTGGTGAGAATCAGTGTAATGTTGTATTGTATATTTTTGTGACTAAAGATAAATTTCAATGCATTTTCTTACTCAAAATATTCGGGTAAATAGCAGAATTTCAATTAAACTCCACGGTGTTGCTACAAGTAGGCCTGTTCTAAAACCATCAAATTCTCTCAACACTTACACTCCCTGAGTCATAGTTAGCAAGATATTACAAATCCTCACAAGACTCATAGGTGGCAAACACAATTAAAGAACTAAAATAACCAGACTTGCTATAAAAAAGTAACAGTTCTCGGACAAAAAAAAATAAATTAAAACATTCATTAAAACATTTGGCACTATAATCTGTTTAGTGCCTGAGCTGAAATCTGAAGCTGTCCTCTCTTCCACCCCCAACAATTTCCAAATATGTTAACCAGCAAATCCTGCATTAACTCCAAAAAGCAGGTTGTTGAAACGAAAGATAAACTATAATTGTTCTTAACCAACCTACTGTCCTCAATAATGTGATATGACCAAATTCGAGCTGAACATATGAAATACTATAAAACCACAAATTCAACAATGTCTCTATAATCTAACTGGTCAAACTAACAACTTTCAGTATAACTGTATTGTTTTGTAACACTCCTTTCACAAATAGCAGTCACCAAACTTTATGCAATAATAGCATGCAGCGGTATTACTTAATGTACACAGTCACAGAACCACTATCAACCATTACTATAGGTGACAAGACTATGTTACTTTTTCTCACTCATTAAGACTAGCAGATATGAAGACAGTAAGTAAAGAGTGACCGCTTGCTAGCACTCCAAAATGACAATATTGTCCCTTTAAGTGGTAAAAGTGCATTTTTATAGTTTTGAGAAAAACGACGTTGAAGGTTTACAGTTTTATTATAATCACTTATGCACTTCTTACAGTCACAAACAAATGTCAAAGATATCCTATTCCAGCAATGGAATCCAGAAGCGTATAAATGTACTTGTGCACTTTTACCATCCGCTTGCAACAGCTAACTCGTTGTTTGAATGGACATACCTTAACCACGGTTGCGAATATGACATTTTCACTTTTGCCAGTAGATTCTATACATTTTTCTGTACACTATGGTATAAAAAAACTGCACAAAGTGCATAAGTGCATTTATGCACTTTTACCACTCAATGGACGATATCTGAAGTACAACAGCAAAGTCACTACAATAATGTAAATGAATATGCACCAGAGATGCAATGTTTTCTAAGAATATTATGTTGATGACAGAACATTAATATGGACTTGTTCAAATATGCAATTAAGAACAAACCATTTTCTCAGATACACAGGCATGTTTTTTCCCATTTCCCAAACTCTTGGTTTATTTCCCAACATTTCCCTAAAAGATGTTGAATTTCATGACGTTTTGAAGTTTAGCAGAACAGTGGTCACACTGTAAGTAGCAGAACTTGGTTGCAACTTACTCTGTTCAAACTAGATCAACAAACATCAAAAAAATGGGGGGCAGAATGACTGGAACTCAGTGACGTGAAAAAATGGAAAATCTAGGGATAATTTCTCCATGCATTCTGCTTCACTTCAAAACTAATATATACAAAAAAAAAACAGAACAAAATGTTCCAGTATGCAAGCGGATGAAAAGTTTGAGCCATTCTACATCAATTTCTTATAGAAAGTACAAAATAGTCATCAAAAATGTTTTTCCTCCTCCATGAAAAAAAGTGGCAGGAGGCATCCCCTTGTGTCATCATGCCATTATACACTGTGAACCATAAAAAGTGGAACTGTTTTGTTTCTGTAATAACTTTGTCAAATATAAACGAATGTGGATAATATTTGGCATGTTTTTAGCCTAGACATTTATTGACATGGGTGCATATTTATTTACTTATTTACGAAATCATTGTGGCTGGGAACCAGCTTACTGTTGACTGGGTAGTGTTCATCTTCCAGCAGGACAGCGCGCCG
>Ga0209367_1012034_pt1 | contig 11386 bp, 7 predicted proteins | sample WorMetLIZISLAND2_FD_187412 | JGI IMG/M metagenome (GOLD analysis project Ga0209367, IMG submission 187412) | Marine gutless worms symbiont microbial communities from Max Planck institute for Marine Microbiology, Germany - Olavius geniculatus... ... | reverse complement strand
AACACAATTGTAACCGCACATGCATTCTTAATAATCTTCTTTTTTGTAATACCAATATTCATTGGAGGATTTGGAAACTGATTGCTCCCCTTAATATTAGGAATTCCCGATATAGCATTTCCACGATTAAACAACCTCAGCCTATGACTACTTGTTCCCTCAATATTACTCTTACTGTGAAAGTAGAATGTAATCATTAAAATGACGATTAACGTACCCGTAGGCCTACCTGTTTTAACTTTTCCCGGTAGACATTGGCAATAAGTGCGCGTTCCACAAGAGTAGGCAAATTAATCCACAGTATAGTGCTAATTACCGCAATTACGGACAATTGTGAATAAACTTAACGATTTCTTCACGAACACGTTAATGATGTTATTTGAGCATTACACAGCCCGGAACGATAGTTCCCGGAGTGTGTATTTTTTGATTAGCCGGCGTTTTTTTTTGCTGCGAAATTTTTGGTTGATTAAAAAAATTAGACCACAAAAATTTTTTTGCTTTTTTTCAAAACAATGTTGCCAAAACATGCAAAATTTAGTGCAATTTTAAAAGACTAAATTTCAATTGCAAATATTCTCGAAACGAATAGAGATATCCAAGATCAACCTTATTTCCTCCTGCGTTCGGCGAGAAAAGACTGGCAAACTTTGGTCTACTAAAAACACGGATTTAAAAAAAACTATGGATAACACAACTTATTTACGCGAATAATTATATGCAACTTCACATGAAAAAAACATAAAAAACGAGTAACAAGTTACTTTGTTTTTTTACGTGAGCACAGACAGACGTATCTCAGAAGGCGTGGCTGATATCCTGGTCTCATCGCTGACAGCTGGGAGGTAATTACCGTAGACTGCAGGCGTATGGCGAGAACTGGCGTTAGTGACGTTGCTTCTACGACAAGTCTCAACTCTCGACAACCTTGCCTCGTTGCACTGCGATCAGATTATTAGCAGTCGTCTTTATGATGAACACCTTAAACAGTCTGTGTTTTTGCCTCGTTGCTGCTGCTGCGACCGGCCTGCGCGGAGGTCACGGTCGTCGGCGCTTGGACTCGGAGACAAGCCACTCGTCTGGCCAAGTGCTTCCAGACGCGCGCGTACCCGGACCTCACCTGACGCATCCTTGCCGCATAGATGATTGGATCGGCCACGCACCCGAGTAAGATCAGGTCAATCAGGTACAACTCTACGCGCCGCTTTAAACCGACTAAAGCAGGCGTCATCGATAGACCGATATCGACTGCAACGACGTAGATAGGCGTACGACTCGCCACTCACACAGTTAACAACTAAGTATAACGCCAATCTAAGGTTAGCCAGGTACAGGTAGTCCTATATGCTCATCATCACACAGGTAACATCTCAGATCTTCTGGTACGATTATCACTGTTACACTGCTCAGACAGGTGACAACTGCAAACGCCAGCAGTTATGAGTAGATACTGTTACACTAGTCGTAGCGGTCAGATGATATCGACTGCTATAAGAGCATATATAGTTGCCACGAAGAGACAATACGGAAACCAGGCGACAAGGAAAGAAATAAGCACGATGGCGCTGGTACGCAGTCCGCGGTATTGGCGCCTCATGAACCGACCCTGATCGACCACACTGGTAGCATGCAGACGACGAAAAACCTTGACCTGACCCACATAGCTGGGATACAAGTCCTATGGACGCCGGGCTGGTACCACAACTTCGAGCCATGGATCACACCTCAGTCAGTAATCACCACTATTTTCCACAGAACCACCCGCAAGTACGACCGATCTTGACCTGACCTAGATAGAAGGCTTGACAAAGAGTCTCCTGGTCACCAGTGTCAGTACTTCACGTCAGCGTCAGTATCTGCACTTAACTGATGAGCTGTTTACATAATACCACGTGTACTTAAGTGGTATTAACTTTGTATCATGTCGAACCATGGGTGCCAGGAAACCACATAATCTCCGTGACGACCTTCAGACGACGACAGACCTTGCCGTAGAGGACGGCCATGACGACGAAGACGCCGACAACGAGAGGATAGATGACGAACTCGCTCTCGAAGTTTGTGCAGTAAACTCGCCGACAGAACGTGTTGTCAACGAACAGATTCAGATCATCACAGGCGGTTTCATCTGAGCCACCCGCTGACACAACGAAGTCGGACAGCCAGCATGCCACCCGCGTCACTGAGTAGGCCTAAATAGCATGCGTGACTTTCAGATCAGCGTTGTAATTCGGGAACGATTTGCGAATGGCGCTGCTTTTGGTAAAGATGTGAAATTTTTTAACGCCACTGCGAAGTCGGACAGTCCACACGTCGCCGACACCACCCAGAGCGTCACGAACTGATCGCTATCTGGAAACATCTCATCTGTGGTTTTCAACTAAACTGTGGGCGTTAATTCTGTTAGTTGTCATAATTGCGGCTGAATTAAATATGTCAAAGACAAGACGTGACGAAAGACGGGATCGTGATTGATTTTCTCATCTTTGGTTTTCGACAGAACTGTGGCTATGAGTGTTTATTTTGCTACGGAAGTCTTCAGGTACTTCCGAACCTATGGATAAAGTTTCTGTGCCTTGACGATACTGTGTAAATCTCAAAGTCAAGCTGCGATAAATCAGAAGATCGTACATCACAATACTCCCAGAGCGTCAGGATAACGGCATTTATTCTTCTGGAGCGCTGGAGGAACGTCTGCATTGGGCTGCAAACGACGATGTAGTGGTCGACGGCGAGCGCGAGGAGGTTGAACAGTGACATGACGTGAGCGACGTCTTGCAGCGCCTTCCGCAGCACGAACGCACACGTCTTGGCGTCGCCTTCGACCAGCGGAACCAGCTCAACGTTGTCCAGCAGAACGCAGACGCCAATCAGCAGGTTCGACAGACTGAGACTCGTGACGATGCGAAGATTTGCCGTGAAGTGGGCCCGACGATCGCGACAACAAATTGGAATGGGACTTTCCACCGGTATTCCCCGCCGGCTTTGGATACTGGCGTGGATTTCTCGACGTCCGTCTGAACCTCGGGGATATCCTTGTTGTTGCCACTGCCAACCACATCAGAAGAGTTCGGCACGAAAATCGGAAAAATCGCATAATCAGAAAAAAATCGTTCTCCACAGTTTTACTGTCAGTAGTATTAGTTGTATAATGATGTACTGGTATTAGTTTTGTGAACGATCGCGACAACTGACGGCCAGCAGCGACCCGCTGTTGGTCGTCAGAATCACGACGGCCAGGACGTTGGCAATCGCTCGCGGAACAACGCGAAAGTTTCCCTTCAGTTTAGCCACGAGCTCGGACACTTCCAGCTCATGGACGGTTCCATTGTCAGTGGACATCATCAGCTCCGCCCAGAAATCCTCGTAGCTGATATTCTCCATAGCTTGCTTGCTCGACGACCGCTTTATTTACACGAACACTTCTGATGTCTTCTGGCAGGCACTTTTTCCAACTGAAGTACAGTTGCGGTCTGAGCAGCTGGCGTATGGTTACATCTTTGTCGTGCTATAATTACTTTTCGGAAATCTAACAAATTAGATGTAGCCTGTCGGCGGATATTATATCGCGTGGCCTACAGCTGCAGCTACGAGTGACGATTGATTGACTAACTCACCTGCTTTCACTATACGCTGTCGTCGCGTTGCTGCAACTGAGAAGCTGCACTGCACGAGTCAAAAATACCTACTCGCTGTTTGTGCTTTGTATCATGGTATGTCTTCGGCGCACGTAAACCAAATTTTATAACTAACTGGTCGCTCTTGCACTAGAGATAAACTGCAAAAAATCGTGCACTTCACCTTCTAATAGATGCGTCGATGAGGCTTCTTCGATGCTGTGAAAGGAGCATTTTGCGCTGTTAGAATTTATTTTATTGTCCGCTAACGTAAGATCAAAATATGGCAATTCGACTAAAAATATTAAACAGACATGTATGCAAGCTTATCATTTCAAAACGAATCATTATTATCTAATGTATGGATAAATCTTGCTAATATGGACTAATAATATAATGTCCTGCATTCAATTTCGCAAAGCAACACGGCAACACATTCGGCATAGCTGATATTTTACATAGCTTAAATTGCTTGCTTGCTGGACTACTGCTGTCTCTGCGCTAGCACTTCCGACGTCTTCTAGCACTGACATCTCACAAATTAACGCTGTTTATTATAGACTGCAGCGGGTGAGTGAGAGGTTGCGTGATCTGAGCGAGGAGCGAAAGTGAATGCGGCACTTCAGCACGACGTAGGACGAGTGCGTGAGTGTGACGGCAGGACAGCGCGTCAACAACACACAGGAAGCAATCGTGTGTTCAGCAGACTAGAAGACTAGACGTAGCACAGCGTCACTTGCTGCTATAGTCTGATAGCATCAACGATGTCATGCGTCAGTGACCTTCAAAGCACGAACAGAGCGACGTAAATGAACTAAACTGACACGGTTTAGTTTTTGACGAACTGACCAATTGGCAAGCAAGGCAAACCTATTGATCATTGGTTGACGCGTACGTGAGCGTAATAGGCTACCGAAGCAGTTAGACGGTACCTACCGTAATCCATCAGTCTAGTGCTTTCATACTGCTCAGTTGTCAAAAACTAAACCATATGCCAGTTCAGTTACGCCGCTCTGGCAGCTCTATACACTGTGTCTCAAAAACATCTCCGACATTTTCGATTGTAACTTCAAGAAGAATTATCCGATTCTAATAATTTCTAGTACGAATATTCCTGACACAACTTGCCATCAAATGACCATTCAGTTTCCCACCTCACCCAGTGTTTGCTTCTGCACTACAAAGGGAATGCAGACCAAGCGAAATATGCGTTAAAATGCGCGAAAACGTGAAAAAACACTCCCGACATTATCGATCATAACTTGAAGAAACATTATAAAATTTTAATAGTTTTTGGCCGAAATATTTCTGACACCACTGGCTATTGAATGACTAAGTTCCCACCTCACCTAACGTCTGCTCTTGCACTACCTGGGGAAAACAGACCAAGCAAATCATGTGTTGAAATGAATGAAAAAGAACTTCAATAAATTCCATCTATCAAGATCTCTGGGCCCCAACAGCCAGTCGATTACAAAGGTTGTTCGTCGTAAAGCAGTGATGACGTTCAGGAATGTTTATGAACTCAAGAAGTGACTGGTGAAGTCTGGATTGGTCCGAAGCAAAACATTATCGATACTGCTGCCAATGAACGCGGAAAGCGTCTCCATGCCTGTGTTCGCACAATGGCCCACTGTTCAAGCAATTTTGCTGTAGGCAGTTGAAAAACGAAACAGTTGGATGAAGTGTCAACCACAGTGTCAAGAAAGTTGACAAAATATGTCTTCTGCGTTATTTAGATTAAGCAATAATACTGCATTGGGTGAAAAGCAATATTTCGTTTGTTCTGTTTTCCCCAGGTAGTAAACAAACAGACTTTGGGTGAGGCGGGAAATTGAACATTTATTTAATGGCAAGTTGTCTTAGAAATATTTCTACCAAAAATTATTAAAATCCGACAATACTACTCGAAGTTACAATCGAAAATGTTGGGGATGTTTTTTGAGACACAGTGTACACCTCTTCACGACGTGGACCGCCCTTGCACGTGCGTGATATGACTTAGAAGAATGATGTCGGGATAAATACTACACTGCTTGCAAACTCACAGACATGCTTAGGGTGAGTGTGCTAGTCAAAAACGGGGAAAAACGTCTGGAAAACACGAAAATATCATAGGCATTGTCAGCTGTCAGAAAAATGACTTAAACGTAAAAATATGACACTGTTCGCCAATTTTGACGTATACCAAAAGACAGAAAGTGGGGATAGGCTGTTACGACGTTGTTACAGTGACATTTTCAACGACAGAAACACTAGACAGCTTGTGCTTGTTCGTCTTGCGTTTTAGGCGGTGCCCTATAGCTGTTTGACCAGCTGTTTTTTTTAGCTAATAGCTGTTATCGGCTTGTTACCGGCATCTAGCATTTCACTCAATTTCTCTCTAGTCCTACCTTTCTGTAAGCAAGAAAACCAAAGGTTGGTCACTTGCTAGCGTCATTTGTTTCTGCGCTGCGAAGTTGTTATAACAACATTTGAGCTGTGATAATTGTCTTTAGAGCAGAAAAGATAATTGCAAAAGTTTAGTGCTAAATATGATAAGCACGCAACGCTATAATAAACAGTAATTCGTGTAATACAGGTAAATCTACCTTATCGTGGTAAATTAAGCATTGTGGTAAAATATACTGAAATCCAAAGTTCACCACCTATACGACTATGTAAACAACAGTTAAAAATACTTAATAAATTTTCTGCTAAATACTGATGTTGCAAAGTCCGCATATTGTTACATTTATTTGATCCGATTATATACCAAGCTACAGCATATGGCAGGTGACGCTCTGTAGTTCCGAGTTGAGTTTTTGCAGAGCTCTGACAGCTGACAATGCTTATGACATTTTCGTGTTTTCCAGACGTTTTTTTAACTAGCACACTCACCCTAAGCATGTCTGTGAGTTTGTAAGATTGTTTCTTCCATCTCTCCTGTCTGCCATTAACTTTCACACTCATCCTCTTTCCCGGGGAAGTAAATAAATGTACATTAATCTTGAAATGTAATCAACGCCTGAGGACATAATAATTACAAGTAACCAAATTTACATGTTATCAAGTCGTGCTGGAAACTGCAAGTTCTACTGTAGCATAACAATGTTTTTTCCGCAGGCAAGGGTGGTGAACCTGCTCACACAGCGAAGTTGGGTTTGCTCTACAGGCCTAGACTGGATTGCCACCAACTGCATTGGCAAACGGAACGGCCAAACTTGCCACATTTTATTCCAAGACGTTTCACACCAGACCACATGCCAAACATTTGTACCAAAAAATATTAAAGTCTGGTAATCTGTCTTCAAGTTATGGCCAAATCCTACCCAGTGGTGGGCAGGTATGTCAAAGTCGACACACAGACACACATCCGATGTCATTACCTGTATTCTAGAGATTGAGTGTACGTAATGTGAAAAAGTACCTTGCTCAACTTCGCTTTCAGACTGGCCACAAGTAATGCCATTAAGAACTGTGGAAATTTTCACAAGCCCAGCTGCAATGGCTTTCTTTCAATTTCAAAGTTGAATCAGTTGGTTAAGCCTAAAAAAATTCTGTTTCCGGCTGCAGTTTATAAAAAAAGTAGGGATGACGGGGAACAGAATTTTTATTTTATGTTGTACTGGTATATCATGACATGCAGTATTATGCAACAGCTCATAAAACAGGTTAAAACACCAATTAGTATTCATGAAAATAAGTCATGATACTGCAGAATAACATACTTCATGCAGTTTTTTTCCAGTAAAATCATAAAAGCAAACTAAAAGCTGCAAACATATTTTTAGAATCGGACAAAAATTTTTAAGGATCCATGGTTTTTTTAGGGACGGACTGCAACTGGAGGCCTTAGTTAGCACCATTGTCTGTTGCAACGTCCCAACGTCTGAGAAAAGTAGCAGAACAAAGATGAAGTGCCAGAAAATTTCAGAATTTGCCAAAGGCAAAGGTGGACCTTAGAGTAATTCTTGTGGACCTTAGCAAGCATGGAGTGTGAGCCTATAATGTGCATATGGGAGTTTAGCTTCCAACACAGTCTAAGCACAAAGCTCCCACTAGAAGTCTGCAGCTGAAGCTGATAAGATAGCCTTTTGCCCATTTTGATGCAAAAACAACAACCGTTAAAGATTTCAATCACAGGCTGAACGGTAGTTCAAGCCCTGCATTAACGGCGACTTCTCTTTCCTATGAGGAAGCCAAAAATTTGACCCCTCCACAGAATCAAAACCCCTGACCCGACTGAGATAAATTTGGCACGGCTGATTATGTCAGCTAGATGACCCCCCATGCAGAATTTCATGTAAATCTGTCCAAGGGGAGTTTCTCGGCAAACAGGTGAAATATATGCAAAAATTTTTATAGCCATATACCGTTTTTTTCTTCCACGCACCTACAGGTCAGACCCCTCAGCGAATTTTTGCGCGCAATGGCTCAAACGATGCGGTATCAGGCAAGGGTGTGCCTTTTTGGGGTTAGAAAATTAAAATTTAATATTTAACATATGTATTAGAAAAATTTGAAAAAAATTACAATGGCGCCTATGGGGAAAATTAAACAATTTTTCAAACCGTCATAACTCTGGCTGTGTGTATAAAATAGAATCGTAATTTTTGGTTCTAGGGTATAGTTTTTGGGGATGGCCAATCTAATGGTGTTATTCAATTTTACCCCAGACCCTCCCTGGTTGCCACGGCAACGAAATTTGGTACAAAATGGACTATAACTCGGCTTGTATAAGAAATATCTGCAAAATTTTTGCATCTATACGGGGGTTTTCGGGGATGGGCCATTGAATGCTGCCAATCGCATTTTCCCCCAACCAACCCCCATTGCCATGGCAACGAAATTTGGGACAAAATCGACTATAACTCGGCTTGTGTAAGAGATATCTGCAAGATTTTTGCCTCTATAGGGGAGTTTTCAGGGATCGGCCAGCGACTGCTGCCAATCAAATTTCACCCAGACTGACCCCCATTGCAATGGGAATGAAATTTGCGACAAAACGGGCAGTGTGATGTGGGCAATATCACCTTTTGTGATTTTTGCTGTTTTCGACGTGCGAGTTCTTCAACATTGCCGTTAACAAGTGTATAAATTGATGTTTTGTACATTTATTCTTTTAAAATGTCTGCATCATGTATACAGCAGCAATGACATGCCCCTAGTTTTTGTCGATGGCGGGCGGCTGTCCAGTCCACCCATACCTGGATCCACTGCTGCAAAGATGCGCTTAAAGGCTTTCTTAGTTGCTAGACTCTTGTGTGTGTGTGTGTGTGCGTGCAAAGAAAATGTTATGGTGAGACGTTAACACAACACAAGAATTCACTCAGTTCATTTGATGATAGCATAACATATGAGACGGCTGCTCATCTTCAGACAAAGTTGACCAACTTATGTTAAAACTGTACGATAGGTCCTAAACCTGTATGTTAACTGCAAACAACTCATTTTGAACTGCACTTAAGTCTCTTGTACGCTTGCTATACAGTACTATTCAATAGAATATCAAATAAGACTCTATTTCATCTACCACTGCCTATCAATGATGTAAGTCGCAGGCAAATTAAAATCCGACCTATTGTAGTGTTGGCAGCATTGAGCTGAATACATCGCTCTAGAAAATCAACTAAGTGTCTATGAATTAGGTGTCAACGTTAGTTTGTCGACGTCTTGGAGAGAATCAATCACAAACAGTTTGCCAAAGGTCTGGGATGCAAACTCTTTCATCTGTGAGGCATACTCGGTGATCTGGCCGGAGAGCAAGAGGCTGTCAAGGCGCACAGGGGTCTGCAGCGGCTTAAAGAGTTTGTTGAGATCTTCCTCCGGCAGTGGAGCCTCACCGCGGTCCACACGCAGCTTACTCTCCTGTTGCTGCAAAACACAACGCACCCATCACCAGCATCCACTGAGCAAAGCTACCCACTAAAAATTTAAAGGTGGTTCTTTGTAGGAAACCCATCTCAGAGCTACGAAGTGTCATCTGCCGTATGGGATCACACAGTGTTACCTGCCACCCGACATAGGTAAACGCGCCCCGCCTTAACCCCAGCCAGAAAGGCTGGTACTCGATTTACCTACCCCGGAGGGATGGAAGGCTGAGTTGACCTAAACGGTTGGTTATGTACTGAGATGGTTTGCCTGCAAATCCAAGTACTAACCCAACCTGGTGTAAAGCGACTTCGTTGATTGAACATAACACATTACAGATACACCATGCCACCAACTACTGAGGTGAAGTTTATACTGCACTGTATGTACTGCCATTCTAAAGATGCATACAAAGCAAAACGAAACTGAAATGGTGGTTCATTTTCATTGCACAGACTGTACAGAATGAACTAGAAAGCAGTGATAGCCCGCAGACCTCCGCCAAGGCCATGTAGTTCCGACACAGCTTGTCTGATTAAACGAGCAGAAGTTTTGAGTGCGATTCAAACTATAGTTGCATTTTCTACATTGACCTAGTTCTATGTGACCTAAAAAACCTTGATTCAACGCCATGTTGTTCGCCAGGTGCCAGCACCATAGTGACAATGGCGGTTTCCCTTAAGGCCCGTGCTAACGAAAATTTCAAAGTGATCCAGAATCCAGGATTCCTGCCAGATCACCCCCAAAATTGAATCACTGGTAGTTTGTGCCATGCCCGACATACCCTCAAAATTTCAGAAAGATCTGTCCATAACTTTTTGAGTTATCTTGCTGACTCACAGACAGACAGACAAACAAATAAACAAACCAAAACCGGCAAAAACATTACCTCCTTGGCGGAGGTAAAAAAACTAAACTCATGTGCACTGCGTCAAAAGTCTGCGTCAGTGCAGTGCAGTGCAGTTCAGCTGTGTTGCATAAAATGCACTCAGCGAACAAACTGGCAGTCCATTTCACCTAATTTCTGTTGCCATGTACACGCCTCATAAGAAATTCTACAGATCTTAGGTTGTAAACCTGATATGTGTTGTTGTGCGCTCACTGGAGCAGTTAATTAACTGACTATTGGAGACTTATGCTCTTGTACCAGACTTGCCGAGTTCAGGGAGTTGTCTCCTTTCAAGTGCTGATGGCTGCATTTCAACAAATGCAGGGCTTATTTCCAAAACCTGTTAAGTCTATTTTGGTGAAATCTCATTTTTTCTCCACTATAAGCAAAATGGACTTGACAGGTTTTGGAAGTAAACCTTTCAAATATGTACTGATAAATTCTGTTCCCTCAATAATTAACAAATCCACATAAACTTCAGTAATTTTGGAAAAACTGGCCTGCAAAAAAATAAAATAAAAGCAGCAACAGTAGTCAGCATGTAAAGACATACCCGTTTCTGCAGGTACTGTTGCTTTGCCTGCTGCTGTTTGGCCAACGACCTCTGATAGTTGAAGTACTTGTTGGTCTCTTGGCTCAAATCATCCACTGAGTCCATCAACAGCCGAAGGTTCTTCTCCAGGAATGAGCTGAAATTACATCAACATATATTGCATCTTTTCAGAATTATAATCTCCAGACGTTTTGAATTCACCGCATACATGAATACAAATACTAACTACAGCTAACTGGCTAAGCAAAACATAAGAAGCAAATATAAGATATAGGCCAACAGAGAACAAGACACAATGTGTCGACTGGCTAAGACAGACTTAATTGAAAAATGGCCACTAAACTTATATAAATGTACAAAACATTAGTTTATACACTTGTTAACGGCAACATTCAAGGACTTGCACATCGAAAACAGCAAAAATTACAAAAGGTGATATTGCCCGCATCACACTGACTGCGTGTCAGTGTGCTG
>Ga0209367_1012032_pt1 | contig 11388 bp, 10 predicted proteins | sample WorMetLIZISLAND2_FD_187412 | JGI IMG/M metagenome (GOLD analysis project Ga0209367, IMG submission 187412) | Marine gutless worms symbiont microbial communities from Max Planck institute for Marine Microbiology, Germany - Olavius geniculatus... ... | reverse complement strand
CAATAGTTTTTTATAGGTAGTCATCTCTCAGCTGGCCAAGCAGCTTGCTATGCCAAGCTTGTAGTACTAAGTGACCTTTGAAAAACTTTTCCTGTAAACCGAATACAAATTAGCTATTCATTAAATTAGCTTTCCTCCATATTAAAATCGGCCAATGTTTCACGGAGCTATTCAAAAAATAAAACTGGCATGTTTTTTATGGACTGCAGTGTCGAGGGTAATACTTTTTTTGCACAGTTCAATTTCCAGCGGCAATAACAAAGAATATTTAAATGCTGTATTCAAATATTGACTTTAGTTACGTAAGAAATTTCTTTCGGAACATTTTGCTGAAAACTACATGACTCTACGACGTACGGTTGCAAAATTATGGTGTCATTAACTGTGTGCGGTTTTTTGGACCACCCTGTATAAACTGTTTTGTACATTTATGTTATATAACGCTCTGAAAGGGGAAGATGGTTCAAAAATTTGTTATACCGATATGCGTTATGGTTTTGTTCAGCCTGTAGGCCTACTTTTTGTATCAAAAACCATATGACTGCAGTTAACAGAACAGATTTACACATACATGCATAATTAAATGGCACTTTCTTTTCCTGCGGTAAAGTGACTACACTAAATTAGCGTGGTTGACAGCATAGCCTAAAACAAATATTCGGCATTTCAGCTACTTGCCTGCCAAACATTGTAAAGTTTTGTAAACATTTGGTTAAATTATTCTCAAACAAATAAGGTGCCCTTTTACTATTTACGGGGTAGTACCAAAATCGCTTTGGAGTCCAAACAAAAAAGGTGACATTTTTGGAAGTGGTACAATATGCAAAAGTTGCGCAGACATAATTAGATAAAATACTATAAATACGCGTCATAGAACGAACTAAAGTACACACCATATTTGCGACATATTCCGACATTAATATGTTTTTAACGAAGTCAATGCTGCAGTTCCAGGCCAACGCCAACTTCAAACGTTCTTGTACATTAACTAAAACCTCAGTCAAAAACCAAACATTATTGGCAGCGTCACAATAAGCTACACACTGTATCACTAACAACATGTATTTGCTACAATGTATGTCTATCCGGTACCCTGTTGCAACACTCCTGTAGTTTTCTGCTGCGTCAAGAGTGCGCAAGCTACACGATCACAAAACTTTACTTTTTGCCTCGTGAAAAACTTTATTATCAGCATTTAAACGCTTCTAAAAATCTGAGATAAGCCACCGTGGTCGAAGACGTTATACGAAACTGAATGTGAAAAATAAATAGACACTTTTAAGAAATAAGACGCCCTATCTTAGAAACAGTGTCGGATAGTCCCGTAAGTACTTTTGATTGCTACCAATATTAACAATAATTATGAATAAACTACACCGTGTCCAATAAAAATCGCTTTATTGATCTTAACTTGTGGGTGTATTAACAGATTTCAATAATTATTGCCATTTGGCACGAATATACCTGACAGAATTGCAGGCCATCAAAAACCACTTAATTTCCCACTTAACACAACACGTGCGTCTACGCTATTTGGAAAAAAACCAGCCGACATAGGCGTTGAAATAAACCAAAAAACGTCAAAACACCACTAAACTTATCAATTGTAAATTGTAGCTAAGAAAAATATTATATTTTGTATAATTTTTGTGCAGAATATTCTTGGCACAACTAGCCATCAACTCAAGTTTTCACTTTACCAAATGTCTGTTTTTAGAACACCTGGAGCAAACAAAGCAAACGAAATATGCGTTGAAATAAACACAAAACATTAATACATTTTATTTCCTTAAATTTGTGGTCTCCAACAACCCTGGCTTTAGTCCGTTTAACAATGTTTGGTGTGTCGCGCACCAGTGAGTTTATCAGACGCTGTTTAGGAATGTCGATGATCTTAAGAAGTGACTGGTTGAAGTCTGGAGAGAACATCATCAACACTGCTATTAACGAATGGAGTTCGAATCTGTGTTCTTGTGTTCACACAAATGGATGAAACTTCGAATATTTATTGTTAGCAATAGCAGAACTGGACATTTTTTTTTTAAAAATTGTCAGCCAAAGTGTTAGAAAATTGGACAAAAATGTGCTAAATGTGTGTTATTTTAATCCGGTCACTATACTGCATTGCCTAAAATGTAATAATATTCAACTTGTTTCGACTTTCCCAGATAATGTAGAAACAGACGCTTAGTGAAGTGGAAAATTAAACACACTTTTGACGGCCAGTTGTATCAGAAATATTCGTACCAAAAATTGTTAGACTCTGACATTCCGTCTTCAGTTATCATCGATAATGTCGAGATCATTTTTATTATGACACAGTGTAAAGCAATTTACGCGTGCTTCGGTGCTTACCATAAAAATTCTAAAGACTGTAGCCCCATAATATCAAAAACGAAAATTCGAAAATGTAGCTCAGGGACTTTACACTCAGGCATGAGGTTAATCCGAATGTTTGCGGTAATTCGTGAAAAAAAGCGTCAAGCAAAATAATGTACTCAGTCACATAGCCTAACAGCAATTTTCAGTGGCGTATTTAGGATTTGGCAAAGAGGGGCCATGGCAAGCGCGCGGAGCGCGAGCCTATACCGGGGGTCTGGCGGCGGAGCAGAGCCCCTGGTCGGGAGGCCAGGGGGGCAAAGCCCCCCTGAAGCTGAAACACTTTTTGCTTCTGAATGTTCAATGGAAACAGCAAATTTGCCCATTTTTCTGAAATTTGGAAACGCAAAAGACCATCAAACATTGTTGAATTTTGCAATTCTTGCTGGAAAATGGCAAAAAACGCATTTTTTCATATAAAGTCGCCTGTAAAAAAATTTCATGGTCCGGCCAAAGGAAAGGCATCGCACCGTGGCCCTCCCCCTAAATACGCCACTGGCAATTTTGGTACATTTTTTCGCCATATTTTTCAAACCGTCCGAAGTAAATAATTATTATTATGCGGCTTTCATAAAAAATAATTTCCATACGCACATTTACTTCAGTACTTACCGTTTCTCAGCGCATCCAAAATGCTGACAGTCATGTCAGAGGCAGAACCCCCAACACTAAGTTCGCAGATTGTCAAATACTTCCGCCTAGCGATACACTGATTGACATATTTGACGCAATCTCGTATATGATTCTCATCCTGTATACCGAGCTTCTGGATAATGTTCTTTTTCAAATTCTCGTCATTGGGCTGGGCATTGTTTCTGATGTCGTCGCAGCATCAGCATGAAATACAATTATTACAACAATCACACAGAAAATAAGAATTCTTACTCAGAGTTACACGCACTGCTAAATAAACAAATGCAGGCTATTAAGCTCTGTTAGAATAAAACCACTACTCACAGCCTGAAAATAACATTGCTGCTGGGCAACTTAAAATTAAACTTGTTAATTTTTACCACTGGTTTATAGCTTACTGATTTAATTGATACGGAGTTTTCTGTAAGCTACTGAGATACATTGGACAGACTCCGTGTTTGTTTGAACATTATCTTGTTAAAACGGCCGCGGAGCCTGCAACGTGTTAAAGATTCCAATTAGTACCATGAGTCGCTACAACCTATAGGACGTATAGGTTCACTATCTTTCCATCAATTTTGCCTCAATGCTTTTTTAAAATAACGAACAAAGCAACATTATTGCGACGTCCTTAACAGCTCAGTATCATTGCGTCAATTACAAACCCGTTTCCAATGACTTGATGTACGTTTTGGGAATCACAATAAGCAGCAGCCAAAATATCAGCAATTCGCCCTGAACCCTGGCAAAGAACACATAAAGTTTCTTTTTTTCGACATCACGATTCTTTTCATACATTAATTAAAATGTAGCATATAGGCTATACATTGCAGATAATAATTGTTAAGTGTATAAAGGAAATTACAGATCGCTGAATATCGCGAAGCAGCAGGCTGCACGACGAGTCTCTAATAGTGTCATAATACGCTAAACAAAAATCATTTCAACGTCGACTAGTACCTTTTCGTAATAAGTGGACGACGAACGCCTTTCGCGTTGCAATGATATCAATTTTATCACGATTATCAGGCAGACGTTCATTATGTTAAAGACAGCACGATAAATACAGCCTTTTGCAACTTTTAACCTCCTTGATGGTATGAATTTGAACAGAGTTTCTGTCTAAAAGCGGTACATATACCTGACGTGGCGAGTTCACCGCGACATTCGCCTAATGACATTTAAATGTACACTTGAGCGTTTGACTGTATACTCGGACTGGACCTGCACTCACAGTACAGCCTCGGCGCCGACGGCAGCTGTCAGCCGATGTAGCTGGATGCGCTGCAACTTGTGATGTTGATAAACTAGCTCAATGATGACATCTGGCAGTCGGATGGAAGGGAAAAGAATTTTATCAGCTGCAACTGACCACTGAATGCGACTAATTGACAGCACAACAGACATAGTCCGCTGACGGTTCTGGACATGCATTATAGTTTATATTCAGTGTTTGTTTCTATCGGTGTATTCTTGTAGTGTTATAAATTTGTATTGCTCATAGCAGTGTTTGATGCACGTTTGATGCGTCTCATTAAACCAGTCATTCATTCATTCAATGACTGGCACCCCGGCACCTCGCAGCACAGATGGCAGGGAGACTGCTATAGCTGCGCTCCGAGTCTCAGTCGGGGTTACCGTTTTTAGTACATAACAACCGCCCCGAATAACGCTCGGAATTACCGCTAAGGAGGTTAAAACAGTTTTTGTCACAGATGAAATAACGAAAAGCTGTTAAAACTCGCATAATAAACGTCGCTAGTGTTGTCGGGCTAAATGACCATTATTGTACATGTGTGCTGGCCTATAATGGTGTCAAGTAATTTTAGAGAAAAAAACATTTGAAACGGCCAAAAGACAGCAACAACGATTGTTCGGCATTTTTTGCTGTTTGTAGTATTTTGTATTGTAGGATGTCTGCAACATTACAAACGACACAATGCTGAGAAACCTTGACAATGACGACAGGACTATCTCTCTTTACAGCATCTGCTACTGCCTCCAAAGTACCCCGTCCTGCCTCGACCGCAACGCAGACCACAGGAACTTTTGTCGCACCTGTAAACAATCAAAATAAGCTTTACGAGCTTCACGTATGGCCAATTTACTTCTACGATGCCGACAGGATCGACTCAACCCAACCCATCTGCACACTTACTGCAGCAATTAACGCATGGTCCGTGCACAGCTGCAGCGTGACGTCACAATGCTAATGAATGACGTTATTGCATTGTCACCCACATTCACGACAGTTGAGCTGAGCTTAGTTGAGTTGAGTTGCGTCGTGTGTGTGAATTGGCCATAAAATGATGGTATTGACTTTCAACTTTCGACGACTGGTACAACTGTAACGGTTTAAGCCTCAACTTACCTCTAATTTGCTTTGAATTTTACCATTTCTAAGGCTAAATTATACTAAATACTTTATGCCGTTAGAAGCCCCTAATTTTTTTCTTTCCAACGCCCCAAGTTGCATCCAAATCGGTCCACTAACGGCGGAGATATTCGCCTCTAAAGTTACCTATTTTAAATCTGGTCTATTTTCCAAAATTACGTTACGTTAAGACCCTCCAACGTGGCAGTGCTCAGTGCGCATGCGCCGAGTTCCCAAACCGTATAAAAGCGAGCACCAGTCATAGAGGCATCAGTCGAGTGCTTGAGCTCGAAGGGTGCGGACCGGTCGACTCGTAACAAGCGTAAGTTTGGAACGTAAGACCTGTCTGTAAAACTTAAAGGACTCGGCTTACCTAAATTACAAATACAGGAGTTAGAGGATACTCCTTTCAAAAACTACGAAAGAGTAGTTCCACTAGAGCAAATACTCATCTCGAATATTAAGGAATTAGAGTGGACAGGACTCATCATCTGTAATTAGTAGAGTATACAGGACACTCCCCACAAAGGTTAGAGGAATCTCTAAATAAAGGACTACTCTACGAAAATAAATGAATAGAGGAGTATATAGTATCCTTCCGATTAGAGGAGGGCACAAAAACCCCTCTAAATGAACGAGGTTAAAAAACACTCTAACAGAAAAAAATAAATGGCACTCTAAATAGCGCGAAAATAAAGGGCACTTTAATAGAAAGAAATATAGGGCATCCTAAATAAAGAAAACTACAGGATACTCTAAATAGAGGAATACTCTATCAGAGTAAGGTCACTTCGCCATAAGTTCGGAGTCGAGTCTGTAACTCCTCCTTCAACTAAGTGGGAGTGTGCCGCCACTCTAGAACACCTCGCCTTTATCGCAGAGCCTTCTTTCGATCCTTGGCATTTCCTCTAAGTTACCGCTCCACCTCAGTGATTTCGCTGATCGTATTTTTCAGTTCCCAACTCATTCTTTCGTCGAGGACGGGCAGTTCTACACTACTCCGCTCTATCATCTCATTCTAAATTTAGAGGAGCTCCAAAAATATTTTCTCCGCTTCTTTGCATTTATACAACAATGCGACGGAACCCACCTCCAAGTTAAGAGCGAGAAGATTAGAGTAATTTAAGTGATTTTCGTGAAGTAAAGTCAGTTCGCATAGAACGAAAGTAATAGTCATTCTCACATCCACCGTTCCCGCCTCTATTTCGTTTCTGCCAAAATTCATCATTGTAGTGAACCTTCGTCCAACACGAACCCACCCCTACTAACTTCCTTTAACGGAGTAGACCCAGATACACATAGAAAAAGAAATGTTGCCGACTGAGGAGAGAAAGACTCGGAGAGTTACACAACAAAAAGTACGACATCGACAACATGACAAAGGGACTCACTTTCTCCCACGACCGTTGTTTGAAGTTCTGCAACATGTCTTTCGAGACTTGCTCGAAGAGGAATTTCGCCTCCAAACTGGCACTCATTACTATCATCGACGAGTATGAAATGCGTATGGTTCGGGTCTAGAGCTGCTGTATTAGGCTCCAGAGGTGCAACGGGCTCATACTGTACCCGATCTCCAACCTATAATCACAACAATCAAACATGAGTCTAAAAAACGTGACGCAAATGTGAAATTTCACTACACAAATACTGTTGCTAACATGTTGATAACAAGTTGGCGACATCACTTTGGCCTACAGACAGTTATCACCATTAGCGGACAAACAACTGCCAGTGCCACATCTCAACATCTTTTGGCATGTGAAAATGTTGGGTTCTGACTGCCAGAGACTAACATGTTGCCAACAATGTTCTTGTAGTAGAGCTTGACACAGTGGCAAACAATTTTACTACCAAGAGACAGACTGATATACGAAATACTCACCGTACTTTCCGAATCTTTTTCGAAACGCTGACGATTGCTGAGGGAGCCGAGCACTGCAATGCCAATGGTAGCAATCGGCTGTTTCTTGCCGCGACCTGTTATTGTATGCTGCCTCACGGCTTCCCCGACACACTTTACTACCCCCGCGTTAGAACCACACGTCACTATCCACGCACCTAGCGGAACACAGTAATTCCGCATATTACAATGCTATAGACAGAACAAAAAAAAACTCTTAAAAATATACGTCAGCTTCATACTGACGTGTCGGGGTAGCGCCCACGCCACCTGTCTTAATGATGTACAGCTACAGACAGATACGAACAATCGACACTGCAAGGTTCTGCAACGAAATCCTGTGTTCCAAGCTGTACACCTGCACGACAACCGACGCTGACGAGTACGCCGATCTGTTTATGGAAGAAGTTCGACGCGTACTATAGACAGCCACGCTCCACGCACACAGCTCGCAAGACCGTGTACGACGATGTAGAGTGTAAGAAGCTGGTCGCGATATTCAGTCAGTTCTTCATCCAGAAGGTCCACCAGATACGAGGCAACATAGCGTCGGCTCTGCAGTCGTCGATGCGTCGTCAGTTCGCGATCAAGCAGCCCGTCGGCCCCACCTTAGCCGCGTTTCAGCCGGTGACAACTGATGAAGTTCAGCGACTTCTGTCCAGGATGCCAGCCAAGTCATCACCACTCGACGTACTGCCGTGCACGTTGCTGAAGTCATGTGCAGTTGTGTTCGCGCCAGTTATCACCAGACTTGCTAACCTGTCGTTCCAGTCGGGCAAGTTCTTAACCTGCTACAAGGGTGCACAGGTACTACCACTCTTGAAGAAAGCCGGCCTCGACACTGCATCACCCGCAAACTACAGGCCGATATCCAACTTGCCGACGATGTCGAAGATCCTGGAGAGACTAGCGCAGGCACGTTTTCGACCACATCTGTGCAATGCAGACAACTTCAGTGAGTACCAGTCAGCATACAGGACCGGCCATTCGACCGAGACTGCACTACTAGAAGTCCTCGACGGTGTCTACACGTCAGCGGATGACAAACAGATTTTCGTGTTAATCGGCCTCGATCTGTCCGTTGCGTTTGACACTGTCGATCACTCGCTGCTGATCGAGCGTCTACAGTCTCAGTTCGGTGTGACCGACATAGCGCTAAACTGGCTACACTCATACCTCTGCGATCGCACACAGTACGTCAAGATCGGCCAGCACCAGTCAGACACTACCCGGCTAAACGTGGGTGTCCGCAAGGTTCGGTACTTGGCCCACTGTTGTTTGCTGTGTACTGTAGTCTAGTGGCTGACGTCATCACACAGCACGGCGTCAAGTATCATCAGTATGCAGGCGATACACAGCTACAACTGTCCATGCACACCGACAACACCGGCGACGGTCTTGCCCTCCCCGCCGCCTGCACCGCTGACGTCAAACTGTGGTACCTGCAGAACGGCCTGCAGCTCAATCCCGAGAAGTCGGAGGTTCTAGTCATCGGAACATCCAGCCAGCTGCAAGTCGCCACGTCGAACCTGTCTTCTGTGTCCGTCGCTGGCGTTGATTTACCGGTAGCGGAGAAGATGAAGATATTCGGTGTGGTTCTTGATCGTCGCCTTTCTTTCGACAGCCATGCGACTACAGTGGCGAGAGCCCGCAACCATCACCTCCGAGCCATTCGACACATCCGTCATCTGCTGTCCATTGAGCTGGCCCAAACTTTGGCCTGCAGTCCAATACTGTCGCGTTTGGACTACTGTAATGCTGTGTTGCATGGAGACCCGGCCGGCAGCATCCAGAAACTGCAGCGCGTCCAGAACACAGCAGCACGCGTCGTTCTCCGTGTGCCTAAACGAACTTCTGCACAGCCGCTCCTGAAACAGCTTCACTGGCTTCCCGTTCGCCAACGAATCGACTACAAATTGGCAGTTCTGACATACAAAATCCGCAGTACGTCCACCCAGTCATACCTCAGTCGCCACATCAGACTTCGGGGATCTGCTCGTCATCTCCGCTCGTCCGCTGTACCGCTACTACACAAGCCGACCACAAAAACTCGCTTTGCTGATCGTGCTTTTCGTTGCTCAGCACCCACCGTTTGGAACTCTCTAGCCATTGACGTTACAAGTAGCTGTTCACTGACTGTGTTTAAATCCAGGTTGAAGACACACATCTTCCATCAGACATTTAACCTCAGCGACTAGTTTTGTCCGCCACCGCCACTGAAGTCTTTCTTTTAGCACATATTGGCGCTTTACAAGTCAGATTATTATTATTACTTTCGTTTCGTCATAACGCTACTAACGTGGAAAAATTGCGGGCGGAGACACAAGTAGCATGGGGGGGTCAGTTACAGTTACAGTTACAGGTTACACTCTTCAACAACGTTGTCAGCGGAATCATGCAGTGTAGACTTGTCTGAAAAGATAGGTTTTCAGCTTAGATCGGAACTGTTTGCGACTGATGTGCGGTGAACGTAGATCAGGTGGAAGCGCGTTCCAGACGACAGGAGCCGCGATGGAGAAATGATTGGAACCTCCCGCTGAAACGACTGGTAGCCTAAATCACAGCTTTTTCAATAGTAACAAGTAGGGTTCGTGGAATTATGCGCCAAAATTTTGCAAATTATGCGCAACAATTTTAAAGATTATGCGCGCACTTTTTGCCAATTATGTGCACATTATGCGCACCTTTTCGGCTTTGTATTGCACACAATTGGCAATCAACAATGAAAAAAAACCTTCTAAATCAACTCCCGTAACTGAAGGTGATTATTCTGCAAACAGTAGACTTAGAGTCAACAGTCATGTTCAAAAAACAAATTATAGCAGTAAAATAGTTCTTATATATTAGGGCCTGGGCCCTGGGCCTAGGACCCCTAGGTATTCAAATTCCAATACAAAAACTCCAACATGCGCAATGTTTCTGCGGCCAGCCGGGTACGCTGTGGCGTCAGTAGCTGATTGTACTTTGAAAACGAACGCTCCGCATCAGCAGTAGTTGCAACTGAAAAAATGTACATCTGTGCCAGTCTTGACAATCCCGGCAGTCTGTCTGATGTGCTTTCCAGAATGTGACAATGTCTGTTAGTGTCATGCTTGTCACTGGAGAGCTTCTCACTGCTTCCAGTCCAATAACATCAACGTATTTAACAAATTTAGCGACTTTAATGTTAGGCATACCAGGGATAGCAAGGTAGTCCTATTTGTTCCTGGACAGCAAAACAGTATTCTGTTATGATATGATAAGCAGCATGTATGTACCTATCTGCAACCGTTTTAATATGCGACAAGCCTTCACAAACTTTAGACCGGGTTGCCCACCAACAGTAGGCCCTATTTGTTGTTAGAATATAGCGTACATTCATTACTATAAGCAAAATCACTGATGTATAACAAAATGACATTCATAAATCAGATAGACTGTGCGGAGCTAGTTGCATTATGCGGGATCTGCCCAATTAAGCGGAAGGTCACCAATTATGCGCAAAATTATGCGCGCGCATAATCGCATAATTCCACGATCCGTACTAACAAGCTGTTGCTGAACTTGTAAGCTTATGAGCCGCTTATACAACAGCTTGCTATAGCAAGTACGTGGACTTTACCTTTGCCTCGAAATTACAACAAACAAGTAATGTGAGCAAAGCTCACGAGACGCGCGAAAGCATTGCGGTAAAATAACCACTTTTTTAGAGGGGTAGCTGTCTTTGACGACCGCCTGCTCCGGCCTCCTTAAACCTAGGGGGCGGGACTTAAACTGCTAAAATTTACGTTAAATGCTGAAAATTTCATACGCAGGTTGTCTTGGTCTATCTCCAGGCATTTCGTCGCAATTCGGCGTTCAAATGTGCGCTGCATCCAAAAATTGCGAAAAATTCACTAAAAACCTCTTTTTGGGGGGTTCATGGTCGTTCAAGGTCATCGATGTTGATAAATCCAAAAAGTTTGTCACCAGTGCCTGTTATGATAAGCAGCATGTATGTACCTATCTGCAACCGTTTTCACATTATTCGAGCCAACAACGGCAAAATGACGTCTTTTTAGGGGGGTACCCCTCTTTGACGCCATCGTTCGAGGGGAACCCCTGCATCCAGTGGCACGAAATT
>Ga0209367_1012031_pt1 | contig 11388 bp, 4 predicted proteins | sample WorMetLIZISLAND2_FD_187412 | JGI IMG/M metagenome (GOLD analysis project Ga0209367, IMG submission 187412) | Marine gutless worms symbiont microbial communities from Max Planck institute for Marine Microbiology, Germany - Olavius geniculatus... ... | reverse complement strand
ATATATATATGTGTGTGTGTGTGTGTGTGTGTGTGTGTAAAACTTGCCAGTTTAAAACTGTATGTAAGGACGATGTGATTATAATTATCAGTCCTCTAAAACAGCGAAAAATTATTTGGGTAACCTTAGATAGGACTATAAGACATATGACGTCCTTACAAGCTGACTCTAGTTGGTAATCACTAACATAGTCTAAAGCCTGAGTCTGTATTATCTTAATTATTATGCTAATCATATACACCTAGGCTTAGTTTTCATTCGTTGCTTCTTTTCAAATATATATTTTTACTGCTGACAGTATAGAAGTCTGTTGACACAGACACCTAGGCTTAGTTTTCATTCGTTGCTTCTTTTCAAATATATATTTTTACTGCTGACAGTATAGAAGTCTGTTGACACAGACACGATAGGCCTAAAGCATAAATGTGTCTGCATGTTTGTATACAGGAAAGTGCACACTATACACGAGTTTTGTGACGGAGTTCAACCGCGTGCATCCAGTAGATATCAGCGTCGAAGGTCGCAAGTCTCTGTGTCTGGCGGCATACTTGACTTTGATCGGTTTCGCCAGCGAACATCACCCTGATGAGCTGCAAGTCGTCAGCTTTGAACTCCGGTTTGGCGACACCGAGACATGGTTGACCGAGGCACATCATTTCCAGGTCCGTCAACAGAACTTTACCAGCTACACTAGATGCATATACTTTTTATAAAAACAAAACCGATTGCCTAAGATAACTCTTTATAGGTTTTTACGCGCGACAGCAGAATGCTTCGCGCGTCTTAGCTATGGCTTGTGCGTCTGTCTGTTTGTCCCTCCGTTACACTGCTGTATTGTATCAAAACGGTTTAAGCTAGGATCATAAAATCTTCAGTGTGGGCTGCCCCAAGGACTCTAGTTTTTGTGTCAAAATTTCGTGCCATTGGGTGAAGAGTTTTTCTTTAAACGAAGGCGTGAAAGAGAGGTGCTCCCAAAAAGTTTTTATTTTACCGGTACTGGTTCGTCTAGCGTGAAAATGGTTGCAGATAGGCACAAACATTTTGCTCATCATAACAACTTAACAAGCACTGGTGACAAACGTGTTGGGAGTATTTACCTCGATGACCTTGAACTACCTTGAACCTCCAAAATAGGAGTTTAAGTATTTTTTGCGATTTCACGCTGCGACACACATTTTAAGAGTGAATTGCGCAGAAATGGCTGGAAAAAAGACCAAGACCACCTGCGTATAACATTTGCTGCATCAAACGTAGATTTTAGCAGTCTAACTCCCGACCCCCTTGGTTCAAGGAGGCTTGCGCACGCAAGCGTCAAAAGTGGTACCTCTCTAAAAAGTGGTTATTTTACCGATATTGGCTCGTCTAGCGTGAAAACAGTTGCACAGACATGCTGCTTATCATAACAAGCACTGGTGACGAGCTTTAGTGGTATTAACATCGATAACCTTAAATGACCTTGAATCCCCAAAGCAGAAAGTTTTAGTGTTTTTCCGATTTTCAGTTGCGTTGCACACTTCAAGGGTAAATCGCAACGAAATGGCAACCTGCGAATATGAACTGCTAAGGCTGTCGCGCGTCTCGTGAGCTTTGCTCAAATTTCTTGTTACCTATTTCTTGAGAAAAGCCACTGGCAGATTTACAGCAGCCATGGCCTACAGGTCGTGTTAACAAATTTCAAACTAAGTTACGGCAGCTGATATATGCCTGTATAGTTCAGTAAGACCGTGACGGGACTTTGGATGAAAAATTCAAAGTAATTTCGCAATTGGGGTTAACTTTTTGCTCCTTTTCTCCTGTTTTTTCTTTTTTATTTTATTTAGTTAAGAGATCTGCGTCTGCGGGCAACTTGTTGCTCGCAGTCATTTCTTCCTGTTATTTACTCAGTGCTTACAAAGGGTCGCATGACTATGTCGGTGAGTTAAAAAAATTTCCCAAAATTAGTGGAAATTTATTCTAATATTTTCAAAAGTTGCCGAAATCCGGAAAGTTAGGCTAAAATTTTTTAGACCTACAAGCTATAGTCATTTTAATCAGCAGTAGCTGCATATAACCGCTATGTGGGTATGAGCGGTAATTTTTGTTATGAGAATATCTGTTCTCAACTCCTCACTGGGCGTCAACGTAGTCACGTAGACCTACATGTAGGCTATACGTCACTGCATTAACACCAATACTAGGCTATCTGTTAGTAGCTTATAGCATGTGGGCGAGAACTTCCTTGACATGCCAGCTAAATACAGAGCTTTTACTGTAGGCGTATGATAGTACTACGCAGTGGTACGGCTCTATACTTCCTGTTTGCATAGACGGATTTAGAGGAAACAAAGGGGCCATGTTTCCTTCCAAGATGCCAAAAGTCGCCCTTTTTGCCTTGCTTATATGCAGTGTATCATAAATTTGTGCAGTAAAACTAATAAAATTTAGGCTATACTTAATATAAGCTTATGCATTTTAGGGGGTTTTCATGCCTAAAAAGCGTTTGCTCCCGGTGATGCGCCGTGGCGACCGGCCACTCCCCAAGAAGTCTACCTCTGTTCTCGGCTTTTGGCTTCAATTTTTGGCCATGGGGGCCAGTTCGCCTTTTGTGGCTCCAATATCTGGCTACGCCTATGAAAGAGAATGTAACAATAGACAATATAAATAATGCCAGGGGCATCTACACCATATAAACCTTGGAGCAAATAAAAAGGATTTTGGGAAATAACGGAGGAAGTTGAATATTATTATTATTATTTTGCATTTCTGATATATTTACGCTATCTTGCAAGCAAAAGTGCTCTATGAAGCTTAGAATTCACCAAATTTAGCACCAAGAGTCTACCGAAACGCGCCATTTTGACCTTAAAATATCAAAAAAAATCTGCAGGGGAGGGGGGACTGCATGCTCCCTTCCCAGACCCTTCTCCATGTGGGGAAGAGGACACCCACTCCCCCTCCTCACACCCCACTCCCCTTAGCGCCTCCGGCGCCTCGACTCGGCTCTTGCCTTCGGCGCTCGACCTTGGCCCCCACAACTTCAACTTTTGAATCCGCCTATGCCTGATTGAGACCGTATTGCACTTCTTGTTAATGGCAAACTTCTATCAAAGGGTTGCCGATTGCCGTACTGACACGACTTGACGCTAATTAGTATCTCTGTTTTTAGCCTTCCTCCAGGTAGTGTGAACTTCGAAGTTTTGGGCTGAACATCCCCATCAACTGTTCCCAGCCAGGTTGTTTTTGTCTGGCCTGTCTCCTTCCATCGGCTGGTGGTCGGAGTTCAGCGGCTCGCTGGGGCTGTATGAGCTAGCTGACTGAAGAACCTTAGGCGGTGGGATCTGACCACTTGAGAGACTGGTGAACAACAAGTGATGTTTCGAACTGTTTCGTTACGGTTTGTGATGTGCCTGGTGACAAGAAAAGTGACATTGGGTGAGGTCAATTTTTGGCAAGACTTTGGTCGAAGGCCACGACGTCGTGATCATTTGACTCGATATGCTATTATGCGGTTTTCTATTCGTGATCAATGATGACCGTGCGCTATCTTGCACGGTTATAGAGATAGGCGGCCTCAAAGATATCGGGGGTCATGAGTTTGACCTTTTGGGCCACGTGACGTCATCGATCACGTGACCGTTGAATCCGCCTACCTTGAATACTTTACCTCAAAACCAAACCCGAAGTGGATCCGATGTTCGGTTGCTGAGATATATCCATCTGAAGATGCCGATCTCTATAGACGCCCTATAGGACCTACACTGTGGCACACAGACACAGTGAGCAAAAATAAGGCGTTGCTTAAGCTGACGAGTCGCAAGCCCATAAATTTATAATGCTCTTATACCTTACCTTACCTCACCTTCGGGGCGGATGCCACCCGTTAAGGCAGCAACCAGCGCTCAGGCCACCATGTGGGCCTATTGCGCATCCCCGTAAAGCCAGAGGCTAAAGAAATCTCCCTGTAGTTTTAGCAAGCTTCAGGAGAAAAGACCAACGTATATTATATAAGTCGTTATAGTACGGTAAAGGCCTAGATGGTTAAGTCTGGTGAGTGAGATTGCGTCACATCTCGCAAGTAGATGGAAGGCTGTCTCTTCCTCCTGTTGACGAAGGGAGCAGACTGGGTCCGACCTGACTTTCATCAAAGTCAAATGCCGGTTAAGGTCTGCATGACCAGTTAATCGACCTATAAAAATACAAAGATCCTTTCTAGGTAATCGTAGGGTATATGTAGAGAGACTAAGACCAACTCCTTTGAGCATGGATTTAGCCTGCCTACACCATGGTGTTGAGTTCCACAGTTGACACTGTGCCCAAAGAGCCCACTGTTTTATAGCATTGCGCTCAGTGGTGGAAGAAATACCGAGGACCGGTTCAGGTCCAATGTAATGCTGTGCTGATGCTTCCTTTGCAAGTTATTTATAGTGCTCACAAAACGATGTTTTATAGTAACTAATGCAGCGTTGAAATTTTAGTCACAGGTGATTTTATCATGCATCAACTAAAAATCAAAATTATTTTCTGGTTAAAAGTCCAAAAACAGCGGCTTAGCCTAAAATGTGAATTGGATGGCTTGCTATCCGTCCCCCCTTTTCCCCTTTTTTTGTCGTTCCCGTTTTTGCCTTCTTTGCCTCTCTTGATTTTCTTTTTCCTTTCTTACCTCTTACCTTTTACTTCTTTGAAGTAAGACCCTTAAAATTTACAGCTATGGCGCTTGGAAGAGCGCTGTAAGCTTCCCCAGCGGGGTCTGAGGCGGAGCTGCAGCCGAAATCTAATTTGGTAAGATCGATTGAGATCTAATGGCAACAATTTTAATTATTTTTTGATAATCAGCTGACCAAATTAGCACATTTAGTGCAGCTTAGACGTGTATTTATCTTGTCTGCGTGAGTGGGGGTGGGCTGGGTCATTTAGGCCCCTTAGCTACGCCACTTGTCAAACGAATAGAATTATGTGGCTTTGTGAGCATGTTAACTTTTAGTTGAAGCTATAGTTGCGCCTGTAAAGCAAATGCCGCGATTTTTTCTTTACGGTATTCTAGTACTGTAACCACCCGCTATTTTCGCTTCGTCTTCCGTCCTGGGTGATTGCAAAATCTCAGCTACATGGGTACCTTCGGCCCCGGAAGATGGGCGGTTTCCCATGCTGGTAATGAGTTCGTGTTAAACGAAGGGTTGCCGACGAAAGGGTCTTCGTGAAATGATCGTGAATGGACAGAAATATAGTTAATATATTATTGAACAGTGGATTTTGTTTGGACGAAGGACTGCTTGATTGGTTTTCGTTGCTTGTGTTAGAAAGGCGAAGGCTCAGCACCTTATCAGTCGGTGTGCTCTGTCCGACCAAAAGGATTTAGGCTGCCTATCCCGTGACTGCCATTGTTATAACATAACGTATTTTATAGCAATTATTACATAACGTATTTGCGGGGAGCTCCGACAGCACCTATAAGTAGCTTTATATCATACTAAAAGACGACGTTTGATGATTTTTTTAACGAAAAATATGAATTTAAAATATTTATTATTTATGTGCTAAAGATAAATAATTTTAGGGAAATGGACTTAAAATATTTTAGTAAAAAAAATAAGCCCGACTTTAATTTTATTTCACCGAAAATACGAAGGTACATTACGACACAAAATACACTACATGTACAATACTATAGCCTACGTGACTGCATGGTATACAATTTGTTGCAGGGTCAGCAAATTAACATTCGCGTTTCCACACATTTATCGGTAAGTCTATCAAAAGTTCATTCTACCGTCGTCTAGTGGTACTGAAAACAATAATTTTTTAAACGATTTAAATGAAGTAATTAAATTTTGTACAAAATTTTTATCTTTTACTTTGGTACACATTTCTACATTTTACTTCGCATTGTACTCAATTGTATAAAAACAATGCTGTCATTGCGTTGTTGTTTTTTTTACTTTCATAGATAGTTCTGGGGGGGTTAGATAAAACGTGTTACAGCATATTTGGTAATCAGCATAATGACTCCTTTACACCTAATCTCCAAGTAGAAATAAATAGTAAAGCAACACAAAAAATTGAATGTTGCAATTATTTTGGGTATATACATTGATAATAATCTTTCTTGGCGAGAACACATAGATTACGTTCATAAGAAATTAATAAAATTTACAAGTATATTTTATAAAATACAAAGTAAGTTGAATTGTGATATACTCAAATTACTTTATTTTGCATTTGTTTATCCACATTTGCTTAGTGGAATTAAAATCTATGGTAATACCTGTTATAGTTTTATTAATAAATTAGAAAAAAACTAAATAATAAGATTCTTAGAATATTGCAGAGAAAAATCTCTAAGTACCCACAGTAGAGAATTATATAAGCATTATAATACACTACCTGTAACAGACTTGCATTTATATCACAAAAGACCAATGGCCTCCAAATTCGCCGAATACAAACCCAGTGGACTAGCACGTGTGATGTGCAATGCTGGAGGCTTAACGCAAGCTTAAAACAAAGCCGAAAACAATAGCTGAACTTAAGGAATCGCTTCCGGTTATCTGGGGCAACCTACCACAAGGACCGATCGACAAGACGGTGAAAGACTTCTCAAATTAAGCGACTGAAGGCTTGTGTTGGAGCTTGGAGCTGTCGGTGGACACTTTGAACATTCACAGTGACAATGAAATTCTGGCGTCTGGTCATTAGTTAACTGTGTTGTTTGACTTGTTTCGGCGATGTTATTGAACTGGTGTCGTAGCTTGAACATTTTTAACGCTGAAAAATTGGTAGGCGGTCATGATAAAAAGTCTATAACTTTGTCATTTTTGAATGTAATCAGATTTTATTTGGCATTTTGCCGTAGAACAATTTCGGAAATAAATCTTTAAAATTGTAGATTAAAATGCTAAACGGTTGCTGAGAAAACAGCGAAAAACTTTAGGGGGTTACTTTTTTGCCGCACCCTGTATATTAACATCAATTTTTTGTCTTATGAGATCTCGCGCGCTTTCAGTGCTTAGCTCATGTCGGTTCACATTCGCATAAAACTCTTTGCTGGCTTTTTTGCATTCCATGTTCTCAACACTTCAGAGTTTCGCGATGCTCGATGTCTTCGCTTGCCACGCTTACCTACTTGTTCCTTGGAACATTTTTTAATTATTCCAGTTTCAACATTTTCAGAAAAAAGTCATACCATTGTACTCGTCGTTTTCGTCGTTCAACCTTTTGCCATCGGTTTTCCATTATATATTTCATGCCTCAGATACATCACTTGTTGTTTTTAGGGCCTGTGTTTTTACAGTTGATTTTACTGAGCTCAGTTACAGCAGACAGTCATTGCGTTGTGTTGCTTCCTTGTGTGTACAAAATAAATGCAGAGTGACTCGCTTCGCATCGCCAGTTCCGTTCCGTACTGCGATCGTCTTTTACTGCTGGACAGCAGAACGGTCGCAGTGTTGTCGCCTGTCGAAGACACCCAGCACATTAATTCGTACATCGTCAATCTGCGAAGCGTGGACACTGCGTGGACACTGCCCACTGACGTTGACCAGCCAGATCTACTGGCCATGAGGCCGATCATATTCCCTGACGGCAGCGGCGGCGGCGCAGGCGACCGACGGAACGATGAAGGAGTTCGGATCAGACAGGAGCTTGACGAACTACCCGGCTATCACCGGAACGTCGACAACCGTAGCTCGTCGGTGCGTGCTTTCTCATGCTTTCTCACGTTTTTATGAAATTTGATAACTCGGGATGTTGAGCTCAGAACGGGGCTCTGGCCTGGGTAGGCCTCGAGTTTCTCGCGTAGGGGCGTTTTAAGATTTCTGGGACTAATAGGCTGCATTACCTGTTATACCCGTCCGTCTGTCTGCTCATCTGTTTGTCCGTTTCTAACTCGATAACAAAAGGGCGTATAGAGCTCTGAAATTAATGTAAACGTTCCTCGAGGTTGAAGAAACCAGCGCACCAATTCTCAGTGGCGTATTTAGAATTTGGCAAAGGGGGGGGCATGGCGAGCGCGCAGAGCGCGAGCCTATAACGGGGGTCTGGAGGCGGAGCCCCCAGCGGGGTCCAGGGGCAGAGCCCCTGGTCGGGAGGTCAGGGGGGCTTCGCCCCCTGAAGCTGAAACACTTTTTGCTTTTAAACGTTCAATAGAAGCCGCAAATTTGCCCATTTTTTGCTGAAATTTGCTGGAAAACGGCAAAAAACGTACCTTTTCATATAAAGTCGCCTGTAAAAAATTTCCAAGGTCGGGCCAAAGGTGGGGGGCATCGCACCGTGCCCCCCCTAAATACGCCACTGCCAATTCTCACCTCAAAAAGTTAGGATTAGGGTTAGGGTTGTGCTGTGTAGTAGGCGACTGGCGAGTGATTAGGCCCTTACATAGACCTAAGCTATGCGGAAGGCCGCACATAATCGCGGCACCGGGTAGAAGTCTTCGCTTGTTTAAAATATCGACTTAAATTAACACAAACGCTACCTATATGTAGATTGTGTGAGCATTTGTACAGACCTGCAAAAGTGGCTCATAAGTAAGGGCTGAGTAGGCTACTAATGTATAGATATGATTTGATTAAAATACTTGTACGTTCTGAGTTTATTAAGTTGTTCCGTCGAAAGTAAATTTGTATTTCAATGTCAAATGATCTGCAATGGTGTGATCAGATTAACAGAGCGATGCGTCTGTATCGAGGTGTCAACGGTGCTTATATCGTTCGTTCTTTCTATGCTGAAAATGATCCGGAGCGCTTGGAAATCGCTCTCTGCGTCATGTTCGTATTTTATGCATTAAACGTGACATTAACAGTAATTGTTTAGCCTAAGCGTAATAATAACAGAGTGACGCTTTTCAAGCTTGTATTGTAATTTCTTGCATATCGGTTTATTGGCGTGTATTTTGCTTGTGCCATATGCCGTACATAAAACCCTACAAATTACGATTTCACTGGCAACTGCACAGTCAAACAGTTAGGCCTAAACTTGTACATTTTTGGCCGACTGCACTTTAGTAAAAGTTGAGCTATTGGCATGAGTTGTCGTCCGTGTACTGTGGCTAAATGGTGCAATATAAGACCTAGGTTGCTATTAATCACTAATAGGAAGTCACATACTGGTTTTCAAATGAAAGATAAATCATTGATCTTGGATGACTTTGAGGAGTAATAATGCACTATGGTAAGCCAATCTTGCGGTGTTCTGGATGAACGGTAAGTCGTAGAGGGTCGGCAAGGGTAGCATGGGATAGGGCGTTGGTGATTTGCTATAGGTTGTGAATAGTAACCATGTGTCCATCTGCAGCGGTTTGGCCGCAATTTTAAATGGGACGTTTAAAGCTATGAAGTGGCCGTATCTCGCAAACGGTGCAAGATATGGCTTAGGTTGCTATTGATCATTAATAGGAAGTCGCATATTAGCTTTCAAATGACATGAAAGTCATTGTCCTTGAATGACTTTAAAGGTCAGTAGTACAGCAGGAACTGTATAAGTTGTAGCGTGTCTTCCCGAGCAAGGCGTTTTATTGTGAGAATTATTTGCAAAACCTGCGTCCGATATCTTCCTTGCTCATTTACTCTGTAGCTGTTTATATCACGTTGCGAGATGACCACGTGCATGGAACAGTAGCTGTTTATATCGCTTGACAAAATGACCACGTGCGATGTCTGTTATACTAGCGTTTATTGTGGCTTTCAAGACAGCGTTCCGTTAACATAGCGTGCATGGAACTGTGTCACCTCTGACAAATCGCTTTCTCTCCGTGACTGGAATTTGGACGCTGGGCTTCGGACGTACGCTGTACGGTCGGCTTTTCCTAGCGGTAGCTGAGTTTTTTGTTTATTATTTTGCATGCATGCAAATCAAGCTATTCGGCTTTCTCTTCTAGCATAGCAAATTAATTCTTATTGTTACCCCCTGCAACTGCAATAGAAAACATAATCGGACGATATATCGAGGCTCGTCATTTTGCACGGGTTTACTCTGACCTAGTAAGCCTAGGTTTTGTGTTATTTGTTTTCCAACACTTTTTACTGGTTTATTCTACAAAAATCGCTATCATCAACTTTTTCTGAAAATTTCGTCGTACACATCCGTAGAGCTTTGGTTGCCTCTGGGTTTTCTGATATATTTTTTCATATTTTATACTTAACATTTATTTAAATATGACATTATTATGAATGTCAGATGAGCATATGAACCGCTTAACAAGCAGTGCATTGGGCAGGATAAAAAGATATGCTGAAATAAATTGTTCTACAGTCGGACTGATACTGTCCGTCCATAACGTTGTCGATGAGTCCACGGACACGTGCACACAAACGTGATCGAACGAACAACAGTCCGGGCTTACACCGTTGGCGATCGTGGAATAAACGTGTTAAACCACATACACATGATTAGAACTAGGCGTTTCCCACAAAATTTTTTTGCCAGTTTTGTATGTCTGATGTTGCACCTTATAGCAGCAATATGACATGTTTATGTTAAGTTTACTGACGCCGGTGTGTTTTAGGTTTCGTCGTCGCGTCAAACATTACCACATCTTACGGCGTGAAGACGCGACGTCACGCATCGGGAGATGCTACTTCCTGTACCACGACGACTTCCAGGCTTCCAGCATACAAGAACTTCTCCGTCACTACACCACACACCCGCTTGCACCACGGCATCCGCCCGTGCCGGTCATCGAGAACGATTCCGTGCTGACAACGTTGAAGCTATCCACAGCAATCTTAGACCGATGACTGCGAGCAAGCACATGCCATTCCGCAAGCCAGCACAAATTGGGGGGGGTGACTGAATTTGCAGGACTTGGAATTTGAAGGACCAGAAAACTTCAAAGCCCGGTATTTGAAGGACTGGATTTTGGCGGACCATATCGCAGGGGTGGATTTTGACGGATCGTGAATGTGATAGGCCAAATTAGGATGAGGCCGAAATACAATTGCAAAACTTTTTGATATGTGCATGTAACACAAACAGCAATTATTGTCAAACATCAATGAACAAGGAAATGGTTGTCTCACGAAACATGTGCGATGTATCAAATGTAAGCATAATAGAATAGCGCTGAATGTGACATAGGCCTATTGTCTAAATGCAATGAACAACAATAGTAACAGTGCAGCCTAATTAAGTCGTGTGAGGTTCCCATGCTATTTCAACCGGCTACTCGTTCCCACATCAGTTAAATAGTCGAAGAACCATGTCAATTCTGCTGCGACAAACTGGACATCCACTCCCCATGGCAACGAGCCTGTCTGTGCAAGAAGTGCAGAATCTTGCATGTCCACAAGGAACAAATGCGACTTGTGTTCGATTCTGCACTTTGCATACTTCACAAAGGTCTGACATGCTGTTGACTGCAGGACTACTGTCGCTGCTCTCACTGCCCGTTAAGTCTGCAGCACTCGAGCTGGTTGTTGA
>Ga0209367_1012030_pt1 | contig 11389 bp, 8 predicted proteins | sample WorMetLIZISLAND2_FD_187412 | JGI IMG/M metagenome (GOLD analysis project Ga0209367, IMG submission 187412) | Marine gutless worms symbiont microbial communities from Max Planck institute for Marine Microbiology, Germany - Olavius geniculatus... ... | reverse complement strand
GAAAACAGCAAAAATCATAAAAAGGTGATATTATTCAACAGCACATTGACAGTTAGGCGATGTGATGGTGAGTGATATCACCTTTTTATGATTTTTGCTGTTTTCGATGTGTCACTCATTGCATGTTGCCGTTAACAAGTGATGTTTTGTACATTTATCTAATCTAAATGCTGCACGCTGTTATGCAATAGGCCTAATTTTGATCTAATAGCGTGCAGTAGCTTATGAAGTAAATGCAATCATTCAAATCTAAAAGCAGTTAGTAGTTCATAGAAACTGAATTTTAATGCATATTAACGATATCTGGCCTGTCTGAATGATAAGTGTCGTTCGCTCAGTCGTGGTGTGGTCAGACTGGCTGCTGTGCTGCTGCTGGGAGGCAGTACTGACAACGTCGTCGTTGGGTGGTGGCAGTCGTTTGAAGTCATCTGCCACTATGGTGGTTGACCGCGCACATTTTCTTCACACCCCTCATAGGCTTTGGTAATAGACTAATTCCTGATCGCGAATTTGTCTAGGCGAGAAAACTACGTGCATAGGTTTTAGCCTACTCATTCGCTCTTACAGGCCTATGTATACTATTCTCAGCATTACAGTTAACGATTGTGATTTGTCAGCTGTGTTTTGAGCTGCTGTGATGTGCACAGTTATATGAATGAATGCATGAATGACACAGCACAACATGTACGAGGGGCGTTCAAAAAGTTTTGCAAATCGATATGTAAGACTGAAAAACTTTTCAAAATTTATACACCAATGAAATGCATGTTTCTCCTAAACACATATGAGCCTAAAGCGGATATGACATCATTGTAAGGTGTGACGTCATAGAGCGTTGAACAGGAACGATTTGCACTGCTAGCACAGTCAGCGTAAAATTGGGCTCGCTGTTGCATGATATTTCTTTAGTCTACCGTCAGATTCTCCAACACGAGGCCCTGAGACATGTGATTTTGTGAGAACCCTAACAAGTACGTCTGTGACTTTCTCATTTGTGATTATAAATATTCATTAACCAAAATCTGTGCCAGCCACGAAAAACTATACGTACGAGGAAAATTGGACAAAGTTTACAACTTGATAGGTCCCTGTATATTAGACTAACAAACTTTTTAAAATGTATATACTGGTAAAAGTTATATTTCTCACCTACTCATATGAGCTTTAAGCGGATGTGATGTAATTGAAATTTATGACGTCGTAAAGAATTAAACAGATACGATTTGGAGTGCTAACACAAGCAGCACAAATATATGCCTGCCAATTCTCCAGTCCGCAGCCGGATTTACAACTGTGAGACCCTGGGATATGTGATTTTGTGGAAGCCCTGACAAATACTTTTATGAATTTCGTATCTGCAATAAGAATGCTTCTGTTAATTATGATGTCACATCAAGATTTGACGTTGTCCATAAAATTTTATTGATAAGTTAACAGTTAGTGATGTCCGTCGTCTTTGTAAAAAATTGCAATTTTTACAATGTACAATCTGGGTAGCCCTGATGTGTGGAGGCCTGGGAGCAAGCCCCGAACATCTCCGCTAAATTCGGCCCAGGCACTGCAGCCCAATCCCAAAGTTAAAATTACCCAGCAAGCTGTTCGTGACTGGCTTCGTACAATAAGACTACCTTTCATACAGCAGAGACTTGACTTACAGTAACTATTATATTTTTCTAAATTTGAAAATTTTGTTCTGTGGTGTACGTTATCCAGACAATGAATAGCTCAAGTCTGTGGTAGAAGCCTGGCTGGAGGGACCGATAAAAAATGCCTTATGACGTCATAAGTTACAATGACGATATATCTGCTTTAAGCTCACATGAGTTACGGAGAAATGTGCGTTTTATTGGTGTATAAATATTGAAAAGTTTTTCAGTTTAACATATCGACTTGCAAAACTTTTTGAATGTCCCTCGTACACATGTGTTTATTATAAATCACTACTGTCATATAGATCTTAGATTAAGTTAAAAGTGTTAGTGGTGAAATATATGTGGTATAGCGCATAAGTTAAGCTACTGTTGTGATAAATTGAGGGCAGAGAATGCACTGCAGCGGCCAGCCTAACGCTTAGCTTAATACACCTCTTATTGGTTCAGAGGCATTCTTGCATAAGATGGTTAAAAGGTGGATGTTCTCTGCATCGACATCTGTCTTTTTCTCGTTGCCACATCCGCAGATTCGCACTTCCACCTTTTACCATCGTTGTAGGATTTTGTCTATCTGCTGTTTTTATGGACTGTCTCTGTAGTAATTATAAAATTTTGGTTAGGTTATTTCTATGCTAAGTTTTTTTAGTGAGCAAAGTTCGGTTATGCTGGCACAGTCTGCAGCATAGGTAAGTCAAATGTAGTGTCTGTGGTTCATGTACATATTGTTAATTCATTTTTTGGATGCGAAAAACGGAAAACAATGTCTCATACCGTTTTTCTCATTTCGCGTTCAACAAGAAATGCGAAATTAAGTTCGACGTACCATTTTCCATATATCTCTCTCAAAGTGAAAAATGAAAAAACCAGTCGTTTTTCATTTTCTTGGCACATTTTAGTTGTGAGAAATGAAAAACGAAAAATGCAAAAACGGAGATCGTGTTTCGTTTTTCGTTATTTTGTTTCGCCTTTACCCAGCGAGCTGACTTTTTGGCAGGCTGCTTTTTTGGGCGACGTGTTGCGGACCACAAGTAAAAAGTGGACATGTGGATTTATGTATGTTGTGAAACTATAGTCATTTATGACAAGTTTTTTTGCGATGTTGAATACCAAGAAATTATTCAAATCAACTAATGTTTCATGGAGTTATTTCTAAACTAGAAATACATTCTGTGGAACGAGGTATCTGTTCCATTGCCACGTTATATAGCTTAGCAGCTGCATTTTAGCATTTGACGTTCTTGTGAGCCTGCAACCAGTTTTGTCTTTGAATAAAAATGGTTGGTTGCTATGACAACAGGGTCTTTAGGGGAGAAATTTACATGACACGTTGCATAGCCCGAGCCCGAAAATAAGGGGTAGGTGAAAACAGCATGCAATTATCTTTTGCTGGAGCCGAGTTATAGTCAATTTTGTCCCAAAATTCGTTGCCATGGCAACAGGGGTCGGCAGAGGAGAAATTTAAATGACACTGTTGGATAGCCCTGGCCCAAAAATAGGGGGTAGGTGCAAACAGCGCACAATTATCTTTTTACGGGGACTGAGTTATACCGCTTTGAAATCTCCATTGGCTGTAATGTAAAACTTTGCAGCTTCTGAATGGTTGCTTTGGCAACAGGGGTCGATAGGGGGTAAATTTAAATAACACCGTTAGATTGCCCAACCTCGAAAATAGGAGGGTAGGTAAACACAGCGTGCAGTTATCTTTTACGCGGACCGAGTTATACTGCTTTGAAATCCCCATAGGCTATAATGGAATTTTTTTATAAATTGGGGTAAAATAGGGAAGGAGTTATCAGATTTTTATCCCAAACAAACTCAATCTTACTTTTTGGGCCCCGAGTCACTGTGCAAAATTTCATCAAAATCAAATCAATATTGTGGCCATAGGAGTGTTTACAGCCTTGCCTTGCCTTGGAGTAGTCCGTCGATTACGACGATGACGTTGTGCTAGAGGTCAGTCGGGTGTGGCTTCGGAGGTGGCTACGAAGCCCGAAGTCTGATGCACAGACTCTGCTACAGACGTGACAAGTGGTACCGGAAGAAGAAGTAGACGCTGCGTGTTTGCGAGCATGTCTGCTTTCAGCATCAGCAGCATAATTGGAGTGAAAGATGGTCAAACCCTGATTGCACGTGGTATGCCAGGTAGTGCGGTCAGAAGCAAGGACTTCTAGTTGCTCCGGTGGTGTGCCGCACTTCTTAAGTGTTTCTTGAATGTGGATAGAGAAGCGCTTTTTCTGGCCTCCGGCAGACCTCTGACCCTGCTGCAATGCGCCGTAGAGGAGACGACGGGGGAGGCGATATGATGGCATCCTGATGACATGTCTGAGCCAACGAAGTTGCCTCTGCATGATCCAAGATTCTATGCATTCCAAGTAAGCTTTTCGCCAGATCTCAGCATGATGTACCTTATGCCACCGTTGAACACCAAGTATACTTTGGAGACATTTAATGTGATGAGCCTCCAAGGCTTTTACATGGTGGCGATAGAGTGTCCAGCTCTCACATCCATAGACGAGGATAGAAAGACAGATGGCATGGTAAACAGAGACTTTGGTGGCGACTGTAAGATTGTGGTTGAGGAACACACGCTGGGAGAGTTGCCCAAAGGCAGCGGCTGACAGTTTGATACAATAGTTTATTTCATTGGTAAGATCGCAGTCCTCTGTCAGGATGGATCCAAGGTAGGTGAATTGATGAACGTTGTTGAGGATGGAGCCGGCAATAGAGAAGGTTGAGGTTACGGAGGTTTGTGCCGCTGAGACTTGGGCCAGGACCTCGGTTTTGTTTACACTGATGACGAGCCCAGCACGTTGGTAACAGTCGGTCAGAGAGTCTAGGTTCTGTTGCAACCCGGAAGCTGTGTGACTTGGGAGGGCAGCGTCATCTGCGTATTGAAGTTCAAACACGTGTGCTTTCAACTTTGGTCGCTGCCTGCAGTCGGCGAATGTTGAATAAGCTGCCATCAAGACGATAATTGATACCAACACTGTCTGCAGGAAGAACTCTGTTACAAAAAAGTACTGTTATTGCTACCAGGAATAAATTGAATATGACCGGAGCTAAGAAACAGCCTTGCTTAACTCCCACGTTGACCATGAATGGATCAGATTCAAGTCTACCTAAGACCACTCTTGCTGACATGCCATCGTGAAACTCGCGCAGAACAGCAAGAAATTGCGGTGTACAGCCAAACTTGCTAAGGATGCCCCATAGAAGAGTTCTATTGACGGTGTCAAACGTCTTGTGAGGTCAATAAATGCAAGATATAGGCTGGAATGCTGTTCACGGCATTTCTGTTGAAGTAGTCGGGCGACAAAGACCATGTCTATTGTGCTCCTGTTTCAGCGATAGCCGCACTGAGGCTCTGGCATAACGATGTCAACTACACGAGTTAGAAGCCGCTGGAGCATAACACGTGCGAGGATCTTTCCTGCAACAGACAGAAGGGAAATACCTCTACTATTACCGCAAACTGCCTAATCCCCTTTGCGATTGAAGATTGTGACAATGTTCGCATCCTTCCACTGTTGAGGGAGTTGTTTAGAATTCCAGGTAAGAAGAATGAAACGATGTAGCCTGTGAAGCAAGTACTGGCTGCCGTACTTGAATATTTCTGCAGGGATTCCATCAGGACCGGATGCCTTGTTGTTCTTGAGCCCTTTTACAGCTTGTGTGACTTCATGTAAGCTGGGCTGAGCGTCTAAACCGGAAATAAATGGGAACTGGCAGTTGGTCCAGAAAATTCGGATCGTGAGGATTAATGGAGTTGAGAAGCTCACTCAGATGTTCAGCCCAGCGGGCGAGGATGCCTTGCTGGTCCTTGATAAGCGTGGCGCCATCTTTGGACCTGACAGGATGGAAAGAGTGACGCGTGGGCCCGAACACGGCTTTGATAGCTTCAAAAAACTGGTGTGAATCATTGGCGTCAGCGAGATCTTGGATTTGCCTGGACTTGTCTATCTACCAGTCATTCTCTATCCGACGTAATTCTCTCTGTGTCTTGGACCTGAGTTCTTTCCACTTGTTGTGGAGGGAAGCAGAAGAGGGATTACGGATCTTGGCTGCATGTGCCTCATTTTTGTCACGCAAAAGCTATTGGATGGCGACATTATTATCATCAAACCAGTCCTGATGTTTGCGATGAGTAAATTTGAGGGACTCGGAGGATGCTTCCAGTAAACAGTTGGAGAATGCCTGCCAGTTATCTGTGAGGGTAGTGAGATTTGAAACAGTGGAGAGGTCAATCTCTGGAATACAAGATAGTTTCTGCTGGATGGCAATTTGAAGCTCAGCTTGGGTTTCTGGTGAGCTGCAGGCCCGCACGTTCAGTCTTTTCTTTGGCTTGCGCTTGTGGACTGGAGGTCTAATTTGCAGCCGCACAGAGGTGCGAACCATCCTGTGGTCAGACCAACATTCTGCCCCGCGCATGGCTCGTGTCAAGAGGACGTCCTGTCTGTCACGGCGACGGACTAGGATGTAATCCAGCATATGCCAATGTTTTGATCTAGGATGCATCCAAGTTGTCTTCAGTTGGCTGCGCTGCTGAAACAACGTGTTGGTTACAAGTAGATCAAATTCAGTGCAAGTATTCAGAAGACGGAGGCCGTTGCTATTGAGGTTGTGGAGTGTTTACAGACAGAATGACAGACAGATGCAAGTGATTTTGTAATCTGTTTCATGCTATGCTATAGCAACGGGACAGATAAAAATAACACTGGCACTAGTGGCATAAGTTCATATTTTGTGTCCCCCTGCATTATAAATTTATTCAGCTTAGTACTGATCACTGTGTAAAATTTCGCGCCCATCGGCTGATGCATCTTGGAGATCTCGCTTTGAAAGGAAAATAAAGAAACATCTGCGCTAAAACATAAGCCTGCTGCACAAGCTATCGCTTCAGGGTGGACTAATAAATAAAAAAATAAACATCTGCAGTAAAACATAAGTCCGCTTCGAAAGTTGTCGCTTCCTTGCGGACTAAAAACATTGCAAGACATCATTTTTTCGTGATACTGGTTGAAGTGCGAAAAACGAATTATACCCCATTTGCACGATGAAGCAAACAAATCAAAAGCAAAAACATCAAGCACACATGAAGCAAACTTAGAGCACATGGTGTGCGTGTGTATATTGAATATGTTTGTTTTGGCTTTGTTTTTTGCTTTTGATTTGTTTGCTCCATTGTGTAAACAGGGTATTAACGGTAGATACATGGACTGTCTGTGCTGTCTACTAGCTTGGTCCCAGTCTTCAGTTTGTTGTTATGGCTGACCGCCCTGCAGCGTTGGAAGTAAAATGGCTATTTGCAGGTCGGTCCTGCACTTACAGCATGGTCAATCGCTTTGAACAGCTTTAGCTGGTACATTCGAGCACCAGCACCGAATGGTGCTGATAGTTACTGGCTAAAACATGTCCATGTGGCGTTGGTAAGACGAGCACCTTGTCGCAGTGACGACGGCAGCTGGGCAACTGACGACCTCAATTGTAGCAAGTGGCATCACGGATTGCCAGTCAGCCAACTAGCACCCTAGCACCTTAAGTCTAGCAAGTAGGCAATCATGGATAGCCAGTTAGCAAGTTTTGTACTTGCCTGCTGCATCATCAAACTCATGACCATTGTTGTATGCATAATTATCACAAATCTTTCAAAAACGTTAATTTTTCCCCCAACCCTAAACCTAGCTCTAGCCATAACCTGAAACCTTAACCTTACAGCAAAATATCAATGCTAGTTCTGGTTACTATGACATTTTGCAATGATATTATTATGTTAAGCGACGTTGGGGCCACCACCTGGCGAGTGCAATTGAATAGAACCATGGAGCACACTACTTGAACACTTCGTTGTACTGTTTCTGGTTTGCAGTTGCACTCTGCACTGTCTTCGAACTGTCTATCACAAATACGCAACTTGAAGTTTGTTCTATTTCACTCACTTTTAATCGAAAAATTTCATACATCCTGTCATCCTGCGAATAGCGAAAAATAATTGCAGCTTGCAGGCTGGTTCTGCACATCACAACTCTGTATTGTTATTTGGTTGCCAGGAGACTCAACGACTGAAAGCTGAACCTGTTCCTGGTATTGAAGCAACACCAGATGAAAGCAATGCAAGATATTTTCATGTTGTTGTCGTTGGTCCAAGAGATGTATGTCACTTTAGACTCATGTAGTGTTACTTGTTGTAAAGCCAGTTCATCATGGGACATTTCAGCTGTTGATCAGTTTAGCCACATGTCAAAAGAATATTTAGGCCTATAGTCCTATAAGTAGTTTATGTAAAAAAAAGTGTTCAGTTCATATACAGTGTAAGGGTGACATTGTGGTTGTAAATATAAAACAGCACAGATCACAATTTGAAAATTCAAACTTTACCATTACACAGTCAGCAAAGTTCTTCTGACATTGTGTAATGGTGATGTTTGAATTTTTAAATTGTGATTTTTGCTGTTTTATATCTATAACCACCATGTCACCTTTACACTGTATATAAACTGAATAGTTTTTACAGAAATATTTGCAGTTTTATTGCCATTAGAAGTAATCTGGAGCTGAATAAAATCAGACAGTAGAATAACCACTACAACTGCTACCACAGCTACTGCTACTCCTATTTCTACTTCGACTATAAGTAAACCCTACTTTACCATAACCATACTTTACCCTTACTATAACTTATCTTACCCCTATTGCTACCATAACTCTACACCTACACTATCACTATCCTACCCCTATCTCTACTACTACTAGTCTACTACTACTACTACTGTGACGGAAGTCACATTTTTGACAAACCACAATAATAATTTAAATTACCGAACTTTAGCACCAACGTTGTCTGCTGGCGTCATCATAAATACAGTCAACTTCTGCTAAATTTAACGACTCAAAATCTGTCTGTTTTTGTTTCCAAACTCTACTTTTCGCCAGTATTTTATTTATCTTATTGTGCGTGAAGTAAATTTTAAATTGGTTTTTATCTTGGAATACGGGCAACTTCGCTTAGCTCCATGGGTTTACTATCAATTTACGTTCAAAGCGGACAGGTGTCCTATCTCGCTTTAAGCAGCTCTCGAATTGAAAGATTTCGTCATTAACTTTTAGAATGTCATACTAATCTAACATCTGATTAGTTAATTATAGCAATGTTAGAAAATGTAGAAATGTTTTCGTTGCTAGATAATAATGATTTTTCATTTATTTAACGTATGATTTTTGCAGGGGTGCGTATGTGCACTTTCAAATAATTGTGCTCTGCGCATACCAAAATAAACCGATCTTGAAAACACCCCATCTGACGCAAAGATCGTCGATATATCTCTTATACGTAAGCCAAGTTTTAACCCATTATGTCCCAAATTTTGTTGCCATGGCAACTTGGGTCGCTCTGGGAAAAATTTGGGTGGCAGCATTCGATAGCCCATCCCCGAAAACTGTCTTATAGATGCAAAAATCTTGCAGATATCTTTTACACAGACCGAGTTATAGCCAATTTTGTCCCAAAATTCGTTGCCATGGCAATGTGGTTTGGCAGGGGAGAAATTCAAATGACACCGTCGGATAGCCGGGCCCGAAAATAGGGGGTACGTGCAAACAGCATGCAATTGTCTTTTAAGGAGGTCGAGTTATGGCCCATTTTGTCCCAAATTTCGTTGCCACGGCAACGGGGGTCGATCAGGGTAAATATAAATGACACTGTTAAATTGGCCGACCCCGAAAACCATACCCTAGAACCAAAGATTACGACTCTATGTTATACATAGCTGGAGGTACGACAGTTAAAACCATTGTCTAATTTTCCCCATAGGCGGCGTTGTAATTTTTTATATTTTTGTGAAAAATGGGTTAAAATGTTGAATATAAATTTTGTAACCTTCAAAAGGCACTTTCTTGCACGAAACCATGTCATATGAGCCATCGTGCGTTATAATCGGTACAGTCGTTTTTCCTGTAGTTAAATATCAAGTTAACAACTCACTCCAATTATTGCTTGATTTTACAGTGTCATCTACTGTCTGCCTGTGTTATGTGTCATGTTGTGTTATGCTCTCATGACAAACTTCTGCTTAACAAAACTACTTATCTCAACGAACGTGACTTTGTGATTCGCGTGCTTTACAGAGACAGCTATTGATGTGTACATCTTTGCAAACTAGGCCTATGTCAGATTTGCTATACTTGTTTACTGACTATATGTTTTATAAGCTGCATTTGTCAGCTTTTTTAAAGAATAAAATGAATGAATGTTTGATTGTAATATGTTGTAGTCACCATATGAGGGTGGGATATTTAAGCTGGAGCTGTTTTTACCCGAAGAGTATCCAATGTCCGCGCCAAAAGTACGCTTCATGACGAAGATTTATCATCCTAATATTGACAAACTTGGTAGAATATGTTTGGATATCTTGAAAGGTATGTGTTTTCACAGTATGTTCAGTGTCGATAGGTATCAGTAATGAACTGTTTACATTAGGTTAATTACAAGCTGTTGTATAAGCGATGTGCCAAGTCAATGGGAAGACCAAAATTTTGCCCCCCCCAAAGCTCCCATATTTTTTGACTGATCTTAATGAAACTTGATACCAAGAAAGATATCTGGCATATGACCCCAATGCACAATTGGTGCACGGGAGACAATGAGAAGGGGGTCTGCACAGGGAGTGCATTCTCTGTGTTTTTCTTTCCTTTTTACGTGCGAAAGCAGAATGCTTCGCGCGTCTTAGCCATCGTCTGGGCGTCTGTCCGTCCGTCTGTCTGTCTGTCACACTCGTGATCTGTATCAAGACGGTGCAAGCTAGGATCACGAAATCTTTACCATGGGCTGCCCCAAGGTCTCTAGTTTATTGTGACAAAATTTCGTGCCACTGGGTGCAGGGGTTCCCCTCGAACAAAAGCGTCAAAGAGGGGTACTCCCTAAAAAAGATGTCATTTTGCCGTTATTGGCTCCAATAATGTGAAAACGGTTGCAGATAGGTACATGCATGCTGCTTATCATAACAAGCACTGGTGACAGGCTTTTTGGATTTATCAACATCAATGAAATGACCTTGAACGACCTTGAACCCTTCAAAAAGAGGTTTTTAGTGAATTTTTCGCAATTTTTTTATGCACCGCGCATTTCGACACTGAACTGCGACAAAATGGCTGGAGATAGACCAAGACAACCTGCGTATGAAATTTTCAGCACTCAACGTAGATTTTAGCAGTCCAAGTCCCGACCCCCTAGGTTCAAGGAGGCCGGCGCAGGCGGACGTCAAAGACAGCTACCCCCCTAAAAAGTGGTTATTTTACCGCAATTATCTCGTGTAGCGTGAACACGGTTGTAGATAGGCACAGACATGCTGCTTATCATAACAAGCACTGGTGACAGGCTTTTCAAATTTATCAACATCGATGATCTTGAATGATTCTGAACCTTCCCAAAAGGGGTTTTTAGTGATTTTTTTTGCAATATTTGAATGCTGCACACATTTCAATACTGAATTGCGACGAAATTCCTGGAGTTAGACCGAGACAACCTGCGTATGAAATTTTCAGCATTAAACGTAGATTTCAGCAGTCTAAGTCCCGATCCCCTAGGTTCATGTAGCCCGACGCAGGCGGGCGTCAAAGATGGCTACCCCTCCTAAAAAGTGGTTATTTTACTGCAGTTATCTGGTATAGCGTGAAAACGATTGCAAATAGGTACAGACATGCTGTTTATTATTAATTTTTGCGATCTTCTGCTGCAGCACAAA
>Ga0209367_1012029_pt1 | contig 11389 bp, 8 predicted proteins | sample WorMetLIZISLAND2_FD_187412 | JGI IMG/M metagenome (GOLD analysis project Ga0209367, IMG submission 187412) | Marine gutless worms symbiont microbial communities from Max Planck institute for Marine Microbiology, Germany - Olavius geniculatus... ... | reverse complement strand
CGCACCGGACGACGTAGTAGACGGCGGAGATGAGCAGTTCGTTGAAAGTGGCGAATGAGATGAACTTCGTCTCGAAGTAGAACGACGGCGCCGAGCGGATGCAGTAGCATAGGTAGATAGACGCACACAGGAAAAGACACTCGCCTGCGCCGTGCAAACGCACATGGAGGTAACGAACGTTAGGAAAATTTTTTTAAACGTTAATAAACGCTTTTTTGTAAAAAAAAATTACGAAAAAAAATTGTAAACGTTGGACAAAAAATGTGACCTTATTTACTTGCCAGAGTTTCCCAAAGTTGCCATACAAACTAGATCTAAATGGAATGTTTTTTTTTCTGACATTTGTAACGTTTAAGTTTGGCCTATCATGCGTAATTAAGCAAATACGAATACAAAATCTGCTATCATTTCATCAGTGGCACTTGGATTTTTAGACAGTTGGGTCGTTATAAAAAGGTGGCATAATGTGGCGTATATTAGTGAACGAACAAACCGCTTTCTATGACGTAATGCCACCATCCCAGCGTGCAGTACGTCAGCGACGTATTACTTCCGGTCACGTGACGCGTCTCGACGATGTTCGATTGGCCGTCTGTCGTAGTCACGTGGTCTAGGCTGACAACAGTCCACGTGACCATGTAGCCGATGATGACGATCACAAAACTGAGCAGATATTTGAGGATGTCTCGGTCTCGCAGCAGAATACGCTGAGCTTTCCGCGACTGGAACTCCGCCAACACCCTGCGCCCACCCATCAATAGTAGCAAAGATTACCACGCTTAAAATTTTTACTGGACCACTCACAAATATTAGCGCAGTTGTTTTTGTTTGCTTTTAGAGTTTTACTGATACAAAATATTGTTTGCATCTGGTCTGCTATTCTGCGGACTGTCAATGGCATTATCCGCAAGATGTTAACTGGACTAACAAAAAGTCGTAAAAAAATTTACCTGTATGTGCATTTATTACAGGCCACAAGACCAAACAAAACAGTAAAAGCAAAACACAAAAAAGACGTGAGAATATTGAACAATAAAACACGCTTTACTTACTACATGTACACATAAGTTTGAAAACTGTATTTTTGACTAAAACAAGTAATTTGAGCAAAGCATATGAGACGCGCGACAGCCTATATTCCTGTTCGCAGGTTGTCCTGGTCTATCTCCATATCCATTTTGTTGCAATTCACTACTGAAGTGCGTGCTGCAGCCGAAAATTGCAGAAAAATCACTAAAACCCCTATTTTGGGGTTCAAGGTCGTTCAAGATCATTAATGATGCATCAATAAAAACTTGTCAGCAGTTATTGTTACGGCAAACAACACCGTTTTTGAGATACGGCGACTTATTGGCCCGAAATGGCCAATTTTTTGTACCCCCTCTCATTTAACGCTCTCGATCGGGTGACTCTTTTCGAATTTCGGGAAAAACTTTACGCATCCTAAAACAGTTTCCGTGGCAGTCCACGGCAGCGGCGGATTCAGAACTTGGGAATAGGGGGGCGAAAGGGTAGGGGTGGCGTCTGGGAAAAGGGCTTTAGAAAAATTTTTAAAATTTTAAGCAAAAATGATGCATTTTGTGCAAAATTTTCACCATTTTTAAGATGCATCCAGTCAATAAAAGGGGGGGGGAACGGCCGCCCCCTTCCGGTCTCCCCCCTTGAATCTGCCACTGTCCATGATGAAGATTTCGTGATCCTAGCTAGCGTTTTGTTGACACAATACCAGAGTGTGACAGACGGAGAGACGGACGGACGGACACCTCGACGATGGCTAAAACGCGTGAAGCATTACATGCTGTCGCGCGTAATGACACAGTGTAAATGACTGACACAAATGGACATGCATGATGAAAAATGGAAGGCTTCATTGTCGGATCGTTGTTAGTTTAACCCAGCACATAAACTAAAACAAATGAAACTGTTATTAACGGAACTAAAATGAGAGAAATTCAAACAAAAAAACTACAGTTCTGTAAAACACAAAAAATTGAGATAAACAAGCAAGTGGAGTCTGGACGTAATCGCTGAACGATGAAGTGGAGTAGTAGCATGAGTTTAACCCATGGGTACTGACCGGTAGATTTTGAGAGTGAGTGATCCGTAGACGACGACGAATCCGACTTCACGCAACCAGGCAGCAAGTAAACAGCGCCACTCGTTAGCCGCAAAATACTCCACTATCACCTACACAGAAAAACATCGCATGCTTCCGGGCTTTCAGACAAGAAACGGCACAGAAATTTATTTACTAAACCTAACGTCTATGTTTATAGGCAGCAAATGAAACAGGCTACTATTAAACGGAATCACTCTTGCAGCGCAAGCGATTCCGCCGTCTATTCCTACGCATGTCTCCGTAGCACAGTTTGTCGGGCTATATGTCTTGTCTGTCGTCTGGTCTGCACCCTATTTAAGCCGTTCGATAGATTCGGATGCCATTTGACTTGTGGGGTCCAACGACACACTGTGTTAGATGATGCAAACGAGGAGTTGCGTGGACTTGCGACAGCGATTTCACTTTTTACCAAATCACTTGGGTTCTTTGGTTCTATTGTTACGTCTCACTCTAGCACCCCGAGCAATGTCCGTTGCGCTTGTTGCCGTGTTGTTGTTACCTCCGACGAAAAAAACTGTGTTTTCATCCTGTTGTTCCTGAGATAAATAAAAAACTTATGAACGGATTTTAATGAAATTTTATGGAGAGATGGAAAGTGGTCCAGAAACCAACCAGTCCAGTTCCGGTGCTGATCCAATTCGGATTCGGATCCAGGGTTTCTGAATCCTGATACGAATTTTATAGACTACAGCAGCTGTATTGAGTTCGTTATGTCCGCCAGATGGCAGCACTTTTCTCGGCGGAGGTTCGAGATCTTTGGTCGCTTCTAGAAAAATTGCTATTGTTGTTGCTGCTGCTGTCATTCAATTGCAAAAACAGACGGACGAAAGCACTGTAATTATTCGTCAACTTACAGCGGGCAAAGTAAACAAAGCACTTTCTGCTTGATGCTACCGCTGTGGGGTGTGGACGAAACCGTGCGCTCGCCCGGTAAATTTACTTACTTATTGTACTGTGGCTGGAATAACGAATCATCAGTGAAGACGTATAAGTTGAAAGTGGCTGACTAATGGCGAAACCTAACGCGACGAAAACAGCTAGACCCGGTAAACAACACGCGCTTAACGGCAATAAGTAACTATCTGGTTGTTTTTCCGTGGCCTGTCGTGCAGGTATATAGGCTAATAGCGCACACGCGGTCCGATATACTGGCCGTCTCTGCTGTTTACGCCTTACCTGCCTTGATAGTTACCTCCACTGAAGAAGGAGATTGTTTTTGTCTGTCCGTCTACGGGTGCCGAGGTTAACACGAAAAGAAACAAAAGTGACTGATTAGATTTTTGCGGTGATCCGGATTCGTTTTGTGGATTCTGCATCATTCAGGATTCGTTACCATTTAGGAGCACACGCAAACTAACATTTTGCAGTGTATCTCAGCCATGGAAGTAGAAATAAATATTATCTATAGCTCCGTGTATCTCAGCAAGTTATGTACGGATTCGTATGAAATTTTGCTGAGAAGGTAACAGTAGCCAAAGAGTGGCCAACCACTCGCATCTTGCTAAACAGATCAGGATACTTCCATGATTCCTAAATCAGAACAACGTTGCTGTTTTATTAGCAAATTTAATTGTGAATTTGAGAGCTGAATGCAATAATGTGACCCAAACCAATCACGTGACCATTTGACTTGCGGTGGGTGACTTCCTATAGGTGGTCCATTGTAACCATGAATCTATCTTGCACCGTTACGGAGATATAGCACCTCAAACATAATGGGATCACAACTTTGACCTTTTGGGGTCACGTGACGTCAGGTCACGTGACCATTCGACTCGGCATATGTGGTTTTCTACTGGTAGTCCATTGGAACCATGCACCTAAGTTGCAGCGTCAGGGAGATATAAAACCTCAAACTTGCATTTGCCCATGTTAAAGGCCAAAAGTTCACTGCGAATGCGCCGTGTCACGTGACCTGTAGACAGGGGGTCCAAAATAACCGCATATTTGGAATTCCCGAGGCCACATTGCCTATTCATGGGAATGCCTATTTCGAGACCAATGACCACGACCCAAGTGACCACGTGGTCACTGAATACCTGTGGTCACTGTAAAATATATGACCAGGTAACATAACTAACACTAACCCTAACCCTAAAACCTAACCCTAACTCCAACCTAACCGAAATTTTAGTCACCATGTGGTCAGGTGGTCAGGTGGTCAGTGGTCACCGTTCAGCCTTCCCCCCTATTCACTATGCCACTTTGGTGGGGCTACGATGACGATTAAGGATAGTTTGTATATGAGCATCTCCACTGTTAAGCATTTTCAGTGTAATTTTTCAAAGTCCGAAAATAGGCCTAAAATTTGCAATTTTTGAAGGATTAAAGGGGGAAATATGAAAAATGAATGTTGAGACCCCCCTAGGAAATCAATCCCCACCAAAACACGTCATCCAGTGCAAAGAATGTGGCAATACTCCCAAAAATGTGTTCTACAGAGCTTGGCAAAAAAAGTATAAAAAAGAAAGAAAGAAAAAACCCATTTTTAAACATTATATTTCACCCCTTTGCCCCGCCGACCCTGCTGGGTCGATTTGTACCATTTTTGGCACGTTGGATCAGATCGCCGACGTAATTATCCAAGTCAAATTTTAAAGCGATTGATTCAGGGGTTTGGGGGCTACGGGTGCCCAAAATCTGGGGTTTCCCATTGACTTTGATGGTCGCCCTTACAACAGTGTTACGCACTACCGTGCTACACTGTGATTACATTCAGTGGTGTCGTGGGTTAAAACCCAGGAAAGGCAAAAAGTTGCCATTTTCCGACACATAGCTGAAAATTTCCAATAAAGGAGATTATGGATGATCAAAATCTCAACTTTGCTTTTATACTCCAAAATTTCGCATTTTTAGAAAAAAATTTTCCGACATAAAAAATTTAGAAAAGTGGCATCACTACACCACTGTGACTTTACTTAACTTGACTTAATGCCATGACGTAATTACAATTAAACAATAGTTTGGAGTTTTATCGTTTAGAAGTTTTTTTTCAATACAGTTGTTATGTTTTTTTGTCGAACTGTACAAAGACGTGGTTGCACGATAACTATTTGCATTAACGTGGAACGGTCAACCAGCTGCGCTACGTAAACGGCCGGCCGACCATAAATGTTGCACGCGACTACTTCGCGGCACTTAGTGACTTTTTGTCATGCTTTATGGCCTCGGTGGAAGAAAGAAGGCAATGCTTTAGATGCATCTGTCTGTTTCTGGAAGTCGCTTGCTCAAGCTTTCCAGCCGTAGGGCCTAAATGTTTAAACTTCAGCCGCAAAATACAGCCCAGGCTTCAAAACTTACATCCGCATAGCAGTAAAGAATACTGATAAAAAACAATATAGGTAATACACAAAAAAAGAAAGAAATTCAATACCATAGACTGCACGATAAGAACGCCGAGAACGATGATTTCGAGTAGAACCCAAAAGCTCGCTTTCATAACCTGACCACAATAAATAACAAACACGTCAAATCGACGTTCGCTGTTTGTAGCTTAAATTTAAACTCCACTTCATGCGATTTGCTGGGATTTGTTGTACCGCAAGCTGTACAACCAGTCCACAGCAAAGTCCCGAAGTTATGGAGTTCGCGGTCAAATCACGTAAAACTTAATGGGGTGTTTACACGATACAGCAAACGCCCAGCAAACGTCCAGCATTAGCAAGTGTATTTTGCATACATTTGCTGGAAGTCTGCTGGACGTTTGCTGGACGTTTGCTGGATCGTGCAAACTAGAGATAGGAAAGAACCCTCACGGTTAGTGTTCGGTTCTGTCGAGTTCTACCGAACGTAAGGGTTCGGTTCAGTTCGGGTTCTTTGCAGTTACAACAAGATATTTGAGCTAATGCTCACGAGACGCGCGAAAGCATATGGCAGTTCCGGTTCAGAAGTTTAGCTGAAAATTGGGGTTTTCACGCTAAGTTAATATAAAAATACCAAATTCTCTATCTGGATCGCATAACTATAGTTCCGTGGCGCCACCTTGTGAGTGATATACTGTAGACTTGTATCGCAGCCCGAAATCGCCAAAAATTTTTTAAAACACCCTATTTTGGCGTTCAAGGTCATTCAAGGTCATTGAATTCGGCGTCAATCGAGAGCCAGTGTACGACTTCCTATTAGTGATTAATAGTAACCTAGGCCCTATCTCGCAGCGTTACTGAAATACAACGACTTATTTGCCAAAAATCGCAAATTTTGCCCACCCCCCTCTCATTTAGCGCCTTCGTTCAGGGTAACCCACTTCGAATTTATGTAAAAGTTTTACGGTTCCTGACACTAGAGTCTTCCAGGCAGCCGATAGTGATGATTTGGTGATTCTAGCTTGCACCGTTTTTGACTGATCCACCCGTGTGAAGGACAAGCGGACAGACAGACAGACAGACGGACAGAAAGACAGAACTGCGATAGCTAAGACGCACTGAAAGCAGTAGCTGCTTTCGTGCGTAAAAAGTAAAAGTTCGGTTCTAGTTCGGTTCCAATAATATATGCTGTGTTTTCAGTTCTGTTCGGTTTGATTCGGTTCTATGTGAGTTCTAAAAACGTACATCACATTTCTAAAAAAACTGCTGTTTAGCCATCGAGTAGGCTATGCCAAAGTATACTAAGCAATGATCAATCAACATACAATGATATTTAAAAGCTTGTTCTAAGTAAATCATTCAAAAATTGAAAGATCTGTCTAAATTCCATCTAACAGCGGTCAGAAATGTGACTGTGATAATTGTGATGTGACTTAACGCCTACCGGCACATAAATGCACTGATGCTACACTACAGAAATGGTTAAATTTTTAAGAACTTTTTAAAACCTAGGCAACAGGGTTTAATTTGGTTTGGGTTCTTCATTAACATGAGTTCGGTTCGATTCACATCTGTAGTGTAAACACCCTATAACACCCTTCAAACCTCAAAGAATCGAATCACCCTCTCATTTGAAGTCATTTCCACTTGTCCCTAAATGTCTTCCCTTTTTTCTACCCCTCCTGTTCTACGGTCCTCCTTTCCCCTCTAATCCCCCTGTGTCTGAAAAGAGCCCACTTTGCTTCGCTCATAACCGTCACTGAATCCGCGGTCTGTAGCCAACAGACATACCACTGTCCCAATGAATCACACTATAGGCCTTTACCCTGTAGCCCGTAAGCAACTACTCATTTCCCATCCCGCTGCGGGTAGGAGGATGAGTTGACCTAAGCACGCAGTAGGTCAGCAACTGTCTCAGGGTCGCTGTAGTGTAATGTAATTAATTTATGTAATTAATTAATGTGCTACGTTGGGGCGCCTTAACAAGTTTTACGATACGATACGACACGAATGGAGTCCGCAACCAAATCAACAACAAAATTAAATTAATTAATTAATTACTGAAGTCTGACCTTAGTCCTGCGTAACCTGACGACGGCCACACCCACTGCTACGCTGACGATCATCGTGAACACCTGAACACCTAGCAGCACTACACGCGTCATGATGACGTCGGTACACGGCGTGACGTCATCGCAGGTAACACAACCAGGTGAGCACGGATCACAGACAAGTGAGTCATACTGCACACACAAACACACCAAACCGCTAACATCATGCACGTGTTGTTTTATTGTGCGGCCGTCCTGATAGGCCGCATTACAGATCTCGCTCGTCCGTCCGTCTCTCTGTCTGTCAATCTTCACAGTAATCATAACCATCATCCATAAATGTAAAAATGTTTTTACGTTTTTATAAAAGTTTAAAAACGTGTTTGATGTTTTTTTTTAAAAATTTTTAAAATGTTTTTGTGCTTTTTCTAATGTCGTGTTTTTGTTGTTATTAAAACATAAACGTACAAAATTACAAATATAATGCATAACATTCAATAGATTTCAGTCTTTATTCTTCACAAATGGTAGGTTTTGTTTTTACTTATCTGAATTAATTATTTTTTGCATATATTGTTGTGGCAAATGGCGACCTGTAAAAATGCTCAAAGTAAAAAAGTAACGATTGGAAACATGTCATTGTTTTAAATGTAGTTTAATGTTTTTATGTATGTTCTTTACATGTTTTCATAACAGTGAGAAAAACATGTTTTAAATGTTTTTTTTAAATTTGCAAATTAATGTTTTTAACACCTATGCCAACATTATCATAAAGAGAGTTAAACGTCACCAACGTAGCGTAAATGATAAACATTATTTCTAAAACCACGTCATTAGACTGTCAAATAAGTAGATCTGGGTGTGAACTGGCAGAAGTGAAAAGTCTTGGAACGCTGCCTCAAGACCGACAGTGACGGTGCAGAAGTGATGTCAAAGAGCAGTTCGTTCTACAGATTGGCAGCGTGTCGAGCGTGGAGCGGAAATGACCGCTAGCCGACTGTGGTAACGCAAAATGTCGATACTGTCTGTCGGGTCGCCATTTTCAAGTCCGTCATTTTCCAGTCTTGCATTTTCCAGCCCACCACTTTCGTCCACCATTTTCCAGTCCTGCATTTTCCGGTCTTGCATTTTCAGCGCCCCTTTTCTGTCATGTACGGGCTTGTATCTTTAAAACAAGAAGACGCAGAAAAAAACCAAAATTGATGCGAACGTTTCCTATAGGGCAGGAATAACCAGTGTTCCAATTTTCAGCACATAACCTCTACAAAATAAGGCATATCTCGCTCGCGTACATGTTTATTTGCAGATCGCGCCTGGCGGTAGGAAACGCGCCGACATCTTTGCTTAATTGCAGTATAAATAAAGCAAGTCTACAAACGTACAAAAGCAAACCAAACCTGAATACCAGAATATCGTTGTTCGGCAGCCAAAATATTTCATCTGCGTTAGGTTTACACTCTAACCGCTATGCGTTGCCGTTTGGCGTGATAAATGACTGAAAGATCGACCGATTGATTGATAGATTGATAAGCGGAATTAATGATTCAGCGCGAGCCCGAACGTCGCATGCACCTGGTGAGATTGCCCTGTGATCATCCGGCTGTACTGCAACTCGACGAACCGTCCGTCGAAGTGTCTGTCCGAGCGCGATGCGGGCATGAAGAACCCGCGCGCACAACGACACACGTAGTTGCCGCGTCGAAACCCCGTCTGAGACTTCGGCACACACTGCGAACAGACCACCGCATAGCACAAGCGAGACTGGAAATCGTGCAGGTCAGTACAAACAACTATTTACAACAGAGATACTTCGCACGATGATGATGATGAAAAATTCTCTTTCTGTCGGAAAATTTTCTTCCGAAAAAATGCTAGATTTAAAGTTTTTTTCAAAGAAAATTTCGAACACCCATATCTGTTCTGTCGCAAATTGACAATGACAATTAGTTTATTTTGCACACTTGCGGCTGGGAAACCGAATAGCTAAATAAGGGTGCAAACAATGCTAAACAATAATTGCAACTTCCTGCCCCTCAACTATTTCAACACACGATGCCGTTGGATGTTGGGGACAGCGTTCAAATCTGGCCTGCGTCGGTAGAATAATTTACCGCAAATAACGGTCAATACTGACAGCTATAGCTTTAAATTATGGGCCTAAACTTATGACATTTCGTGGCTTACGTCCTTGCATCATACGTTCTGCTATACGCACGACTTAACCTCTGCAGCGCGAGGTATTAATGGAGAAAGCGTGTATTGATTCGGCTGGACAGGAGGCAACCGAGTAGATATAAGCAACTGACGCTGTGCAGTAGAAAGCGCTATGCAGCAACGCTCAATATTGAGCCGTAGCGAACTGGTCTCCGAGATGCCGCCGAACGACGTCATTAATGGACACGTAACCATGGCAACCAAGGGGTACCTGTCGACCCGATCGTTAATAGCTAGAACACCTGGCTACCAGTGCTGTATTTGCACAGAAAGGGGGGCGTCTCCCCATTTTTCCAGCAAGAGAACCAGTCCCACTGTTTTGCTAAAATCTACGCGGAAAACCAGCTACAGCGGTCAAATAATTATGTCAATTAAAGCAGTTTTAGTGCAGACTCACACTGACTTGTCCAATGTATTGTAATAATTTTGTTGCATCATGTAGACATTACACTGTCACGATAAAGCGCAACACGTGCAAAAATTTGAGCAAGATTGTGCATACGCCAGTCTGAGTTTAGGCATTCCCCCACTTCTGTTTAGGTCTACAGCCCCGGTGACGCCGCTGGTGCCACCAAGCGTATTAAGGCCCCTAGTTCGCGTTGGTCTACATATGATATTCACACGACCGGCAAATGACCGTCTCGGCCTCAGCTTTTGCTAGCTCAGAGTGTAATTATACACGTGAATAAGTCGTCGACGACGCTCACATAATCTGACGCTGCTAAACCCGTCGTCAATCGCTTTACATGAGATCGATCACGGCAGAGCAGATGGGAACACCTGGAAGCGTTCACCGCTGACGAAATTATGAGTCGTTTAGAAAAACGTCGCCCATGACAACGTTTGACATTTCCGAACGCAGAGTGACCCCGAATCGTTTATAATACGTCAATCAATCAAACGCAAATTCGACTTATAAACCGCAAAAACTGTGCAGAAAGTAAAGCTCTGAGTGCTATACTTGCTCCGGTGCTGCTTTCTGCTTACACAGTTCGTGACCAGAAGCACTTTACGATGTCAGAAGTTGCAGCTGATTGGCACAAGTTAATGCACCGCAGCGCGCGCAGCGTCCATTAAGAGCCCTATGTAGCCGCACACTCTTGCGTAACGCAACTGCAGCACGCAGACATACCACCGCCTCAATTAACCTGCACCAAATGCCTCCACTTTATAGCTCGTAAGCTACAGTACTACTCGTTTCCAGTTCGGATGAAGGTGGAAGGCTTGAGATGGCATTGGCGAACAGTACATACAGTAGGCTGTAATATCATAACGGATCACAATCAATGTCACGACGGAGAGAACAGCCGTATATTGGAGGCCCCGGGCGAAGGCGTACATGCCTGGAGCGACAACTGCATTGTAGTCGACTGACTGACAGTAACATTGCGACTTCTGTAGGCCTAACTTTATAAGTCCGGGTTTAGCTGCAGAGGCAGGCACGACGGACGTGCTGCGGTGCTGCCATTTCCCCGACTCCATGATGAGCGAATATGACGCTCGGGGTCTCCCGTACACACACGCCACTTCAGTGCAGTGCTGCGCATGGTGAAAAATCGTTATTGCGCTGCTAGATCATTCATCATCATCATCATCATCGACAACCGTGGGCTCAATGCCCGTTGGTGTCTGACGCCATTCTTACTATCGCTGCCCACCGCTGCCTATCTAGGGCAGCGTGGCTTAACTCCTGCAGGGTTGTC
>Ga0209367_1012027_pt1 | contig 11390 bp, 7 predicted proteins | sample WorMetLIZISLAND2_FD_187412 | JGI IMG/M metagenome (GOLD analysis project Ga0209367, IMG submission 187412) | Marine gutless worms symbiont microbial communities from Max Planck institute for Marine Microbiology, Germany - Olavius geniculatus... ... | reverse complement strand
TTTCCACCCCTGTGATTTGGTGCCGGGTTTTCCAGTCTCGCGATTTCCACCCCTGCGATTTGGTGCCGGGTTTTCCAGTTCCGCGTTTTCCAGTCTCGCGTTTTCAGCGCCCCCTTACTAGTGTGCATAGTTTGTGTGCATGATCCTGCGGCTACCCCCGGACAGTACTTGGACTTGAGCAAGGCTTGACGATCTGGTTTAGTATATATGAGTCGATTACTGCAGGTACATGTATGCGTGGATGCACGCCAAGGACAAGACGTGCGTAACAACGCAGTCATAATTCTCACAACCAATTATCACAAGCCGGCGCCCGCACGCACATTCATCAAACCATATGCAGTAATCTGCCAACGAGAAACTATACATGTGGGGCATTAAGCGTGAAACTTTTATTGCTGCAATAACTTTGTCAAATATTTGACCGATTTTTATTATTTTTTCGTTGCTGCATTCAGAGAAGAACATCCGTTTTCGAGACAAAATGAGCGAAAAATAGAATGCACTTTTAAAATTAAATTTTCCGTTTTATGTGATAACGTTGCACAGTAAGCCGAGACATGCACGCTGACTACGATGCGTCAGCTGACATAGCTCCTGCATACCTATAGCTTTGAGCCGATCCCATACGTCAACTAAAACAAAATTTGCAAGCAGCCTAATAATTGACAACAATTGACAATAACTTTTTCGCAGTGAAAAAATGACTGAAATTGCCATTAAAATTACCCAAAGTCCACAAAACGCATTATAGGTTGGTATTTTGCAAACTTTTTAGTGTGTGTTGTGCGAAAGAAAATGCTGAAAATCGGTTGACAGATGTCGAGGTTATGAGCGAAGATGACGTGAGCCCATTTGAACCATAATGCCGACGCAATCAAGTTGACGCACCTGTTAAGCAGACTGTCAGAAAGACTGACGTTTGACGTAATAACCGATCACGTGCGATAAACGGCCGACGTCCATCAGACTACGTTTGTGCGGACTCTTAGAACCTGTTCTCGATATCCAATACTTTGTCCGCATCTGTGCTGCTGTCATTTTTGCGTTAAATTCCAGTTTCTCGGAGGACGCGGCTGACTTACATCATTGCATGCAGATCGTAAGCTTCGTAGCTGGTACAGCTCGTTAATTTAACGCAAAAGTACAGTCATGTCTTAGCTTATCATTTCGTCGCAGTTTATAGGCCTAGCCTAGTTCTGCGATAAGTCTATAGGCCTATCTGTTGTATGTAAGATATGTTTTATCAAAGTTTTTAATTTAAACGGCGACGGCGACGGGTGGGGACATGACAGCGTGTGCGTGAAGTAGTTTGTAAGGCCAAGTGACAGGTTGTGACACTAGCAACAATGACGTCAAAGTAAAAAAGCCGGACTACAACTGAATTGCAGCTATTAATATAAGTGGATCATTAGCTATTAGTATTTTTCTTATATTTGTACAATTACTTTGTGTACCTGTACAAGTACTGTGAGTGGTTGTGACATGACAATTACAGTCCTGGACTAAATGAATTAACTGCTCTGAGCTGAAATGAACCATCAGCTCAGTTCATTGGCTTAGTAGTTCATTGGCTTACCTGTTGCAGCTGGTTGCGGCAGCTTAGTGTAATTAGCAAAGCGATGTTTGTCCTCTTTTTATGCCTCCGTCTTTGACAGGTGTCGGCGAAAGTATTGTGTGTTCGAGCCGTCCGTCCGTGAGTGCGTCTGTCTGTGCATTCTGAAAAAAGATACAGCAATATTATCTTAGAACCCAATGGACGGAATTTTTTGCCATACTTTACTCATTATATAATTCAAGCGAGTGCGACGACATGAACTGATTTTGTTTTGAATGTCGAGAGCTCGAGGTCAAGATCAAAGTCAGATGTGCATCTGGGAGTCGGAGTAGGCTATCATCTAGTCAGTATACGGAAAGTCAGAAGAGCATCCACGTTTGAAACAGACAAGACACAACATAATGTAATGAGCTGAGCTATTTTATACTATAGCGTATAAGCCTACGGGAAGGTCATCACCGTGACAACATTGCTACATAACTTTTAGTTTCGCGCGGTTATTTCGCGAGAACCTAGCTGCCTGTCGTATACGTAAAACACCGATGGCGATTTCTACACGTTGTAGGTACACGAGCGTATACAGTACACCAGTCACGGTCCCGCGTGCTCAGATGGCTGTCCGAACAGACGGCGCGGCTTCCATACGTCAAACTCACGCCGGGGCAGTGGTGCGAAGCGGTTATTATGAGGCGGGCGGGACGTCCGTTTATTGAGCATTTTTCGGAAAGACGAGAGCGCGGCGAGAGATGTTCACACTCGGCTGCCGACGCTGGACACCGATATCTGCGACCACAGCGCGACCGTAAACTAGCGCCGTAAACTACGCTCGTTAACTCTTTACCAGAGCACCGCACGCTACGCCGGACCGGACAGTCCATGTGAAGTATTTCAAAACGCTATCAAATATTGAACGAATATTAGGCGGCATGGCTGAAAACATTGGCCACGCCGGTCGGCTATTGCGATCGTGACGTGGTCTGTCCATCTGTCTGTCCGTCTGATTTATTTCGTGCAGCCTGCATATGCTCGGAATGAGATGATGTTTAGCATGCATTTATATCTCATGCCAAAGCTAATATCCGAGTTATTAGTTGATAATTCGCAACGATTGCGCTGTAATACAATAAAATATACTTGAAGGTTAAAGACGATGATGAAGTCAATGTCATTGTCCCAGAACGGTAGCGATAGCATTAAAACATCTCAGTATAATGCAGGCTATAACAAAAACGAGTAACTAGACACTTATATAGCCTAGTCAGTCTCCCAAGTGGCAGTGTCCCAGCTAGTTACATGTTCTTTACTGTCTTTATGAACAAATAAAATAAAATTAACATGGAACGCGCCATAATGACATTCGACAACTGGGACTGTTTTGGGCGTCACAATTTCACGAAGTTGTGGAAATGTGTAAAATTTGGCGGTCAGTATGCGTCGGCGCCCGTGTCTCCCGAGTCCAAGTTGAGTGGAGTGTTCTACGCGCGTATGGAGATGATGCTGCCAGGATGCTGGCTGCGGAGTCTGTTAATACGTTGTCAGTCCGTCATCTTTCATCGGCACCGTCTTCTCAACGCCTTGCATATTCGTATCTGCGCCGTCCTGTGCCGGGAGGCGGGACACGGACCGGCGTGTATTCCGCTCCGCCGACGACGCTATTTACACCGTAATGAAGCGCCGGAATCGTCGCCGCCGTTAACCCTTTCAAGACAACGGCTACAGCAATTAGTTTCCCCTGCTTAATAAGTAGGCCACCAATAGTGGTAATAATATTTAGACGGCGTGGACGACAATCTGGCAATTATGGGGTCGTTTGGTCGGTCATTTGTAAACTCTATAGGAAGTTGGTTGTCGTCACGAGCTGTCTGCGACGTTGCCAATTTTATATGACGAATATTTTAATAAATCTTAAACCGAACTCGATTTCGGATATGTGTCTCGAACGAATATGTATTGTTATCGTTAATATTGCTGACACGGTGCAACTGGTACGAAAATCTGGTCTTTTAATCTGATGTTGCCTTTAGACTGCGACTAGTTTCCACAGATTGTACAATGGAACGGTATCTTCCCAGTATCGACATGTCACCGTCGCCGTAGCCAATGCGACGCATTAGCCATCACGTGACACTGTAGGAATGTTGTTTTTTAAGATAATGTTTTAATTTTAGTTGGGTCCGTCTGTCCGCAAAATATTTTAAAAATTATTAATGGATTTTGCTAAACTTTTGCACAGTCGTTTGACTAGCAAAATTCGAGTTTAAGTTCGTTCTGGATTAAAATTGTTTTATATTTTGCCCAACTTGCAATACTTTATGTCGGTCACTGTGCAGCAACGCTGTAAGCCAGTCTGGCAACTGTGTCGCAGTTTAACGCTTTAAAACTGCCATATCGGCGGAGGATTGTGCACTCTAAGCCATACATGTAAAAAACGTTCCAACAAAAATAAAAAAATAACGTTAAAAACGTAAAAAAACGTGGCAAAATGAAAAAAAGTTTAAAAACGTCGATAAAAAGCGTTAGCCGTAATTTGTTTAATTTCATGCCTAAAACCCAATGATGATATATAGCTAGAACTAGAAAAAGAGAAAATTTTACTTAATTTTTATTCAACTGTGTGGTCATAAAAACAAGTATTACTAAACTAAGTAAATAAGCTAACACCTCTACTGCTTATTAATTCGTCTAAGTGGCTCTGAAGGTATTTTTCGACGTTCTTAATAAAATTTTTGAATTTTTATAAACGTTTTTTAAATGAAAAACGTTGAACAAACAACAAAAACTTTTTAGAACGTTAAAAATGTGGCTAAAATAAAAAAAATGTAAAAAACTTTTTTACGTCAATGCTATAAGCGCTTTAATCTGCTAGTTTCTAGCAGAGGTTTTTCGTATGCGGTGCAAAGAGTTAAAACCATCGTAACGACTCGCTCTTGGTTCTGCCGGCAGAGTCCAGTCATCACTTACGACACTGTTGCTTTTTCTTTGCTACGCTGCAGCATCATCAGCATCTTATCCCATCCTCATCCTGACCCCTCACCGCTCAGTTTCCCTCCATCGTTATCCTCGGCATCGCTCCATCTTTCGCAGCCAGGCCGGGGAGGATCGGGTCTCGTCCGTGGGTTTTGTATCTGGGTTGGGAGGAGGCGGCTGGCTGTTAACGCTGGTTTAATTTTACGTCTTGGATGGCGCCGGACTGCGTCAAAGGCGCACATGCAATCACCATACATCAGACGCTGCGTTGTTATTGCCCACTACCAGCTCGCCGCCCGCCCGCCCGCCGTCATAACGACACAGACTGGACTACGCCACCTATCGTTCTATGCGACGATCTGGTGTCTACTATTTGATGATGATGACCTTAGTTTGATTTCTGTAGCACCGTTAGGTCGTAACTTTTAGAGGCGCTAGAAGCAGGTTATTTCAGTAATTCAGTTGAAGCTGGATATATGTTAACGAGAACGAACAAGTTATGTGAGCAAAGCTCACGTGACGTGCGAGCATCGATGTTGACTTCTGGGGAAACAGTGTACAAAGTGCAATGAAATAATAATGCACTTTGAAAGGGGTACCCAAATCTGACGCCCCCGTACGGAAGATTCGGCGTACTGAGTTGCTGTCAGTGACTGTCTTCGCCAGAGAGTTTCACGTCTGCATTCACTCTCGCTTTTTACCTCTTTCTACTTTAACCCAACGCCTCAGATCCAGTTTCTTGACCTTGGCCTTTTTACATTTTTTTGTTTTCTTTCTTAAGCCTACTTACTTTTACGCCGGTTTACGTAATCGGACGGATCAACGTTTTTTCTTTTCCACGACATCACACTGTTTATGCTGGCGTGACCTCCTGTACTGTACACTGAACATGGTAGCGCTAAAACTCAGTCGGAAAGTCATACGCTCATCGTGATCAACGCGGTCTATCTCCGGATTTAATTCGGTCTAATTCCGGCCCGTGTTTGTATGCAAATTGTAAGACACGGTACAAACTAAACCGTCTTAACTTGCTGCTAGCGAAAGTAAATAATTATTGCAAGTTATCTCAGCAAATAGCCTACGTATCGCACCAAACGCAGACCATATCACCAAACAAACTACGAAATAGTGGACAATATAACGAGTCGCCGATCGTCATAGAGCTATAAGTATATTAGTAATGACTAATATTTGGCAATAAGAAAAAATGTTTGTGCACTTTTGATTTGATGCAGTTGACTAACACGAGCTACGTGACAATTTGTTTGCTAGGACCACGGTTCACTTTTTGGGCCACATTGTAGTAAGAAAAATTGTTGTCAAACGCTACACGTTTTTGAGTCTTAACAAGCGTAACCCACTATTTTTGCGTAATTTAGTGTAAAATTGCATACGAGGTCGAGATGGCTGATCAGAAACAACTAGACAAGTATAAAGCCGTCACTATACCACAAAATAACGCATTTTTGCAGCATTTAATTTTACATGCAGCTGTAGGTTCTACGTGATGTGACGATTAGTTAACTGAGCTAGGGAAAATATTAATAGTAAAAGATAATAAACCAAAAAGATGGCCGCGATTCTTGATGTTTCGGTCGCCTTCAGGGCACTGAGGCCACGGCTGCCAAAAAACGGGAAAATTCGGCCGCTGTATTTCCGCCAGTGCAGGATATTTTCGTCGCCGGCTAAGCCACCACCAATGCCGTTCTTAACGCCAGTAAATCGGTGGACTTGTGGGACCGCCGGCTTCGACGAATTACTGAGCTGACACGCGAGGCTTACTCGGCCGAGAGTCGGCGGGAAAATACGTTCGAAGGTCAATCGCCGACAGAGTGGACAAGATTCAATCAATCGCTGCCGCCTTAATTCACTGGATGCGGCTGCTAGTAACCATGGTGATGGCTGCGTAACAATGACGTCAGCGATAACTGGCCGCCGGACAACAGTGCGCAGTGCCTAAATCATATTTAGCGGCGCGCACTCCTAAGCGAAGCGCACAGTGCTCAATTATCGTATCACGCATTAACAGTGCGACGGGCTAAAGTGGTCGCCGTTGTGTGATCAACGGACCGAAAACCGGCCATAAAAATCGCACGGCGTCTCCGATAGTTCCGTGACCCGATTACTGCGTCGCTGACGTGGGCTCCAACATATGATAAGTGGGGTGGAGCAAAATAAAGATCTGAAAATTTGACACCTTCATCTCTGCGTGACATCGTTATAGCTGTGTGCAGTCAACTTTCGGATATAAACACAAAAAGTGACAGAGAACTGGCAAATAAAGAAATGATCATGCAAGGACATACAGTGTAATATGAAAATGTATGCTATAGTTTCGGTTGATTTTTCATGTGCATTTCAGATCTATTTTTAATCACAGCTTCTTATAGCTAACTATAAGCATTAAACAGCTTTTGGGTTGGCTTGATTTTGTAATCTATTAACTTATGATATGAAAGACTTATACAGCTTTACATTAAAGACAGTGATAGTAAATTTACCAATATTATAGTGCATGTCTGACTGCAGAGCATGACTGGTTTTAAGATAACTTTTTGATAAACAAACTTCGTCCGAATCGTGCAAAGTATGACTTTTTGTCGCTCAAAACTATCGGTTGCTGTATAGGCCATATATGTACGATACGAATTTTGTATAGGCTCCTAATAGGAACAAATTTTTCGCTTTGCAGAACGAACTTTTAAGCGGTCGTAATGTTGCAATTTTGTCAGACACATAGTTGGTCAGGGGGACTCTGGGGTTCGGACCCCCTAGTGTCAAAAGGACCTGTAAATCATGCGAATCCGTAAAAAAATTTGCCCCTCTACTATATACAACACATTCTCATCTCACGTACATATTGCATTCATAAGTCAGTTAATTTTCTTGCCAAACGTGCATTATATGCAATATTTTGCATATAAAATTTGAAAAAAAAATCACCGGACTCCCATCGCGTGAAGGGGCGACTCCCTCCAGCACCAAGTCGTGCACTGGGGCGCAAGCCCCCAGTGATGAGACCCAAACGCTGGACCCCCTGGCTTAAGAAAGCGAGCTAGGTCCCTGAATTCCATTAACTCACTGCTGCAATCAAATCAAATCAAATGTTTTGTCAATGCAACATTAGGCCTACTATTAAACCGCAATTGTATAATAAGCGACAAAACAATGCTGTAAGTTACCAGCAATTGCTGCACGCAGAGAATAAAACTATGAAATTTTGAATGCATAAGACGCAGCTGCAAAAAGTAGGGCCTATTTACGTATTGTAAGAGAACTACTAGAAGCAAGCGAGAAATGCCATTGGTTTATTAGAAGACAGTACGGTAAACCAAACTGCTATGCGACTTAGGTCTCATGTGTACACGTGATGACGTTAGATGACTAATCTTTCAGCGTACTTATTTAACGAATTTTATAGGTATGAGCGTACGGAACAACAATGACTCAGCCGGAATTAGGTGGAATCCGGTGGACACTATCCCTCCCATTTGATCTTGCTGGGCGGCTGCAGTTTTCTGCGGTTCACATCGAAAGCCGCAGGAGTTTATTGCCTCTCGCGGCACTGGGTGACGGTGGATTCACGTCGAGGACAAATAACGCCCGCCAGTTCTCCGTGTCATGGAGCGTCCGTCGCTGGCGCAGTCGATTGCACGTCTGGAAAGTTGGTGCGACTTTAACGACGACGACGACGAATGCAGCAAATCCCCGGCCGACATTTGGTCAGAGATGTATACGAACGTCGGAGTGCGTTATGACGCGGGGATCGACACTTGCATGTATACTGCAGTGCAGTCTGACGATACGGGAACAAACTTTGATGTCAGCTGCACAGTATAAAAAAACTATAACAACCAGAATCTCAATACGCTGTCCATATCTAGGCCTACTACGCAGTTAGAGTCAAATTGTATCACGTCGCTGGATCTCCTTGTCTCTGACTTTATTGTTTACAACTTGGGTCGCAAACAAATCGCTGACAGGATAGACGCAATGGAATTTAGACATCAAGAAGCAACGCAACGCACAGTTTTATATATAGTGCTGTACTCAAAGTCGCGCATCTTCTGCACTGGAACCGTACTTCTCTATAGGTGGATGATTCGTCTTGTTGCCTCAGCGAACAACGAAAGCGGTCAATAAATCTTCATTCTTCAAGTTCGGCGCTAGGTTCTCTACTCTAGCATCTGACAAATTAGTTTCCCAGAACGAGCAAATTATTGGCAAGGACCCATATACATGTACTTGGAACACACTTCCTCACTCTGTCAAAATCAGCACACAGTCTTTGTCTACTTTTATAAGCCAACTCTGACGTTTCCTACAAGCACATGAGCATGTTCGAGGTTATTTACAATTAACGCGCTAAATAAATCATTTACTTATTTATTCACTTACATTCGATTCCCCGTATCGTCAGACTAACTAACTAGCCCCGCCCCCTTGCTTCACAACTGTTCTCGATGATGGTTAGCGGATTATCACAGTCGGTTGCGTTGGTCTCGACCGTGAACCGCAGACCCAGGCACTGATCGCTTGCGACACTTTTACTTCAGACTATATTGACTGAATATAGCGCCGCGAAGTTGTGCGACCCGTTATTACGTGCGGTCAGTAACCCTGTATACCCAAACTCCACTTGCTTCGTTCTGCTGTGCTGATTTGTTGTATACAACATGCTGTACAACAAGTACACAGCACATCGAAGTCCTACAGCAAATCCGCAACCAGTTCTACAACAAAGACGCATTGAAAATCAAAGACTTGCAACATATTCACAGTTTGTTGACATGTGAGGATGTTGTACAGCTTGTTGCACGACTCGTTGTCCAACGAATTTACAACAAAGTTGATAAAGTTCTAGACTAATTATCGCTTGATGCATAGGTGGTACTTATCATGAATTTTGACCATGTTCCTTACATTTTCGGAAATTCAGAGTCTGGAGACAGTAGCTGTGTGTGATTTTTGTTTTGTAATGACTGAATAGGACGCTAGGCTGGACATCACATGCGCCAGTAAAATGCCTTTTAAACGTTAGTGCCTAAGAAAAACTATCAGCGCTAGCAAGGACAAAAGGGTTAATAATTGAGCCGAGACGTTGGCTGAACACGACGACTACTAAGCGTCGGTGCAGTGAAGTACCATTTTATGAGCGCAGACTGTTGTCAATCGGTGATGAACACGCGAAGAAACCGACTCTGCATGAAACAGCGCGACAGAACAGGACACAAATAAGCGCTAAGTACAAGTGAGTGTTGCAACATACTGTGATAGAGTTAACGACCTTGTAGTCGTACTCGTATGTTAACTCAGCAGCACGCTGAATGACACTCACGCGGTCCGTTGCATCGCCTGAATTTTCCGGCATAATGCCAATTGTTTAAATTAAGAAAAAACGTCTACATAATCTGTTAATGGCAGTATTAACAAATAGAAAGAAAATAGGTTTATGTCGGTCATAATTAGTCGCGTATATCTCGGATTTAATTATAGCCGCCTGTGTGAGTTGACGATTAAGACATATCGGGTACGGTTACTATTTCGATGGTTGACTCTCCGGATAGGCAAGCTATGTCGGTGTACTCGTATAACTAGTAGCCCAGGTAAACTTAGCTTTTCGTCCATTCCGGGCAAGTAAATTGGCTTGCTTGGCTGGGACATTTTCTCTTCAAGCGTTCACCTGTGTCGGGTGGCAGATAACCCTGCATGGTAGAGCAGAGTCTACACTGTGACCGGAAGAAAACATTCTGGACATTTTTGATCGTAGCTTGAAGAAAAATTATCAGATTTTAATAGTTTTTGATAAGAATATTTCTGTCACAATTGGCCATCAAATAAGTATTTAATTTTCCACCGCACCCAATGTCTGCTTCTGCACTACCGGGGGAAAACAGAACCAACAAAATATTGTATTTTTGTCCAAGGGAGCATTATTATTTAGTCAAAATATGACATAAAAACATATTTCTGTCACCTGGACTGACAGTTCATCCAATTGTCCGTTTTACAACTGTCTACAGTAAAAAAAAGTTTAAAGTGTCAGCCCATTACGTGACCACTGGCACAGAGATAGTTTATCGTTTCGTTGACAGCAGTGTCAATGATGTTTTCTTTTGCTTCAGACCAATCCAGACTTCACCAGTCACTTTTTGAATTCATCGTAAAAGTCATTTGGTTGACACAGTGCTGCGCGTCAGTCAGACAGTGTAATTGACTGGCTGTTTGGGGCCACGGGTCCTAAGATATAGAATTTATTAAAGTTTTCGTTCATTTTAATGCACATATCGTTTGTTTGGGTTTTTCATGTAGTGCAGAAGCAAACGTTAGGAGGGGTGGGAACTAGAACAGTCGTTTGATGGGCAGTTGTGTGTCAAAAATGTTTGCACCAAAAATTATTAATATTATTTTATCAATCCTTTTTCAAGTCACAAACGATAATGTTGGGGATGCTTTTTGACATCTTTTTGTTCATTTTAACGCATATTTCATTGGTTTATTGTTTCTCAGGTAGTGCAGAAGCAGACATTGGGTGAGGTAGTAAATTGGCCAGTCATTTGATGGCCAGTTGTGCGAGAAATATTTGTGCCAAAAATTATTAAAATTGGTAGACATTTCTTTGAGTGACAATCAATAATGTTTGGGATGTTTTTTTCCGGACACGGTGTAGCTCCAGCTGAAATAGAGATCAGATGAGGCTCTACAGTTGAGGAAGGAAGCAAGTTAGTCGGTGCTATATACACTGTGTCCCAAAAAAACATCCCCGACATTTTCAACTGTATCTTGAAAACCAATTATCAAATTTTAATAATTTTTGGCACAAATATTCCTGACACAACTTGCCATCAAATGACCATTCAGTTTT
>Ga0209367_1012026_pt1 | contig 11390 bp, 8 predicted proteins | sample WorMetLIZISLAND2_FD_187412 | JGI IMG/M metagenome (GOLD analysis project Ga0209367, IMG submission 187412) | Marine gutless worms symbiont microbial communities from Max Planck institute for Marine Microbiology, Germany - Olavius geniculatus... ... | reverse complement strand
AATGCACCCAGGCCCATCGAGAAGGAAAGTAGGGGGGTAAGTTACCCTGGGCCCCTTGACGTTTGGGGGTCTGCCTGTAGAATATAGCAAGTTAGAAACACATTTTAAACATATAATCAACAATAACTGCCATCATAGCTAGGATAGAAATCTATTAACCTGTCGTCAAAATAATTATTCATTTACAGTAGTGATGAACGGCAACTACAGTTTAATTACCGGTATTAGAATTCATTCGATTGTCAAATAACCACAGTTTAACGGAATACTGAAACTTTTGCTTCACTGAATTTAGTAAATTAACATAAATTTACGTATGTGTGTTAATTTTTTTAACGCGCGTTAATTTTTTTAACGCGCATTAATTTATTAATGTATTAACACGTTTATTAATGCATTAATTTGACAGCTCTACAAATAAACTATTACGAAAATTATATACAATTATATACTTCAGTAGGAAAAATTTAGACATCGAAAATAACAACAATAACAAAAAAATGTTGTATCTGAGATCAGTAATTCACTCAACAACTTTTTGTTCTGCATATTTTATAATGTTACCAATGCCAGATTAAGATTTTGAAAACCATGGTGCACCAAGAAAAATTAGGGCCTCAGTTCCATCTCCAAATTTTAAAATTCCAAAAATTCACCTTAAAATTCAATAATAACATTACAAAAACAAGTACTGAATTACAAACACTGTGAAAGAATTACAAAAATATACAATATTTTACTTTAATAAAAAAGCTCAATGTGTGTGAACAGTGAAATTATGAGGCCCTTGAGGCCTGAGCTCAGAGGCCCGGGTGCAAGTGCAGCACTAAATGTTACAATCCAGCCGTCTTGCTGCAATAGCACAATAAACTATGATTTGATTTGATTTGAAAACTGGTTATTTTACCACTCCTGGTAGAGTTGTGGGTTGTTAAGAATGGTTGCTACAACGCGCGCCCCATGAGACGGAGGATTGGACCAAGTCCGACGTACAATAGTCACCAGCTGTGAACGAACTTTTGGCAACTGTTCCGTGCTGCTGACTATAAATAGCAGAGTGCCGATTCGCTCATCTGCAAGCACGGACACACCGATAGTAATATATGTACTACAGTCTGTATTATATGCTGGATCATACAATACTGTGTTGCATGTACACCATCCATAACACGTTATCTCAACAAACTCAGTAATATAACATCAAAGTCCGAGTTAGCCACCAATAATATGTCCACACAAACTTGACGTGACTTAATGATTTTCCTAAACCGCTGAGAGACTGATGGCTGATTGTGATGGAACACATAGGCCTGAAATTCATTCTAACAAATCCAAAGCTTTTCCTGAATCTGGATCATCATCATCATCATCAGCAGCAGCAGCAAATATATAATGATCATAGTCTCTCAGTTACAAGCTAATCTCCATTTCTATCTCATTCATTCATTCATTCATTCATTCATTCATTCAAAATTTAATAAAAACAGACAAAACACTGTTACACAATAAAAACGAACGGAGGTCAATGAAATGATACGAACAAATAGTCCAAGCTAATACAAATTGTCATTATACAGCATTCTTATAATAAAGTTTTTGTCACTGGTGACTGATGTATGATCAAGAAGACTGTAGTGCTGCTCGCGTTCAGGAGGAAGTAGCGGATTTAGTAGGTGCTGACTGTTGCCTGTAATCTGTGAAAAAAGTTTGTTGTCCGCATCGTCACAGATACTGGCGAAGGTCACTGAACTGTATATAAGCTAATCAACTAAAAGCACAGGAAAACTGATAGTTGCAGTGCTAATTGTAAAACCTACTACATTATCAAAAATATCGTTAAACAAGAAATATTATCAGATTGTGACCAATCTAATGTACTCCTCGCACGCATCATTTTCTTTTGTATTCTTCTAAGAGCTTTTTCGTTCCTTTCGGCTTGTATTAGGGACCTGGCATCTAACTGAGACCCATTTAATATTATACTAATAATGACTAGCATCGAGGTCATTACTGGAAACTGACTCACCGAAGTTCATAAAATATTGCCGGATTTTAAAAAATGAGAGGAAAAGACTTTCAATAATGTTCAATGACAGTAGTTGCAATTTGTCTTGCTATACCTCAATGCACATGTCTATCTGGCATCGTTATGAAGATATCGCGAATCAAAGATAATGTGGTCACGACCTTGACCTTATGGGGTCACGTGACATCATCGGTCACGTGACCATTCGACTCACGGTGGTCGACTTCCTATGAGTGGTCATAGTGACCACGCATCTATCTAGCTCCGTTATTGAGATTGGCTGTTTGAAGTTCTTCTAGGAAGGCTCTTACAGAAACAGAGATTGGTTTTCAGTCAGTCCTCAATATTACACTGATCTCATATACTCCTCTTCGCTATGTTAAGAACGAAGCGCACAAGGAGTAAAAATCAATAAACCAGAGCACAGCACACACATCATTCCAGTTATGCACATAATGACTAGTTTTAGCAGATGGAGTACAAAAGAATCATCAAATTATTTTTATATAACATTTCTTAATCAGGCAAACTACCAAATCAAGCAAGCTAAAAACTGTCTGCTGAAACACTCGTACTTAAGCTCGGCATTTAAAATGTGGTCTGAAACGTACTGTATAAGCCAAAATTCTTTGAAAAAGACTGAGCGACGAGCATGTCGAATCCTTCCTGTTCAAACAGACGGACCGAAGCAGCATCCTGGCTAAGATCTTCCGAAGCAAATCCTTGGTACGCACCATCAAAGAATGGAAACAAGCTCTTTTCCTAACAACAAATGAATAAGAGTAAAGTTAAACCACTTTATAAGCATGCCAGGCCTTTTTATGTCCAAAAATTAGTCATATCCCACTGTAATATCTCAGAGCCTATCGTCTTATAATGTGACAACTATGGTGTAATGTACAGGCTAAAAAGGGGTGATGCATAAATACGTGGAATATACAATTTTACGTTTTGAACAGTTTTGGAAATCACAGCCATGACTTCTTAATTACAGCAACAAAAGGCAGTCATGTTAAACATTATGTTCAAGTGTTCAATATGACCACTTCTGACCACCAGCCATGAAAATTATCGAGGCGATTAATTTTTGAATCTGTCCAATTGCTTGATTGACAAGGAGCATATAAGTTCCGCTATTTTTATGAACCACATGTATATCAATACTACAGCACCATCGGTCGTTAGCGATGTCACCAGACCCTGGAATACACAGTTCAATCGCTAGAGTGCCATTACAGTGTAATGTAAGTACAGAGTTAGTACAAGCTATGTAAAACTATGCCTGGAGCATTTTACATGGAAAACCACACAGAACTGGAAATGTAAAATATCACACGCACATATTACCCTGATAACAGCTGCCACTTGTTTCCACTGGTCAATGGACAAATCCATGCCTGTCGGATTGTGAGCGCACATGTGCAGCAGCACTACCGACTTCTCAGGAGCTGCCTGTTCAACCACACAGTTCACAACAGACTACAAATAAGCAAAATGTTGGCCCAGTGCCGGCATAATATGCAGCCATCTGCCTAGCTATGCATACTCATTATCTGTAGTGCACAGCCCTCATCCTAGCCCTAACCCTTGACCTTTTAGATCGAAAACTGACATACTGGCTACTCCTGCCATGGGAAACTTTCAAACGAACTTGGATAAGCTTTCTACGTTGTTTTGTTGACCAGTAGCTGTACCGGCAGAAGATTCTAATGACTAATGAGTGAGTGAGTGAGTAGTTTCTTAATGACACATCAGCACAAAATGGGCCATTCAGTGCCATACATGGTTAAAATTAATTAAAAGCATTTAATATTTGAATTAAAAGCAAAGTTAAAACACTTGTCCTTGAGTGTGTCCATTCCAAAGTATCTCTGACAAGCTGCACTGTAACGGGTGCAGTCTACCAAGATGTGCTTGACTGTATGTGGAGAATGGCAAGCTTCACATACCAGCTGACTCTCTCCGTTTACGAGATTAGAATTTGTAAGTCTTGTGTGACCAATTCAAAGATGGTCGATAAGGACCGAGTCGTAGCGGCCCAGTGATGAACTGACACTGCGACCAACGACCGGTTGACTAATGAGCTAAGAGCCCACATGGGACATGCAGAAATATGGACAAAGCCTGTAATGTGGCGTATTAAGATCGCCACATAATATAAGTAGCATGTCTCAGTGGTCAACACAAATCTTTGCCTGGCAATTTAATTCAGATGCCTTATAAATCACGGATGATGTCAGAATGAGCACACTAGCTACAGAGCCAGAAAGTAAAGATTACAACTTGGTGCGCATGTTGAGCTCTGTATGTCACATATGCCTTCACTTTTATAAGCCCATTTGATCATGCTGTGTGTTATCTTTAACTGTTTGAGCTCTAACTCCGATCAGTTCACCGCTGTCCCAAAATACACTACCAGTACTGATGAAAGTCTGCTTGTAATGCACAAATGCATATAATAAATATCATGAAGGATGCAAAGACAGATTGGTGACATGAAAACATAATGAGGTACAAGGCAAAGGCATTGTCTAGTCTAGGCTTGCATACAAAGGCCATGTAGAGAAAAGATCTTTAATATAACATAATATGTTGCTTTATAAGGACTAACAGCAGTGAACCTCTATTTTAATATACCCGGTAATGCCTTAAATAAAGTAAGTTGATACATCTAAATCTGAACAAAACATTTATACTCTTTTCAACTTATAACAAGTCATGGCACAAATCAATGGAGCGCTTGAAACAAGATAGTTACCCTCAAGTCATCAAGCATGCCTTGCAAATTGACACAACGCTTGTCATAGTCCCAGTATCTATACTCCTTGATCGCAGGATAATGCAGAGATTTTGCCATGCCAATGTGATTAGCTATCAACACAAGAAACTTTGGTTCTCAATGAACACTCCAAAGCTGCTCACAAATAACTGTACCAACAGCAGATTCATATGACCTGATTAAATATACTCATGATGATCATATTGCAATTTCAATAATCAAATTGTGTTACTGTTAACAAGTTAGTTATTAACTATGTAATTAATATTAACTACTGTCACTCCAGCTATTACATACTATTTTCACTCAGACCTGTCAAGAACTAAAATGCTTCAGCAATCAGTATACCCCAAGTCGGTTTTGACACAAAGACAGTTTCATAGCCGAGAACATTGCGCAGTAAATCCATTCCAATTCTCAGTGCTCCAGTACCTCCAAGCGACTGAATTCCATCAACCTACAGTCAGCATTTTAGATATAATGTCAATGTCTTTAACTGTCACAGTCTCGTAACTGTCACAGCACATTCAAGTGTCATTTTGCAACAAACTCAATGCAATATTAGTGAAATACTGACGGTACTGTTACTCTATTACTGCAAGACTTGCAAGTGTTCAATTCAGCAACTAGAAGCAGCAATCTTAAACTTCTGCTGAGAACAGTGCTGACACCCGATGATTCATGAATACAACTGACTTTAGCTGCACTAATAAGTATCCTGTAAAAAATTCCTGAATATTAATATGTAATCCAGATCACCATCAAAATCTAACATTAGTACTAAGCACTTGCCAGGTTTTCTAAACAACTGCTTAGTGTCTACTTTTGGCGTAGAATGGTGCCCAAAAATTCGACTATCAACTATTAAACAGTTAATGCACACTTAACCAATGATAGTCAGGAAGTCTATTTTAAACCATAAATTCTGGCTGTTAGCATGCACCCGTGGCAATGGTCAATGCCAACTGCTGCGCTGGCATATAAGTCAACCGGTGTTTACATGTGTACGCTAATCAGCTAATCAGCTATCAACTCGTCCGACTACTGCTGAACGTCGCTGTTCGTCGTTGTCGCTCAAGTTTGGCTTGAACGATCAGTCTGTCAGTAATAAGCACACGCTGATCGCTGACACGATATCTGCGTGAGTAGGACGTGTTTCTGCTCACTGAGACGTGGCATACAGCTAGCACTGGCACTGCGTCGACGTGCTGTGCTCTGGCCAGATACAGTATCATTGATAAGCCTCAACCTGTCACGAGCACGTCAGTGGCAAACCATGAGGGTGTCGCTGCAGTTATCAGTGATTATGTAACTTACCGTCTGATCCCAGCACCATCTGAAGCGCAGTCGTTTGATTTAATGTGTTTCAGCGTGACCAGCTCAGACGTCACCATCGTCATCCTACTGCTCTACAGGCCCGGTTCCAGTTGTCTTACTAACAATTTCTACAGCGAACTTGTTGAGTATCTTGAAAGTCTAGCACTATGTAAATGTCAGATAATTGTCATCGGTGATTTCAACATTCGCACAGAAAAGTCAGCTACCATGACACAAAGCAAATGAATGACATACATACAGATAAGCGCGGGTCAAGCAAGAATAAAAACGACACCAGCTCTACCAACAGAAAGAAAATGCCTACTGGTCAGCAGAAATTACATCGCAAGCTGCACAATTTCAAAGCATACTAGGGACAGACCAGTCAGGAAAATTGCTTAAAAGCCATCCATCTGCTCAAAAGTTCTTAGATTTTTCAGAGAGAAGGTTGAGGCTGTTTGTCGGTTGACTGCGGGTGGTCAGTCGATGCTGCCTGACGCTGACATGTCATTCAACGCGTTCGAGTGTTGCACTGCTGACGATGACAAGCGAATAATCACGTCTGCACCATCCAATTCCTGTGCCTTGATCCGCTGCAGATTACCTTCATGAAGAAGTTTCTGCCAGAAGTTTTGCCACATCTGATGACCTGTGTAACTCGTCACTAACGGAAGACTGTCTGCCTGTAAGCCAGCGTCATGCCATTATTTTGCCACGGCTAAAGAAGGTTGGTGCTGAATCAGCTGGTGCGAAGAACAATCAACCAATATCAAATTTGACTTTCATGTCAAAGATAGTTGAGAGATTGATCTGTGTGCAAATGACAGCTTTCCTTGACAGTCACCAACTGCTTCTGGAGTCACAGTCTGCTTACAGAAAGCATCACAGTATGGAAACTGCCATCTTCAAGATAGTGTCAGACATTCTGCAAGCAGCTGATAGTGGAAAAGTCACACTGCTAGGTATGCTAGACATGTCAGCTGCATTTGACACTACAATCACATCATTCTGCTCTATTGTCTTTACAAGTCGTTTGGCATCAGTGGTGCAGTCCTGCCATGGGTTAAGTCATTCATCACAAGTAGGACTCAGGCTGTCCAGGTTGGAGAAGACCAGTCCTCTACCTCAGCTGTTGCCTGTGGTATCCCACAAAGCAGTGTACTAGGCTTGCTGGTATTCTTACTACACGCTGCTGACGTGCTCAAAATTAGACAGCACCATGGACTGTTAGGCCACTCGTACGCTGATGACACCAGCATCTACATCCACACAGATGCCAGTCAGTGTGCTGTCCAGACATGACACATCGCATATGCATGATATGCTACATATGGTGGTCCATTTGGCTGTTCTGGTTTGCTGATTTGACGCCTTGTTTCCTCCATTGTTGATACTTGCCATGTTACGACGTCTTGCTCTGTGCTGACACGTGCTGGCCGGCATGTTGGACGTGCGCGTCTCTAGGCTAGGCTGCCGTGGCCGTGCGTACGCGTGTCTGCGATTGTACGCATTCGACCGTGACAGCGTGCCTTGCTGACCAGCGTGCACAAGACTTCTGTGTAACGATGGATCGTGGAAGCCAACCGAAAACGTCATCAGCGAACAGTCAACGGATTTACAATCTGATGTTTGAACAGTTTGCACAAGTACTGACATTACCGGACCTGTCGCAGTTTTGTTTCGTTTTTAGCGGACACTATGAACTTGCAGTATTCATACTCAACCGCCAAGCGCACCAGAGATTTCTTCGAAATGATAGTGCGCTCTATAAATGTTCTCTTACTATCGCAGCATGTATAGACAATATCAATAACTGGATGTCATCAAATCGCCTCAAACTGAATACAGACAAAACTCAGTTCACATGGCTTGGCACTGCGGCACAGCTAGTGAAAATAAACAGCCAGACGATTATTTTAGTTGATGCTGATATCCAAATATCTGATGTGATTACATGACTTAGAGTTGTCATTGACAGCCAACTGACATTCATCGACAATGTTAAGAAGCTTTCTGGTAGCTGTTTCTACCACCTTTGACAGCTCCACTCAGTACGCCATTCTTTGACTACCAGCCCTGCGAATACACTAGTGCACGCCTTGATCTCCAGTTGCGTGGACTATTGCAACATCATCCCCTACGGCGTCTGTGAAATCGACTTGCGTCAACTCCTGTCGGTGTTAAACACAGCAACACAACTCATCACTGGCAAGCGGAAGTTTGCCCACATTTCCAGCACCATGCGAGATGACCTCCACTGGCTTCCTGTAGGACAATGCATCCAGTTCATGCTGTGTACATTGGTCAGCAAATGCCTTCGTCTGGACCCACAGCTTGGAACTCTTTGCCGACGTCCATCCGCGACCTGTCAGAATCATCTCTTCTGTCATCAGCTTAAGACTGAATTATTCGGTGGAGCCTAGCGATAACAGCACGTTCGTGATAGCTCTAGCTAATAAAACTGGCGAAGAGAAGTTACCCTACTGAACTAAACTGAAAACAAAAAAGTTCATAAGTAGTATATATTCCTAAGTGTTACCCCACTCCAAGTATTCTTGCTCACAGACATGCAAACTTACTAAAAAAGATAATTTACTAAACTTCCACAGTTCACGTCCTTTGCAAGGTAAATCTTATAAAATAGCACAGCAAAAATGTAAGCTCACACAACTGAAACATTAAGTCAACTTACTCGATTTTCAACAATAGCAGGACAGTTTTCACCAAGGAGTAACCGTGCAGCAGCCGTGCGAAAGTCCGGCAGACCAGCAATTGGTAGATATTCATGATCAAGTGTGTGATCGGCTGTTATTTGCGCTTCAACGGTACGGACAACTGGCAGTACATAAGGCTTGCCCTCATCAGTTCTGTAAGCTAAAAACATGTTAGCACACAATGTTGACTTTAATAAGGACTCATAAACAAACAAGTAAGCAGAAATGCGAAGGTCGCTAAACATACAGTTAATAGCTATCATTGTACGTAGCTGCCAGCATGCAGAGTTTCATGTCAGTTCCAAGACCAAAAAAGCTGCATAGGACTCTTGTTTCATCGTCACTGGCGTCACCGTCAAGTGACAAACCAGGTCATTGCTTTCTGACTTAATGCTAGATAAATTTTGCGCAATTTGCGTGAGAATTACGCATTTACACTGGCCAATATTATGTGAAATTTTCAAACCCTATTAACTTCAGCATCCGATGCTTAAATGGCGATGCCCAAATGTTCCAGTGTCCCCTGGTGCCCAAAGAGTGGTGCCCAAAATGCCCACTCTAGCTATTTCTAAATAATCAAAAGCGTGTTTGCCATTATCTAATATGGTATAATACTTCATTAAATACAGTGCCTTTAGTGCTAAAATGCAAGGCCGTGGCTATTGTTACGTCTAGTCATAAATATAGATGACAGGCTATGTTTATGCCTATATTGGCGTAAACACTACTTTTGACTAATTAATGTCCCAATGGCTTCATAGACAAATGTTATGAGCCCACAAAACCTATGGGCGTACTTGATTCTATATGCAGCCCTGTTCATACAGTTTTACTTTCTGACCATACCAGATGGAAAACAGCATCAGTTGGCTTACTTATCCATCTGCACAGACAGAAAATAACATCAACGGTCTGAGACACGGCACCGCAAAGTGTCTCGATGTCTGATGGTACATACTGCCGTAAGAAACTGTCTGGGGTGGTACGAAGGTAAGCATGTGCTCGTACCGCCACAGACGCATGCCCTCACAGCAGCCGACAAACTGACGACCTCAGCCCTATAACAGAATATCACGGGTGTGGTGTGCAGTCGACTGTGTAATGCCTGCCACATCTGTAATCGATTATAACCAGTGTATTACGATTAATATGGGTGCCCATTTATTGTCACATAATTTTCTGAGATACGCTAACCCTACCTAACCTAAAATTAACCGTAATACTAAACTCAAAACAATCACACAAACACTTGTGTGCTAGTGTGGAGCCCGGTTATTCAGCTATTGTTAGGCCAACACCAACAATGGCGTAAACATAGCCAGAAAACTATTGTTACGCCAAGGCTAGCCTATACTAGGCCCGTCCACAGCATGTAACGTGACTGGAGCACACGAGGATATGCAACTATACTACCTCCAATGCCCAAGTTGACCTTTTGAGGGTGACTATCATCGTTATAAGCCGCAACCAATGCAAAAACCTCCACAGGCGGTGCTAGCTCGACGTTAGTGAATAAATCAGACATGATAATCTAATAGCTAATCTCTACAATTACAATAAACGCAATTTAGAACACTTAGCAAAATGCCAAATATGGCCTTCCACACGGTGACATAATTTACGAATCTTTGCAGGCGTAACCATAGAGACGTAGGCATTTAATTAGGGATGTGCAAACTCCGCAGAATGAACAAAAATTTGTGCGATATTTGGGCTAACTGTTCGTTACGCTGTGCTACATTTCTGAGACTGATTAGCAACGTGTTGACAACGACGGTGCTGTGATAACGAAACATGAAAAAATGATAAATAAAAGTTATATTTGTATGGCTTAGAATGAAACAGTAATTGTTGCAGCATGATGACAGTTACTTTACCACGGACACACGCTGCCGTATAACTTGCGAGTGGAAGTGATCGACGTCGGAATGGAGGAAGACGAGTGCAAGGCCGCTCGGTTCTTCAACGGTACGATGAAACTGACCGTCTGCGAGGCGGTCGATCTGAGGCCTACTGACTGCGCCACGCGTCATCAAGTGGGTCTGGGTCTGAGCAGGAATCTGCAGGCTATTGATCCGTACGTGATCGTGGACGTAGACGACGCACCTGTCGCCCGGACGCAGACACGGCTCAAGACCTGCTGTCCCTCGTGGCTGGAGGACTTCTCAGTAGACGTGCATGGCGGACATACCATTGGCATCACCGTGTTTCATAGTGCAGTGATTCCACCAGACGTCTTTGTAGCTAATTGTTCTGTCGCATTTGAGAATTTTGTCGAGAAACCGGCTTCGGATATCTGGGTATATCTTTTATTAGTCCGCCCGAAAACAATAGTTTTCGGAAGGACTTATGTTTTACTGCAGATGTTTTTTAAAAATTTTTTTCTGAGCACGAGATCTCCGAGATGCGTGGGCCGACCGGCTTGAAATTTTGCACGATGGTCAGTACTAGGCCGTATTTTATAATGCCGGTCCAAAATTTTGGGGGGCACACCCCAAAAAAATTTCAGGGGCCAAAAACATGCAAAATTTGGCCCGATTTCGGACGACTTCGA
>Ga0209367_1012024_pt1 | contig 11391 bp, 7 predicted proteins | sample WorMetLIZISLAND2_FD_187412 | JGI IMG/M metagenome (GOLD analysis project Ga0209367, IMG submission 187412) | Marine gutless worms symbiont microbial communities from Max Planck institute for Marine Microbiology, Germany - Olavius geniculatus... ... | reverse complement strand
AACCTGAAGCCTGTGGTCAGCGACGATGACGTCGTTGTTGGGCGTACAGTAGACAGCGTTGATGAGATGTAGGTGACTGGGTGAGCTGGACTTAGTGCCAACCAGTCGTGTCTCGTTGCCACAGTCATCGATGACGGACACACAGCCAACGGCATTGTCAGCGACCACCAGCCGTCCGTCAGTCATCACAGCCACAGCTGTCGGCTCCTGCAGCAACGACGACCTCACCTGCCGCAGGCAGCCGCATTGGTTCAAAATTTGAATTTTGAATGACGTAATTCTAAAACTCCGAAAACGAATTTAACTCTAAAAGTTCAAAATTCGTTTCTGCAACTGAGCAAGTGAGTAGTTTCTTAATGGCATATCAGTACAAAAAAAGCCATTCAGCACCACAAATGGATTGCTTAAAAGTAGTTAAAACCACTTAGCTTATGTGCGAAGAGAAACGATAAAATACTTGCTTTACATTGGGTTATAAACTTACGATCCTGCAGCATCAACAATCTCACCCGGTATACAGATTGTGAATTTGTGACTTGCCATGTTAAAAATTGCAAAAGTTCATGAATATAACCACATTTTTAAAATCTGTTAAAATTTGTTACTTTTTAATTTGCTAACTTGATCGATACTGCTGAAATGATTAACTACGTAACTAACTTGACACCAACTGATAACAGCTGACAAAGACGTACACAGTTTTGAACTGACATACAAAATGGCATGGCAGTTTGTTAGACACCACTATGGAGAATATATACAGCAACGCTGCACTCTTCTGGCTATAGTTTTGTAGGTTTGCAACTCCAGGAAGTTTCCAATTTCATGTTACAACTCACAACAGCAAATGTTACTGTTTAAAATTTTGCGTTTGGCATTCAAAAATTCATGAATTTAAAGAAATATCAAAACACATGAAGTTTGAATTCTGAACTCATCTCACCTGTCGTATCACCGGATCTTCGCTGGGTGCTGACGACGTCCTCAGCTCCGTGACTTGTCGAGTTCGCCAGTTCACAACCACCAGTGACTCTCCGCCGCGGCACAGAGCCAGTCCGACGGCACCGCGTTCCTCCAGACCCGGCACGCCATGGATGTAACGCCGGTGCCTCAGAGCGGCACAGTCCAGCACTGCGATCCTACTGTTGCCGGCGTCCAGTACGTAGACCTCGCCGGCCGACGAGTTCACCACGACACCAACCGGCTGCTTGAACGCCACCGACGACCCACTGCCACCGGCCTTGGCCACCGGGCCGATGTGGTCAGTCACGTCAACGTCGAACGGTGAGTCCTTGATCGGTCGGTCGAAGATGCAGACCACGAGACGATGCGAGCCGGTTGTTGTTGGTGTGAACTCCAGGGTGTACGTGCCATCATCATTGTCACGCACTGACACCAGTGGGGCATCACCAGCAACCTGCAATGTTTTAATAAATTCACTAAAAAGTAACTATAAAATAAGCTGTAATCGAGAATAAAATAACACAGATTTGAAAGAGTCTTATAAAATCGTAGACATTGTTCTCGTAGTCATGTTCATTTTTTATATTAGTGGAAAATAACATGAGCTTAACTTGAATTGAAAGGACTATCATTTAGAAAATAACACGAGCCAAAAAATATACTAAATATACTATAATAACTAGATAGTAGTCGTAGCCCGCAGGTACCTCCGCCAAGGCAATGCTATTCGCCAAGTGGCGTCACCATCTTCGGTTTTGCAGCGGTTCCGCTTATGCCCCCTTTCACACAATGGTAACGAAAATTTCAAAGTGATCCAGAATCCAGGATTCCTGCCGGATCACCCCCAAAATAAAATCACTTGTAGCTTATGCCATGCCCGACATACCCTCAAAATTTTAGGAAGATCCGTCCATAACTTTTTGAGTTATCTTGTACACACACACACAGACGGACAAACAAAAACCGGCAAAAACATAACCTCCTTGGCGGAGGTAATAATACAAGCAAAGTATAGTCTCAAGAGACCTTGTCACTGCAGCACTGCAGCTCAGCGGTGAGAGGGTCTCCGCCACCGGTGCGTGGGTTGCCATGGTAATCCACGGTCGTCACAGTCACAGTGGAGTGCAAATGAGCTGCGATGGACTGACGAAGGGCTGGGCCGGCGGCCACACACAGTGCGGGGAATGTCTTACTGATGGTGACCTTGCCGAACTGCGACAGCGCGGCACTGATGTCCGCCCCGGCGGCATTGTGACGCCACTCAAAGGCCATGAATGCATTCTCACGAGGCTCGACCAGCGTGGCCGACATGTCCAGCTTCTCATTCAAATCACTGATCTTTGACGTTATGTTGCGAACATCCACCTGGCTCTGTACACAAAGCACGGTAACTCAGCAAAGTAAGCAAGTAAGTAAAATGCAAATTTCTATATATAGTGCATACCGTTTAAAAGACTATAATGTGCCAATCGTGAAGATTAAATAGAAACGACAGATCTCTGATGTAGTTCGAGCTCATCAGATAACGAGTTCCAGACCTTTGGACCAGCATGAATACCACATGATGCACTGCTGCAAAGCAAGGTGTTGCCATCGTAACTTGTCTCAAAGCAAAAACATACGAGTGATACAAGCAAACATATACTTTAAAGCCGCCAAAATTCGAGTAACTTTTGATATATAATTAGAAATTTGGGGCAAAGCCCAACGTGAGTCCGCCCAGCGCCCTAAGTCGAACTGGGGGGGGGACAATTTAGGGGGCTCACATTCTTCTCATAGCAAAGTCACATGGCCCGAACTCCAATGCAGTGTCGACCTAGGGTAGGTAGACATTAGCCAACTAACCGTTGTCGTTAGTGGACCAAAGTTCACCAAAGTTCTTTTGTTCAATGCGGGATAAACGGTAGTTGATAACGCCGTTTACCGCTTGTCGATATCTCCATCCGTTCCAGAGATATTCGCGCTCAAAGTTGAAAGTTGTCCTAAATTTTGCCAAATTTTGGACATTTTTCGCTATCCCAAATTTAAGGGGGCGGTGCACCCCAAAATTTGTACGCACGTTATCAGCCCCACTTAGCACTACGTCACGTGGCAAAGTTTCATTAGGCTACTCCCTTTGGCTTTAAAGTTATAGTGGCTAATTCGCTATAATTAAGGCCAATTTTTGACCCCCTTTGAAAAAAAATGTAAGGAGGGCCCCCATTCCCGGTGGAGGTGTGCTAGTAAGCCTTGGTCATTCTCTAGCGCGTGTAAAAATTTGGGGGTGCGGCACCCCCTAGGGGCCGAAATATGGTCTTCCGAAAAATGCGCTTTGGGTGGGTACAATTCCACATCGAGATCTCCAAGGTTACTGGACCAAACTTCACTGGACTTGTTCGCCTAACGCAGGAGGAATCGCTGTTGATCGAGTAACTCGCCAATTTTGAATATCTTCATCCATTCCGGAGATATTCGCCGCCGAACTTTGAAGTCGACTGAAATCGGGCCAAATTTTGCATGTTTTTGGCCCCTAAAAATTTTTGGGGGAGGCTCCCCCAAAATTTTGGACCAGGATTATAAAATTGAACGCAGCTCCGAGCATAGTGCAAAATTTCGCGCCGATCGGCCGACGGAGCTCGGAGATTACGCGAGGAAAAAAAGAAAATAAATGCCACCAAAATATAAGTCCTCCCGAAAACTAACGTTTCCGGGCGGACTAATTATACATTTTGTGGATCTGTTGTACAATATGCTGCACAACAGATCGCAACAAGTCAAACGCCTACAGCAAATACACAGCAAGTTGTACCACAAATGCACAAAATTTGAAAGCCATGATAACACAGCGTGTAAAGATGTTCTACAGATGTTCTTGTATGACTTGTTGTCCAAAAAGTCCACAATGAATCGAAGTAGAGGAGCTTGGGCCAAATACAAGCAGCCACTAGCCTGCAGTCCGTCACAGTCGGCGCGCACTCGACGTCGTTCTGACTCGATGATATCAAGCTGTTCACGCAGGACGCGTTTCTTGTCATCTCTGATGCGTCGTACAGTAGCAATGACGTCATCTCGACGTCGGTCGACTGCGGCAGTGACCTCCTGGAACGCTTTGACTGACGCCTCGACGCAGCGCTCACCCGCCTCGTCCAGCTTACGCATCTCTTCGGACACGTTCTCTGCCGCTCCGTCCAAGTTCTTCATGCACAGGCTCGCCTGACAGCATCCCCAAGATAGCCACTATTAGCCGATTCATTCATCACTAGGGACCAACCGAATTCATGGAAAAAATGCATGATTTCACAGCAGAATTTTTAAAATGTGTCAAATTTCACGGAACATTCACGGAAAGAGTTTCGCAAATTCACGGGCCCCACAGACGTTATTTCGAGGTGCTGCGCTATTGCAAACGAAGAAATTTCAGAACAACGAATATTTACTGCACTAAGTCAAGACTCAAGACAGTCAATGTTAACTACTTAGTGCTGAAGTGCGACACGTAGCAAACAGCAACATCCGTACAAAAGCTGCTGATAGCACTTTGGAATTGTCATAAATTAAACTAAAAGCGCTGAAATTCACGAAAAATCACGGATTTCACGCAAATCGGCGTTTTTCACGGAAGAAGGCCAATTTCACGGAAAATGTCACGGCCGTGAAATCGTGAATTAAGTTGGTCCCTATTCATCACACAATTAACTGTGATCTACACTGTGTCTCAAAAAAAACCGGACCCCTATTACGTTTTGAAATAACTCCAACAAACTGTGCCTAATAATAATAATGATTAGCTGAGAAAATCGACAAAAGGTACTCAATATCGTAGTGTGTTATGGGCTTACGATATTTCGTAAAACAGGGTACCAGCTTAGGTTATTTTCATGGTAACCAGAGAGTGCCATTTATAAACTGTATAAGACAGCAGACGACGTTGGAGTACTGCAGGGCAGTTGCCTCTACTGTTGGTGCCACAGGAAAACCTCAGCTGGTACTCTAATCTTAAAATTTCTCGCAAAGTAACACATGCTATTAAGTGCTGATTCTCTAACGATTATTTTTGTCGAAATCTATTGCTATTGAACCAGGACTGTTGGAGTTATTGCAAAAGGTAGCAGGGGTCCGGTTTTTTTTGAGACACAGTGTATATTTTAACCATCAGCCGTTTATCATTCAACGTACATTGATTAGAACTGATCACTAGAGCCCACGGTTTTCCACGGGCCGCGGAATTTCGAGCCGAGCCGCAGAATTAGCCGCGGAATTTTCCATTTTCCGCGGAATTTTGATATTTCCGCGCAATTTCGCGGAATTTTGCACAAGTTGAGAATCGACCAGCAATTAGTACGATGTCTGACTTGATGATGCAATTTCATCACAGAAAAAATCAAACTGAAGTGCCCAAAACCGTGGGCCCTACTAATAGCTATCGCAAATTGCAATATGGCACAGACGTAAATAAATGCAACGCAACTTGACAGATTGCACTTTAAAAAAGAGAAAAAATATAGGTAATTTTCTCTGTACGTTGATAGCACAACTCAGCACAATGTCACTATGCCAGCCGGCCCTTCAAAAACTAATGTTTCTGAACAAAACAGAACTGAGTTTACTTACAAATGGAAGACCGCGGAATTTGGACGATTTTGCTGCGATAAGCCGTGGAATTTTGCAAACTGGCCCGTGGAATTGGGCAAAATTTTCCATGGGAAACAGTGGGCCCTACCGATCACCTGTCATGACTTCGTCTTTGACTCATGCACAGTGTTGGCTAAATTAATCAATCTCACCTATACTCTTCGCACGCTATCCGCCCCTTACCTGGTAAGAGAGAAGTGGGGGAGAATTTGGGGTTCCACTGATGACCTTGTAGGGTTCTGCCCATGTTTGTCCTACTTTTGGACAGCTATTTCTAATAATTTAGCTACCCACTATCGACAGTCGCCAACCGTGCAATAAGTGTGCTAAACCACTGTCTGGAGTGGAAACGTTCGTTCAGCACTTACCTATCCTACTCCAGACCATCGTTTATGTAAGATGGCGTTAACTGAACAGAGGCGATCGTCATTACCTTGTAGAGAAGTATCTCAGACATGCGTTTGATGGCGATGGAGAACGGAATGACCGTGTGAGCACTGGCTGTGCCGGCGGGTCCTGTGGCGGGTGGCAGGGCACCGGTGCCACCCAGACCCAGGGCGGGGCTGCCCAATGCCACCGGCGTCGACGCACCGGCATGTGACGCGCCGGCACAGTCGACACAAAACACCACGTCACAGGTCTCACAGAACATGAGCTCCGACTGAGAGTGACGCGCACACTTGGGTACCACGTCACGACGCTGTCGACCCATCAGGTCCAGCAGCTGCACTCATCCACATCCACAACACATCGGTGCATGCGTCAGTAGCATACTATGACAAGACACTGACAGACGGGTTGGGTAGCATTTCGCCTAATCGCACTTCGCCTAATCCCATTCTGCCTTTTTTTGATAGGCGGACCAACAACAACGACTTGCTTTCTCGTTTTTTGCTTCTTTGACAAGCTTTGTTTTGTCGTTCATCATTTTTTCTGTACCATTTTTTCCGCCGACCGTAAGTAAGTATACGACGGGTGTCGTCTCATTTCGCCTAATCTCATTTCGAGTCATATACTTACCCTAACCCTAACCCTAACCCTAGTTCGATTTCGGTTCGGGCTCTGCAGTAGACCCAACTGGGGGAGCGATTAGGCGAAATGAGATTAGGCGAAATGCTACGACACCGACAGACGATGTCTGCAAGGCAAAGTTTACCGACAAAAATGTCCTCACAGATCATCGCAAATTCCGTTCTGTTCAGTTATGGTATAATCCAAAAAAATTCTCCATAACGGAGAAAATTCTCCATCTCGACGGAAGAAGACAAGCACCCAGGGGTCCCCCTTTGTTACAAAAATCAGTTGGCAGTCGTTTGTTGTCTTATACTGTGCTTAAACACTGCCACAGCGAAAATGAGGATCTCCAGAACGATAAAGTCATCACTGGTCTGTCCGGCAAAACACCGAGCTTTTAAAAAGGTAAAGGTCGTCAATTTGTATAGCCCATCTCGCGAAACACGCATCTAACGCGCTTTCGTCACTAACCAGAGCCGCACGGCCACCGTGTGCAGCCTGCAGACACAGGCTGGCGTAGCGGCCAGCTAGGCAACTGTACCAGCTGTACCAAGGTCCCCACCTTCCGTAACTCTTGTTACTACTCATTTTACCGTCCCACGGAGGGTAGAAGGCTGAGTCGACCTAGCTGGCAGGCTTCGCATCGAGATGGTTTACCTGCCGGCAGGCAGTCACCCATCGCAGTACTAACCGGGCCCGGCGTAGAGTAACTTCGTTTCAGCCGAAACGCGTTACCAACTACGCCACACCACCAACCTAGGCTAGCTGGACCGCCGCCCATAGTTTCAATAAAATCGCCGTCGAGGAGACCAGGTGACGTTGTATTAATAGATCGTAATCGCCAGCATAATAAAAAGCACATTATAGGCGCACCGCCGCCGGTCGGCTACAGGTAATAAGAACAGCGAGCGGTGAATTACAATCAATCGCCCGCCCGTGCGAGTTGATCAATGATCGTAACAGCAGATATATGCGTCCGACACATTGAGGCCGCTCAGTGTTAGTACGACATGCATCAGTGCCAATCCATCAGCCAAATACCAAAAAGTCACTGCACTTTCCCAGCAGTTCCGATAATTCAGAACTGAAATTACTTTGTAGAAGTGCTTATAACTGCAACTACAATTATAATTTGTACAATTTGACTTCTGCTTCAAAAATGTTAATGGCATAAATTTGAATTTCAATTAGTGAGAACTCAGATGGTACAAATACCGGTATACTGGTTTTTCAATCTAAAATTTACAGGTTGGTCGGACAAGCATGTGCATTTGGCAAGAAGAAATCAGGGGCCAAATTCACAAACATTGTCGTAAAACATGTCGTAAGATATGTCACATAACTGTCATAACTCAACAGTTAAGATGTCGTAAGATTATCTTACAATTTAACTCGATATGAATCGATAAATCGATATGAAAAAGTTTTTCTTGTTGGATAGGATTGGGATCAAATCATTTCAATTGTCATAAGACATCTAAAAAACGATCGTAAGATTTTTGTCGTAAAATCATCGTGAGATGTTTTGCGAATTTGGCTCCAGGCCTCCTAACTTGTGAGATTAAGTACGGACTGGTAAGGAATAACTTGAACCGAAAAACTGATGTCTGGCTGACCAAGGAAATGGAGATCAGCGCCACCGCCCCATGGGTCTTATGACTCCAAGAGAATCCTACGGTAAGCTTTTACGTTATTACCAGTAATCAGTGGTCCCCCTAGCGGCGGCTTGGCTCACCTGGTTGACGATGAAGCTGGGTGGGAAAGCTGCTACACCACCTCGCGGCACTGTGATCGTCTCACGGCAGATAGGACAGCGGAAGGACCCTACCACCGCCCCGCTACCAGTACCTCCAGCACCGACGGCGGCCCCTCCACGCAGCTGAGCGTCAATGATGTGTTCCAGACAGCTCTGACACACGGTGTGCGAGCAGGCGAGCAGCTTGGGCGCTCGCTCGACGCCGTCATAGACGCACAGACACGTGCCGCACGTCAGGAAACTGTCACTAAAGTCCTCATAGTTGATCGACACTGTTTCGACCAGTGTCGACGACATCCTCTCACTGCCACCACCCCGCCGTCCACTGCCGCCCTCAGACCTCAGCGACAGCGGCGAGTCTGCAGCAAAGCAAACGCACAGAACTATTACGAAGAAGAAGACGAAGGCTAAAGCTGTTATGGCGACCTATTTCAGAGCTACATAGCGTTTCCTGCCACATATACGAGAAAACTAGAGCTATATCTGCCACCTACCTGACGGAAGTGAACGCGCCATCTAACTCCAGCCCGCAGGCAGACTGGTACTCGATTTACCTACTTCAGAAGAATGGAAGGCTGAGTTGACAAAAGTGGTTGGTTATATGCCGAGTTGATTCACCTATACCAGCAGCAACTACCTGATAACGACTCGACCGCAAATCAAACCCACGACCTTTTGACCGGAAGTAAGACGCTCTAATTGTTACGTTACGTTATACCCACTGTTTTACCCAGCTACCAAACTCAGTCACATTCACCAGTGACCGCACTGTGAGCAACTCTGGAAGAGAACGGATCAAGCAGTAGCAACGGTAGCAGCAGCAGCAGCAGTTCTATAATATCAAAGCAAAGTCTTAATGCTGCAGATGTCCACAAGTCTCGCACCGAAAAGTTTGCTACTTGCCAGTCGGACTATCAACCTCACCTTCAATCAATCAATAAATCAACAGAGATGCCTTTGTAGCAGAGCTACTTCAACGTCAAACAGTAACTGCGGGTTTAGATGATCACGTCCGAGTATGACTTGCTCAAAGCAGAGCCTAGCATTCAGAACTCAGCCACAACACAACAGTAACTTCAAAAGTGTCTATATAGCTGCAGCATGCAAATTCACCAAATTACCGCAACAGACAGACTTTTACTACCAACGGGCAGAAGCAGAGATACCTGCTGAATGCAAGACCACCCAGCTCGCTCGATGGTCAATATCTTCAATAGGATAGTCTGGAGTCTGGGACCCAGTTAGGTCGCTGATATAGATCAATAGCGACGCGTGAACGTGGTTTGATCAATGGCCGTAACAACAGATAACAGGCCGACTGTTACTATAGAGGTGCAGACTTCTCGCGTTCCAGTCCCCTAGCAGTCAACCGCGATTCCGTTCACTAGTCCGCATCAGCCGCCGCCAAAAAAACACGCACACCGCAGCTTCGAATGTCTTTCAATAATCAACAGACTCACAGACTGAAACGATATATAAATTAGTAAAATTATAGTAAGAAATTCATCCAAAAACAGCCTTTACAGCTTCGTACTGCGCGCGTTTCTGAACCCGCAATCCACAACTATACATAGGGTCCTGTAACTTACCCGCACTTCAGCGATCTTGGAACTATGACGGAGGTGAAACCGAAATTCTGAGTCGGCACTCGGCTTCAATCCGCTACGGACAGGGTGGACGTGGACACGTAGCAAAATTCCCTGACTTTTCCAGTGAAGGAATGACAATTTCCCTGACATTATCGAAACAATAACCCTATCGCACAAATTTCATAAATGGTAATAAGTAATGAAACGGTATTAATAGAGCAATAATTATGCAATGACACAGGCCATGGTCGACAGAAGCTGAAACACTTCTAGCTGTTGGACGTTCAACGGAAGCCGCAAATTTGCCTGCTTTTTAGTATTTGGAAATGCAAAAAATCACAGTTATCTGCAGTCTGCACGATCCAAAATCTTTTCCCCTGACTTTTCAAAAATAATACTTTTCCTTCACACTTTCCCCGACAACACAAATTCCCTGACATTTGCCAGTTTTCCCTAACCTGTAAGAACCCCGTCAAAATGATGGATCGTTTTACACACGTTGGGTGAATGGAATGATGAGCGCCTGAACATCATATACACTACATGTACACGCATTCCATCATACAAGGCGTTATCTCATCGGCTCTATACGTCAATCAATACCGGCCAACACCCTCTTCAGCTGCCATCGATTATTATTGATCGTCCAACTCCTTCCATCCATATACAGCGTCTTGTTAGACTTGGTGCTATATCGGTCACTGCGAGGCCGTCCTATATGTATAAGCCGCATTACGGATCTTGCCCGTCTGTCCGTCTGTCTGTTCCGTTCCGTACTGGCCCCTAACTCGATAACGGAAACTGGACTTTCAATTATAACGTTCAAAGTAAGAAGTGCCGTCCAATAGCTGGCTGGACAGCCGCATAACAAGTCGGCAAGACGCGTTTCAACCGTTAAGCTTGATCCAGAAGTGAAACTGCCTTCCCTCGCCTTTAGCCGTTTTCGATCCCGGGGCAGGGTTAGACCGCGCTGTGAATCGTCGATCTCCATGCAGATCAGCTGTCCACTTTCCGGATTGCCTCTTCAAGCTTCAGTCCCGTCCATGTAGTGACATTCTCCATCCACGCCGTTATCAATCAACCTTTTTCCTACTACGGGATGTTACAACACCGCAGACAATGTTGGTGGCGTGGCGTAGTTGGTAACGCGTTTCGGCTGAAACGAAGTTACTCTACGCTGGGCCCGGTTAGTAGTGCGATGGGTGACTGCTTGCGGACAGGTAAACCATCTCGGTGCGAAGCCTGCCAGCTAGATCGACTCAGCCTTCTGCCCTCCGTGGGACGGTAAAATGAGTATTAACTCATTTACATGGGTCACGCAAGGTGGGGACCTTGGTACAGCTGACTGGGGTTGCCTAGCTGGCCGCTGCGCCAGCCTGTGTCTGCAGGCTGCACACGGTGGCCGTGCGGCAGGCGGCTCTGGTTAGTGACGAAAGCGCATTAGAGGCGTGTTTGCGA
>Ga0209367_1012023_pt1 | contig 11391 bp, 4 predicted proteins | sample WorMetLIZISLAND2_FD_187412 | JGI IMG/M metagenome (GOLD analysis project Ga0209367, IMG submission 187412) | Marine gutless worms symbiont microbial communities from Max Planck institute for Marine Microbiology, Germany - Olavius geniculatus... ... | reverse complement strand
GATTTTTGCGGGGTGCATGTGTGCGCTTTTGAATAGTTGCGCATTGCCCATACCAAAATAAACCGATCTTGAAAATACCCCATCTGATGCAAAGGTCTTCGATATATCTCTTACGTAAGCCGAGTTCTAACTTATTATGTCCCAAATTTTGTTGCCATGGCAACGAGGGTCGCTAGGGGAAAAATTCGCGTGGCATCATCTGATAGCCTATCCCTGAAAGCCCCCTATAGACGCAAAAATTTTGCAGATATCTCTTACATAAGCCGAGTTATAGCCAATTTTGTCCTAAATTTCGTTGCCATGGCAACGCGGGTCGCTCGAGGAAAAATTCGGTTGGCAGCATTCGATGGCCCATTCCTGAAAACCCCACTATAGACACAAAAATCTTGCAGATATCTCTTACACAGACCGAGTTATAGTGAATTTTGTCCCAAAATTCGTTGTTATGGCAACGGGGGTTGGCAGGGGAAAAATTTTAATGAAACCGTCGGATAGCACGGGCCCGAAAATAAAGGTAGGTGCAAACAGCGCGCAATTATCTGTTACAGGGGCCGAGTTATAGCCAATTTTGTCCCAAAATTCGTTGCCATGGCAACGGGGGTTGGCAGGGAAAAAATTTAAATGACATCGTCGGATAGCGCGGGCCCGATAATAGGGGGTAGGTGCAAACAGCGTGCAATTTTCTTTTAAGGGGGCCGAGTTATCGCCAATTTTGTCCCAAATTTTGTTGCCATGGCAACGGGGGTCGATCAGGGGTAAATACAAATGACACCGTGAAATTGGCCGACCCCGAAAACCATACCGTAGAACCAAAAATTACGCCTTTATCTTATACATAGCCGGAGTTATGACAGTTTAAAGCATTGTTTCATTTTCCCCATAGACGCCATTGTAATTTTTCATATTTTTTGTGAAGAAATAAGTGAAAATGTTGAATTTAAATTTTGTAACCCCCAAAAGGCACTTCCTTGCGCGAAACCGCGTCATATGAGCCATCGTGCGTTAAAATCAGTTCAGTCGTTTTTCCTGTAGAAAACGGCAAGAAAAAAAGGAAAGGAAAGGGAAGGAAAGGGAAGGGAAGGAAAGGCACAAAAAGTCACGCAAGCGTTATATTTCACATATTCGTGGGGAAGCCCCCCGTAAACCGATTTTCACCAAATTTTGCACATCAGAAGATATACTGGACGTAATCTGTGCAAATTTTGGTGGGAAATACGAGGGGTCAAATTTTGGAGTTTTCCATTGTCACCTGGTCATTGTCATTGTCACCTGGCTGGTCACCCTTACAACAGTGCTGCGCTACCGCGCAGCCTGTGATAAACAGTGATATCAATTCGACAGAAAGTAAAGCTAGAAATGCATAATGTTTAATACAGCCAGTTTATATACTTAATTTGATTGGCGTGCTCATAAGACACGTAGTATGAGCTATAGCTACGTAGGCTTACCAGAACTATCTCTGTTAGTAAACTTGACTCCGGTGACACACAGTGCCACTCCGAGGTCGACCGCCCACCACGGGTTTGTCTCCACGTTGGTGTGAGCACACGGTCCATAGAACATGTCCGTGCCGTGTCCGCCGTCATTGGCGTACATGGCATTGTAATTTCCGTTTACGTCATTCCACGTACTGACTTGGTTGGACGGTCTGTTCAAAGCGACGTTGACATCAAGGCGAGCGTTCACCGCAACTCGGCCTACAACATTACGAAAGAAACTGTTGCATTAAAACCGAACCTACAGTTAGTTGGAGCTTAAAAGACTTGGCCATAATATGCTTATGTCTGCTTTTGATTTTTTTTACTAGAAGCTTATTCGTTCCATTTCTTTCACTTGAGTTTCATCTGGAACGATTTAAGTTTCTAGTTTATGTGCTAAATTAAACTGGCAGCTTGCCTGCCATTTGTGCTGCGATTTGTTTTAGGCGGAAATAAGCTATTGTACATCAAAAATTATGTTTAGTGTTGTTTAATTATTGTTAATGTATAGTTCCGTGACGTTTTGCATTTAGTTTTCACAGCGACGACACCCAAGGAGTGGACAACCATGTAAACAAAAGCGACACGTTTACTTCAACAAATTTCAACAACTGCAGAAAATGCCAAAACATTTAAAATGCAAATGCGCAAAAATTTCACACACCCATGCACTTGAGATTTTCGCCAGTAGGCATTAAAGATTTTTAAACACTGTTTGAATGTTGACCAGGGCTACTGATGACGACTGCTGCAACCGTATTTATAACACCCAACCAACCTGTTAGAGTTACCAGTAGCAGAAACAGTAGGCCTAACTTGACGTCGACCTTCATGTTTTCCCGTCACCGTGTGAACTCAACTGACTGTCAGTCGAACTGGTTTACCGTAGATCATGTGACGTCTGTTGTATGACGCGTTGCTAATGCTAAACGTTATGCGTATTAAGGCGCGTACAGAGCGACGTAACAGAACTGAACTGTCTGAGCGTAGTTTTTGACGAACGGACCAATCGGCAAGCGGGGCAAGATCATTAGATGGCGCGTAGTCACGTAGGCTACTGACGCCTACTATAATGCATTACTGCTTGCTCGTTGGTCAGTTTGTCAAAAACTAAACCATGTCAATTCAGATCAGTTCAGTTAGGCCTACGTCGCTCTGCACGCGCTTTAACGCGTCGCTAGTGCTGAACGTCACTCATAGGGTGTTTACACGACCCAGCAAACGTCCAGCAAACTTCCAGCAAACGTCCAACACTACATTTGCTAGACGTTTGCTTGACGTTTGCTGGATCGTGTAAACACCCCATCAGTCTCACGACAGTGAGCGAGCAGCGTATAAGTTATTAATGAAGAAAGTGACGGCAACAACTGGTTGACAATCGTTGGTCGATGTGATGTAACGATCGAGTCAGCGCGCTATTCAGCCGTACGACGACATCGCACGAACAGTAACGGTGTCAAACGACAGTCTTGTTATTGGCTAATCATAATTTTGTTACGTTAAGCCCACGCTCTACTTACTTCGATGATTTGCCGTGTTTTGCTACTAACGTAACCACTTGTCGCGGACTTGCACCAATGTCAATATCAACACAAAAAAATTGTAGAACAAGGGTGTACGACAACCTTTGTTCTACAAGTTGATATTGTACATCAAGTTTCAAAGCCTATCGCAAATCCACATCAGTTGGTGCAAGTCCGCAACAAGTCGTTACGTAAGATTAGCAAAACACGAGCAACGACGGCTTAGGCTTAAAAGTTAATTGTTCCACGGCGAACAGTCAAACTTTGTATAGGATAAAGAAGTAAGAAATTGAGTGTCCTGGCTTTTTATAAGCTTTTGATACATTTATGAGTTTTTGATACATTTATATTTCACAAGGTAGTGTAAAAACGCATTTACCGTGTGGTGGGATATATAATAATCATATTATTGCAAATTGTCTGCAATGTGTGCCAGTGAAAGAATTTTGAAAATTGATCAATAATCGGCGAAGATATTGACAAAAGTAAAGTGTCTCGTTTTTGTGGCCCACAGTGTATATTTGTGAATAGAACCCAAACGAGTTTGCCTAACGTGACAGAATATAAAACGTAACATTCTGTCACGTTAGGCAAACCGGTAAAAAAAGAATATTAATAAATAAAATTAACAAATAAAAGCGGCGTCACGAACTTTAACGTTGGGACACAAATAATCTGCGAGCGAAGCGAAGAGAAAAAATTTTTTTTACCCCCACGTTTTGTCCAGTTGCTCCTGGAACCCTTCTGGTGGGTCAAAGCCGACCCCCCAGAGAAGTTACAATGGGGAGGTTGTCCTCCTGCAGTGGGGGGTTAAACCCCCCCCCCGCCAAATCCTCCGGCAAATCGAACACTGCACTTTAAATAAAAATACACAACACTGAATTCTTTAATGATTGTCCAATGTCCATATTTTCGAGCGATATTGACCGATTTTCACAATTCTTTCGTCGCAGACTCAGCATGTCAGCAGAAAGTTTGTAATAAAATGATCATTAAAGTTTCCACTATGCTAAACAGGTGTCGTTACACTACCTTGCAAAATGTTAATGGGATAAACTTGCATTGAGTCATAGTTTTAGTGAAATGTAAATTACATTGTTCATGCCAGACATCAACTGCGTTAAGAGAATCAAGTTTGATTTGATTGATTTGGACATCAATATCAACGAATGTCACACTGGTGTAATAGCGTCGTCTAACAAAACGCGTCCTCTGTCACATAATTTAGTGACTGACTAAATTTTATTCATAAATACATCTTTGATCAAACGCTTTATTTTTTGTCGTTTTTAACATTTTTCATGCATTTAATGTGACGAAATTTTGTCACTAAGTGAAATAAAAATTACATTAATTGATTCAGCCAGTTTTAGCCTACGTCTTTTGAAAGCACTTCAAATTAAGATATTGATAAAAAACAAAAAGCCCAACTCTCTTATGTTACGTGTCCTTGTAGTCTATTTTGGGCTAAATGCCACGCTAATCTTTTTGTTCATAATAATAATAATAATAATAAAATGACCTTGAAAATCAATTCCGAGAGTGGCAGCCGCCCTGGTCGTTGTTGCCTTTCCATAGTGGATTGAACCAACATGGATGTTTGTTATTAACACGCGATGCCACAAAAAAAATTTTAAGAGGCTTTTTCCAAGTTTGGCTGGCCCACTAACGCCAACAAAATGTTTCAATGCTTTCCACGACTGCGTATGTGTTTAAATTTTTGTTGTCATCTTTTATCTGCCGCAAACACATTATCCCTTCTCTGTTGTTCTATTTTTCACGCGTTGCATTTTGCTGTCAATCAATATCGGTCCCGCATTTGACGCTTTGTTTGTTGTCTGTTGTTGCCAAGCAACAGCTCGTTGCTAAGCAACGGGCTGCTGACGCTGGCTTGATGTCGATTAGCTGTCAGGTATTTATGAAGATGTCGACGGTCACTGGCAAACACCAGTCGTCGTTCGACGTTTAACGATTTGCTTGTTATTAGGCCTACTCGGCATTGGCATTCTGAGCCGACTCTTGAGTACTTCCACCGCTGCAATAGCTCCGGTGGCACGTACTCGTATACCACTTTGTTTGCCAGTGTCCTCCATTATTGAAAATCAACTTTCTGCTGTTCATTCTATATGCGTTTTGCAGACCAGTTGTCACAGGTCAGTGGTCACAGTGTCCGTTTAATAAAGTCTGTTATGGAATTAGGCTTATATTCGACAGCGCAATTACTTGCAGTAAGACCGTATTATAAAATGAATATATGTTTATTTACAGATAACTGCAGCAACTACAGTATAGTGTGCGTACAAAAGAGAAGACAAAAACAGACAAAAATACAAAGAGATAACACACCACTAACGCAAAACGTGAACAACAATTATCATAACACAACGCAAAAATTGGGTGAAAAAAACTGACATTGGCAAACATTTTTGAAATATTTTTGTCTTACATGTAACCACGGTAGTTAATTTAGTAGCAAACAAGTAAATAAGTAACCTGAAAATCATTACTGTGCAAAGCGACAAACGTCACTGCAGAAATGTGTAAGGTGTGAAAGAAGAATAGCGCCTACATGTAAATCTTCAAACGAGATCGAAATGACTACCATATCGATGACTACCACAGATGTAGAGTAGTATCATAAATTCATAAGTCGTCTACACGTCAGCTAGTCAATAGCTACATAATTGCAATGTTTGAATGTGGCCTAGAACTGGTTAGTTTAGTTTAGCCTAGTTGATTATTGCACTTAGATTATTGCGATTATACTTTCACGTATGCCTACGCAATGCTGAAAACAATAGATTACGAAATATCAGGGTTAATATCATCACTAGCGGTGACGTCAGTTATAGGCGTACGAACAAGAAATCTGAGCGTTCATGAGATGCGCGAGAGCCTACAGCAGTTCCTGTTCGCAGGTAATCTTGGTCTATCTCCATCCATTTCATCGCAATTCACTTTTTTGCAGACAAAAATCGCCAAAAATCACTAAAACACCCTATTTTTAGGGTTCAAGGCCAATCAAGGTTATCAATGTTGACAATCCTACAAAGCTCGTCGCCAATGCTTGTTATGTTAAACAGCATGTCTGTGCTTATCTGCAACCATTTTCACGTTAGACAAGCCAGCAGCGGATAAATAACCACTTTTAAGAAGGGAAACCCTCTTTGACACCCGCGTGCGCAGACTTCCTTGAATCTAGAGGGTCCGGACTTAAATTGCTAAAATCTACATTCAATGCTGAAAATTTCTTATGCAGGTTGTCTTGGTCTATCTCCAGCCATTTCGGCGCAATTCACTCTTGAAATGCGTGTCGCAGCCCGAAATCGCGAAAAAATTTACTAAAACCCTCTATTTTGGGGGTTCAAGGTCAAGGTCATCAAGGTTTAAGGTCATCAATGTTGACATTTCTAAGAAGCTCGTCGCCAGTGCTTGTTATGATAAACAGCATATCTGTGCCTATCTGCAACATTTTCACGTTACACGAGCCAATAACGGTAGAATAAAGCCTTTTTAAGGGAGGTGCCCCTCTTTCTTCCCTCGTTCGTGGGGACCCCCTTCACCCAGTGGCATGAAGTTTTGTCACAAAGTACTAGAGACTCTAAATTATCATACGGTGCAAACCAAAAGTCTTTATCTTACTTGGGCTTTGATCGGTACCGGTTGTGACAGACAGACAGACACCAAGATAGAATTGCCATAGCTAATACGCGCTATAGCTAATAGCTATTCTAGCTCTCGCGCATAAAAACTTGATGACAAAAAGTTGCAATTTCAGACAAACAGCTGCACATTTTCGACAAAAAACGATTATAAGTGTTCAAAATTTTAATTTTGCCCGAAAGTTCTCCTAAAATGATAGATTTTTAGCTTTGAACTTTGTATCTTTAAAAATAATTTTTCCGACAGGTATAAATTTACAGAAATCTTGCTCTCTTGCCCGCCTGCCACAACATCACTGCTTCTCACCAATGTTGGCAATCCGTTTACTAGAGTTAAATAGGGGTCTGGCAAATATTCACAAAATGAAAAAAAAAAACGTTAAAAACGCAAAAACGTAGCAAAAGTGTAAGAATTGCACGTAACTGCAGGAACGTAGCGAAAATGATACACTGCAGTCGCCGCGAAAATCGCGGCTAAGCCGAGACCTTAGCCGCGAAAGTGCTAAGCCGGCCGTGAAATTCACAGCTAGCCGGCTTAGGGGTTTAATTGTGACGTGTTTCTATTCCCCCCAATAACTTCGGTATGAGGCTCTCCTCCAACGCAGACTATCTATTGCAGACTGTCGGCAAAAATAAAACATTAAAGACACTGGCGCACGTGTAACAAAATGAAATAAAATCAAACAAGCAGAAGCAACTAGACAGTGATAATATTTTGTTTTGTCACAGTGCATGCGAACCGTGCGATAAAATAAAACTTTTCTGCATGTTTGTAGCGCAACGTTTCCGCTCTGCGACGGACGTGACGACAACCATTTCCAACTATTTCATTTCATTTCATTTTATTGCGAGCCCCTGCGAATTAACTGCTGTAGGCGTATTACGCAAGTTTACTCGAACTTGCAGGAAACTTATTTTATCGCACATATAAGCCCACTGCACTAAAACAATAAAAGTTGTTTTATTTCTGATTTACTTTGTCCTCCTATCTCTCACAACAATGCGTAAAGCGTTGTGATCACACCCAATCTCACTCCAGTCAACTGTATACCCTGTTTACACGATGAGGCAAACATGGAGCAAACATGAAGCAAAAACGTGAAGCGAACGTCAAGCATGAAGAAGCTAAGAGCACACGTCGTGCATGTGTATTTTGAATACGTTTGCTTCATCTTTGCTTCATCGTGTAAATAGGGTATTAAAACTAAAACGCGTCTAGAGTTTGTTTGTATCACGCACGTTCTAGGCAAAACATACCGTCGATCAGAGTCATAAAACAAGTACGTTTCAAGACGGTCCAGAGTTTATTCTGCCTCGTTACACTTGCACGATACGCTCCAAATCGTAGCAAAACGTATACTTAGCTTCTATTTTATCATACTCGTACAAGCGCCTTAATTCTCAGGCTGCGAGTGGCGGTTTCACGTCGTCGGGTTCATCTCCGCTAAGTTGTGATGCGCTGACGTCATCGCTGACGTCATAGCCTGTTGCAGCAACCCGGCTGTGGGTCGGTAGTCCGGATAAGTGATCCAACAGCTCACCAGCACTTCGAATCTACACGAGCACACGATCAGTCGATCAACCAGGCTGTCGAAATACGCAGGCCTACAATACGATACGATACAATACGCAATAATTATTTACACAGCGCAAAGGCACGTAAAGCTTCGAATACCCTGTAACGTCGAAATCAGTAAAGAGTAAATTAAAGAGCAAAAGGCAAAATGTTTTAAACGGAGAGAATCAGACCTCTCAGATTTCGGAGGGCAGTGTATTATATACAGACATTAAACCAGGAAACTGAAAAACCCTCATAGTCATAAAACAAGCATGTCTCACTTTCATCACGTTCCAGTGTGCATTATGCGAGTGCAATATCTCGTTTACACGATCAAGCAATCATCCAGCAATCATCGAGCAAACATCCAGCAAATGCATTCATAATACACGTGCACGACGTGTGCTCTAATTGCTCGATGTTTGCTTGATGATTGCTTGATCGTGTAAACGGGGTATAACGAGACCGAGTTGAAACGTGCTTATTTCATGACCGTAAACGGTGACGGTGAGTTCTGCGTGAGACGTGCGTGTGATAAAGATACGCGAGACGCGTTTCAGTCGTCATGACACTGTGATGAAAAACAGCAGGAAGAAGTGGAGTGAGTCTCGTTTCACTCGCATAATGTATACACTCTAGACCGCGATGAAACGTAAACTTATGACAATGTGATGAGAGAAGACATACACGGAGGACGGAGCAGTGGGCGGCTGTGAGAGACGGAATCCTCGACGCAGGTAGGAAACAAGTTGTGTGGGTGGAACATCAGCGTACGGCTGCAAGCCTGACGTCATCAGTTCCCACAGAGCGACACCTAGCGACCACTGCACACACCACCAACATAAGTGACTAGAACAGCACACGAAAACCGCAAACCTCTGCCAATGCCATATCAATATTTTTCCGTTATGTTTTCCAAGTGGAGCACCATATCCGGCACTGGTGAAGAATCCTTCAGTCTGATCTGCATCACCACCAAAATCTAATCAATCAAATCTAAGATGTTCCCCCGTCCAGCATTCCCTGAAATTTTAGCCAAACCCGGCAGTAAGTTTTTGCATAATCCTGCTACGAAACCTAAACACAGATAAACAAGTAAAACCTTCGCTCAAGGCTAGTTACTGTCCGCAGTTATTATGCAAACAAAAAACGAACAATAACCCATGTCCTTGAACTTTGACCTTGATATTCAACAAATTTCTAAAAACTGTCAAGGCACATCTTCATGCAAAATTTCATCAAACTAAGCTTAGCGATTCATGAGTCATCGTGTTAACAAAGCACACAGCTGAAAACAATACAGCCATCGCTACCGCGGACAGTAATAAACGTCCGCCTTCACATAACCTTCTTGGCGAAGATAAGTGTCAGGTTTGAAGTACGTACGACGTCCGTAGCCGGCTCATATTCAGCGGCAGTAGTGGAGTGATCCAGGACGGACTCCAGTAGCTCCACAGCCATCCACCTGGCAGGCAGCTGGTCCGGCGCTGCATCTGGCATGGAAACATCGTCGCAGACGTCACCCGTTTCCAGACGAACACTATCGTAAGCGTCAGGGAAGAGATCAGACGACAGGGCGCCATCAGACAACTGGACAGACAACGACCTCACCTCCACGCTGCATAAAAAACAACCATCGTTATCACTTTCGTTTGTTTGCAAACAATTTGAGACAAACAGCAGGTTAAAGCAAATTTTAAAGTGAAAATGGCAGACTGATCACTTCTTCCTTAAAACAACGTTCATGCCAATTTTTGTTTTTTTTCTTTTGGGCTTTTACGTTTTTTTGACGCGTCTTTGGCACGACTGTCGTTTGTCCGTCTGTCTTAAAATAACAAATGTATTGTGGCTAAGCGTTGAGTCGTATAAAAAAACTTGTTACATAAATAGTATAATTAAAAAATTTAGGAATACAGTGAAAGGGAGACATCTTAAAATTTAATATTAAATTGAAGGCGGTAGAAAAGATTTGCGTTTTCAACGACAAACTGGTCACATCTCGGAAACGGCAAGAAATAGGGCCAAGGTTACTATTAATCACTAATAGGAAATAGCATACGCCTTTTCAAATAAGATGAAAATCATCGATCTTAGAAGTCTATAGAGGGAAAGTGTATAGGGTGTAGCGCGTCTTTCCTAGCGACAGCTGGGCTTTCTTCTTACTAGCTAGGAGACCGTACGAGACAGGCGGACGGATGAACGAACGAACAAGACCCGTATTGCAGCCTGTTAAGACGACTGCATAAAGATGTAGGCATAGGCGACATATATACGGCCGTCCGACCAGGGGTCTTATGTTTAAGCCTGGTTTACAGTCGGTACTAGAGCCACCTAACGCTCCTAAGCCGACCGTTAGACATGCACCGTTTAATTGCAGTATTTTTCACGTTCACAGATTTTGATCTTTGACCTTTTGAACTGTAAATTGTCCCGTCTTGGAAACGTTGACGACAATTTTCGTATAAATCGCAACTGTCTCTTGCTTTCAAGTTAGTAAGGCACAGACATACAGACGGACGAGCAAAACGTGTAATGCGGCAATTAGAACGGCCACATAATAACATATTGTGCAAATATTTGATAAAATGATTTTTCGTGCTTTATTTTTATTTGGTACCACGTCCGCAAGAAAAATGAAAATGTTGTATAGCCACCGAAAATGTTCTAAAAATCTTGCAAAATTGTTTGCGGTATCACGCCAGTTCAAAATTAAAGTCATGCGATTCTGCAAAACATTCTTGCAAAATCTGTACAAGATTTTTTAAAAGACGAAAAGCCGAAAGCATAATAAATTAATAATTACATGAAGTTTCTGGCGGCGATGTCTCGATGTACGATGCCGCACGAGTGCAAATACGTCACTGATGACGTCATATCAAGACTCATCTTTTGTATGCTCCCTGCACTGAGCACCTGACACAAACACACGCACAGAGACAGAACCGTAAAACAAATCCCTGAGATCATCACCGTGCGCTTTTGGAGAAGTAATTACTATTTACACAACATTACGCAAAAAATACAAGATGAAACGACTGCCATATCAGTCAAGTTATCAATCCATTATTAACTGTTTCATACATTTACAAGCAGATAATGTGACTGGCTGCACAAAGTGCTTTTGAAGCTGCCCAAAATAGTCAACACAAATTAAACAACGGTCGTTTCCC
>Ga0209367_1012022_pt1 | contig 11391 bp, 7 predicted proteins | sample WorMetLIZISLAND2_FD_187412 | JGI IMG/M metagenome (GOLD analysis project Ga0209367, IMG submission 187412) | Marine gutless worms symbiont microbial communities from Max Planck institute for Marine Microbiology, Germany - Olavius geniculatus... ... | reverse complement strand
TGGTTTTAGAGAATATGATATCTTATGTACAAGATATTCTGTTACCAACGGACAGTTTCGCAAGTGTGTCTGGAATGTTTTTTTCGTGTTTTTAGCTTTACCTAGCTTTAGTTTCTCTTTGTATATGTATTATTCTGACTTACACTGTACTGTGTGAATTGAAATAAATAATAAAGCAGAAAAACAGACGGACACGTAAATTACATGTCTTGACATAGTACTTTCGGTGAAAAATACATTCCATAAATGTTTGACATCTTAATCCTCCATAGTGTTGGTTTACGATTCAGAAAATGTTATGCATAAACTGCCTACGTGGATTATTTGTCTATTTATCAATTTTTCACTTTGTCTTATTTGTCGGTTTCTTCGGTTTATTTTATTCGTTACTTTTCTGTATCGATAGCTGGTATATCCAGTCAGTTTTTGAGCCGACGTCAAGCTAGTAATTCTGTTACGTATCGTCGTATGTTTTCGTACCGATCTGGCAGCGAGTTCCGCGGAATCCGCGGCTGCAGAAGCATCTGTCCGGACGAACGCAGCGTCCGCCGTTAAGACATGGAGGCGAGCAGACCGCTACACGTCGTGTACACAGGTACAACACACTTCATTATCGCACGTCCGCACGTCCGTGCGTCTGTTTGTTCGTCTGTCTGTTTCTCGCGGGATCCTAAGTCCTAACTAAAAAAACAAAAATAACAAGACAGCCGAAATTGGCGTGACCGTTCCCCGCTACAGGACTAACCAGTGTGCCAGTTTACAGCGTAAGATCAAAGATCAGTACAGTGGGTGAGTACGTATAACTAGGGACAGTAGAAAATCACGGAAACACCGAAATCACGGAAACCGTGATTTTCGCCAAACGCCGTGATTCTGCCAAAATGCCGCGTTTTAGCCAAAATGCCGTGATTTTACAGTTTTTACGTTTTTTACAATGATTTTTTTTTGTTTTTTATCAACATAAATTGTGCGATTTTAACACAAAAATATTCACTTTTGCTACTGCTACCAAAGTCCGTATGTTTTGTTACTTATTGACTCAATATGTGACCGTGGCGTCGTTGTAGAAATTTGCATTTTAATGCTTCGTAAGTTCACAGTGACAAAATTTTACAAATAAAACTTTGCACTACATTGTGGTGATGGTAGTCAATGCTAGATGTTGAGTTTTATAGACTTTATGATGGTTTTTGGGTCCGTAATTTGATGCCGTGATTTTGCCGTAATTTTTGCCATTTTCACAAAAGTTTGTCGTGTTTTTGCTATTTTTGTCCGTGATTTTCTACTGTCCCATATGTAAAAACGGTTATGCGGACGGCCGCATATGATGTCGGCACCGGACCGACGTCTTCGACTGTATTTGATGCGCTAACATCACAGCTTCATCTCAGCTGCAACTTCATTCAGCTGTAACATCAGACATTTATAACGAAAGGTGTTGCCGGAGTTGACAATCTGTTGGATACTTTACCGAGCAAAAACTTACTTGGGAGACTTCTTTCTCCGTGCAAAAGTTTGCCCTGGAACGGATTTTTACCGGCAAAAAGTTTTTAGCGAGAAAGGGACGATCCTATAATGAAATGGCACACCGGCTGTTGGTGCGTAAGCTACGGACACCCGAACAGTGTCATAATCTACGCTAGTTTAAAGACAATCTAACAAACTACTATAGGCGAAAATATGGAAGAAAATAACATTAACCTTGATTTCACAATGACGGCAATTAAGCCTGCGAGTAAATTATGTAAACCAATTTTAAAATCAAATTTCAATCCCCCATTCCGGATTTTCTGTATAGAACGTGATGCGACAAATAAAAAAACAGAATTGTATACAGTACGGTGTTGGCAAAACTGTCCGTGATATCCGGGAAGACAAAAACAGAACGTCCCAAAGCACGACCCTGCATTTCTGCAGTTGACAGCACAGCGTGGTGACGACGACGACAACGACGACGACGTCGACTCAGACGAGGTACGGCCACTCTCTGGAGAGTCCTGTTGGAATCCTGGTTTAACAATTAAATACAGGGTAGCTCAAAACAAAGCGGGATATTTTATTTTCATTATGATACCGCGTGTGCATCACACAAATGCGCAAAAAGCTAACGTAACATTACTTATATAAATAATCAAAACAGCACTGTTCAATACGACTGCAATTCACTGCATCAAGTCTAATTGTGTCCGAAATTACGATGGAGTAATTTTCTGTGTGAAGCATGTTTGTTCCACGTTTTACGCGCCAGCGCCATCCTATAAAGGTCTGCATACATGTACCTCAGTCGCATTAGTTAACCGCTGGTAGTTAAACTGGAATAGCAAACTTGAAATATCCGTTTCTTGTACGGCAGTCATGCACGCCACATTATATGTCTTGCCTGTCTGCCTGTCCGTCTGTGTCTCTCATACCGGCTCCTATCTCGACAACGAAGTCGTCGAAAAGTCGGCAGCTTCATAACATTGTGAAAAATGCTTTTTTTGCACGAAACCGCCTTCTATTTCTACGCAATGCACTATCATGCAAAATAAATTCAAATGCTTTATCTGTGTAATTTGCAAAACCAGATATCAGTATGTTAGTACGCATGTTGATAAATCTGCCTAGTACCAGCATCTTCTCGGTCTGGTAAAGCGTCGCAGGTTGACGCTGTTTGTCCGTCGGGACAGAGACATGTGTCTGGTCGCACACACTTGCCGTCACCGCAACCAGCCGAACAGATCGCTGCACGAAACAGCCATCAACGTCTAATAAGCTAAATATATTCGTCAAATTACAACTTTGATTCAAGGCTTTTGTTTTCGTTTTGTTTCTGCTTTTGGAACGAGCGTTCGCCGCTGAATGGCGCTGTTTGCTAATCAGTTCTCCAGCAGGCCTACAAATCATTCACCAAATCATCATATCATATCGTTCCGAAAAAGGCAGCAGCGGTTGCCGAAACGGTCCGGCATTTACGATTAAAAAACAAATATACCTTAATATTAGCAAATGCTATGTTGTTCTCAACATAATATCTAATACGACAACCTATAGCATTACCGCTACAACGAATACCAAGAATGTGAACTTGCATAGGAAATGTATCGATTTAATAAAGTGAAAAATGTTTAATATATAGAAATAGTTCTGCAGTTGAACTAATCAGCATAGCACAATGCAGCTACAGAATCATACGCAACTGTCTGCAAAACGCATCAAAAATGAGCTACAATAATAGCCTCAAGTTGCTTCAGCAACACTGCTTCGACTGAACATCTAAGATGCGGTTGCAGCGGCTGGCAACAGACAGGATGATGATGATGATGATGATGATGATGCCACGGATTTCTATCTGCTACTACGATCGTATAGTACTAGTACACTTAATATAATAGAATGCGCTGATCAAAAACAATTTCCTAGACAAAAACTTCTGTAAGCTTACAGGCCCAGCAACAAGAGTATATACGATTGAGCTAAACTTTTGGACTTTATACGCCACACGACATATTTTGCGAATTTCATTGAAACAGCTGATGCGGTTTAAGCGAAACAGCGGTTTGAACTTTTTAGGTGAACAAAAATTCACGCTCTGAATATACACAAAAACCAAACCAAACTTCATATAATTTTCCATCAGCAGCTCGGACGTTTCTGCAACGTCGTCAAACTCCAGTTTTTATGTAAATGTGCTAGCGTACTTATTAACGTTAAAAATGCCTTTTTACAGTCAAATAGTTACAATTTTTGAATCAATCCAAGTAGTGGAATAAAATTTGCTTAATATGTGGTCTAAATCCTCCTCTATGTATTTTGTAAATTTGGTAAAAATATCTCCTAAGCTCCCAGACATATAATTTTTTCTACAAAATTGTTTTATTGGCTCGCCCTGGTATCGGAGTCAGTGATGATGTACTTACGGACGATGCAATGAGACGAACGCGGAAGACGCGTCCATCCGGGACAACAGTGTGGGTTGAATCGACTGCCACACACATTCACCCTGGCTCCACACGACCACAACAACATTACTGGGATCAACTAGAATGACTACGAAAGCTGAAACAGTTGGAAACAGTGCATAACAGTATAGACCTTACTTTTCATCACTACAGTAACGCCGCCACGAAAGTACAACAACAATATTTATTTGGGAAAAAGCAACCAGGCTGCCAGAAAGGGCACAGGCCCATCAAAGCTGGCCACCCAAAAGTCAAATAAAGAAAATGCAATACATGCACAGAAAAACATACAGAACAAAAATATGCTGAGTATAACCACCTAAAAATGTCTAAATCATATCACATGCAATACGTCAAAACCAATCAAACCATTACAAGTAGAACAAGTGTGAATCTAACTTTAGTCAAACTGTTAAATGTTGGTGGTCTCAAAAAGATGTTTTGTCTGTATACCGTCAATCTGAAATAATCTGTTATCTGAACCACGATTGGCTGACTGCCTGACTCTTATATGCCTACGCCTGTTCGTCGACATCTCAAATCATGCACGTTTCAGCTAGACTTCAACCGCAAAACGTTCTCACTTAACAACTGGATGCACAATGGATTGTAGTATGGTTAATATACAAAATAATAATTCAAAGTCGATCATAAAACGGTGTAAACAGCTGATGATCTTGAGTGACCTTGGCTTGCACACTGCTGGAGAAGCTAATGCACGTACGATGCTTCGCGTCAAACAACATCCGTCAACTTGTCGTACTTTCTCCTAACCACACGCAGAAGTAGCGTATAGCAGCAAATTTTCAAAAGTTGTTTTTCAAGTCAGCAGCTTTCATCCAGATAATACAGCGTATACATACATTTCCTCGATTATCTCTTCGACTGTAGAAGAACGAGTAAGCAGACTTGCAATGTGACGTGAAATGTTACAACTTGGTATGCCGTCTTCAGTAGTCGGATAAAAATGGGTTATTCCGCTACAACTTATACCGTCGTGCTTTCTGTTTCTATTCGGCCCGTGTTTCTAGTGGTTGGTTGAATGAAGATTTTGAAGATTGCTTCAGCAGCCGGCTACTGAACGTTCAAGACAAACCAACCATGTCGAAACATCGAAGATTGAACGTGCACCAAATAAATGACAAGCAGACCGCGAGATGCTCTGCGGCAGCAGTGGGTCAAATTGATGGCCAAACAATCGTCAGGTTGTTTTTTGCAGTCTTGCCCGTTACGCCTTGTGGAACTTTAAAAAGTGGAAATAGCGAACAAGCGCATAAACTTCGCACACGTTACTTGTCAGTGCGAGAGCTGTCGGCACCACAAATCGTGGCGACGTCTTTACGCGTTCGGTTTTGGACAAAAATATCTGTAGTGTAGCCTATGAAGGCTAGACAGGTCTACTTCAAGTTCAGTTTACGACACTTTCACACCTCGTAAACAATGCTATACAACGCTGCGCCATTCTGTAAGCTTATAGGGTGTTTACACGATCCAGCATTAGCACATTAGCACGTGTATTTTGAATACATTTGCTGAAAGTTTGCTGGACGTTTGCTGGATCGTGTAAACACCCCATTACTTCACTGAATGTCAACTGTGCACCAAATCACTCAGTGAAAACGTTAGTTAAAGCCCAGCGAAAAAAGGCATGATTTGACTTGTCGGCGAAACGGCGGACAAAAGTCAATCAGTCCAAACGACATGCAGACTGCTTCAAATAGACAGTCTACAGGCAAAAAAGCATTTTCCGAATGCCATCAAATACTTCAAAAAGTTAAATTCACATTGCTAATGGGAGAAATGTAGACCATGGATACTTTTGTGCTTTTCCTGGATCTTTAGTAGTATTCAGTCCATTCTTTACTGACCCTAACTCATTCTATCTTGTGCCAACATCTCGGACTACCGTATCAAAATGATTAAGGCATCGCGCGCGGTTTTCATGCGACAGTATGGCTTCCTTGTTGGCTGAAGTTATTGAGTATCGACACTCAGCCACAGCGGATGCATTCAGTAGTCTGTAATGAAGTTTTCGTGTTTTGCAACTATGCAGCAAAGCTGCAGATTCAATAACAATATAGCTTTTTCAGTCAGTTCAGTGGTTGCTGCCCCTTGCAACGACTCCGCCCATATTAATGATAAGTCTAGCCTAATTTATCATCAATTGGACCTACATACAGTAGAGGTACAGTGTACTGATTGGTTTTAAAATGTTTTTTTTTGCGTAGGCTAAGTTGCCTAACACGACACCGAGCACACGCCGAACGACGACAAACGTATATTACAATGCAGACATTCTAAACCGCAGCGATTTTTTTTTACAAAAACACAGTAGGCCTTAACAAGAAATCTGAGCTAATGCTCATGAGACGCGCGAGAGCCCATAGCAGTTCATGTTCGCATGAAATCTTGGTCTCTCTCCATTCATTTCATCGCAATTCACTCCTTTGCAGCCAAAAATCGCCAAAAAATCACCAAAACCCCTATTTTAGGGTTCAAGGTCAATCAAAGTCATCAATATTGACAATCCTAAAAAGCTCGTCGCTAGTGCTTGTTATGTTAAGCAGCATGTCTGTGCCTATCTGCAACCATTTTCACGTTAGGCAAGCCAGCAGCGGATAAATAATCATTTTTAAGAGGGGAACCCCTCTTTGACACCCACGTGCGCAGCCATCCTTGAGCCTAGAGGGTCCAAACTTGAATTGCTGAAATTTACATTTAATGCTGAAAATTTCATACGCAGGTTGTCTTGGTCTATCTCCAGCCATTTCGGTGCTATTCACTCTTGAAATGCGTGTTGCAGCTCAAAATCGCAAGAAAATTTACTAAAACCCTTTTTTTCCGCAGTTCAAGGTCATTCAAGATCACCGATTTTGACATTTCTAAGAAGCTCGTCGCCAGTGCTGGCTATGCTACGCAGCATGTCTATGCCTATTTGCAACAATTTTCACGTTAGACGAGCCAATAGCAGTAGAATAACGCCTTTTTAAGTGGGTGCTCCTCTTTCTCCCCCTCGTTCGTGGGTACCCCCTTTATCCATTGGCATGAAATTTTGTCACAAAATACTAGAGACTCTTAGCTATCATACGGTGAAAACTAGATGTCTATATCTCACCTGAGCTCCGATCGGCACTGGGTTGTGACAGACACCAAGACAGAATTACCATAGCTAATACGCGCTAACTCTTGCGCGTAAAAAGCAACATACAAAATGTAAAAGTTTATTCTTGCAGGTGCGCTGGCATGCATTACACGTCAATTGAGTAAGCATGGTAACGCTGCGCACACATATGCGATAAAAACTCAACACAAGCATTTTAAGCAAAGCTCATGAGACGCGCGACAGCCTTAGCAGTTTTCGTTCGCAGATTGTCTTAGTCGTCGCAGTTCACTCTTAAAGTGTGCGCCGCAGCCAAAAGTCGCAAAAACACTAGAACCCCCTATTTGGTGTGTTTAATGTCAAAGTCATCAATACTAATACCGCTAAAATGTCGTCACCGCTGCTTGTTATGAAAAGCAGCATGTTTAAGCCCATCTGCAACTGTTTTTACGCTAGACGAGCCATTATCGGCAAAATAACCACTTTGTCGAGGGGTACCCCTTTTGTCGCTTGAGTGCGCAGGCTTCCTTGAGCTTAATGGGTCAGCACTTGAACTACTAAAATTCGCGTTCGATGCTGAAAATTTCATACTCAAACTGTCTTGGTCTATCTCCAGCCATTTCGGCGCAGTTTACTCTTAAAATATGAGTCGAAGTGCGAAATAGCAAAAAATTCACTAAAATACCTTATTTTGGGGGTTCAAGGTCGTTCAAGGTCATCGATAATAATATGCTTAAAAACTTTGTTACGATTGCTTGTTATGATAAGCAGCATGTTTGTGCTTATCTGCAACGGTTTTTAATTTGTGCGAGCCAATAGCGGTAAAATACGAACTTCTTAGGGGGTACCCCTCTTTGACGCCCTCGTTCGAGGGGAACCCCTTCATGCAGGGGCACGAAATTTTGTCACAGAAAACTACAGTTCTTGGGCAGTACTCATTGAAGATTTTGTAATTCCAGCATACACGGTTTTGATACAATCGCAGAATGCAACAGACGGACTGACGGACGCTTCGACGTTGGTGCGCGTAAAAACTGAACAAATCACATTCGATTGTTTTAGTTTTTTAACAAAACTTCTGTTTCAGTTTTATCGCACATGTAGGGGTTGCTTAAACGAAGCTGCGTTAAGTTCCACACACACTGCTATTTTTCTTCTTGCTATAGGACCGATATCAGAAGAAAGCAAATTTTGGCTACAAGGTAGCCTACATATTTCAATCGTAAAAATTTACTGCTGATAGATTTGCTTATTAAAAATGCAATATGATGCAATTTAGGCTAATATACTAACATTAGTAGACTAGAGGTAGCGGTGGACTGGTAGTGGTGCTATTAGTTCTCCTTTCATTATTATTCGGCATGATGTGCGATCGGTTATAATAAAGACGTGCACGGTTGTTCGATGCCACGATTACGTCACGACGATGCCACAAACAGAACAGAGCGTTCGTTACAAAGACTTGGTGGACAGTCAACCTTCATGGTACCGGCAGCTGTCTGCCGCCAGCTGCAGATAAGATACAAGAAGAATGCGACGAAAACACGTGTATAACTCCATATCGGCGCCTGCTAGCAGGGTCACCTTATTTCACGCAACAAAACTAACAGGTCAGACGACCGTTTTGCGACGTACTTTAATATCAAACAATATTCAAATCGCGCGTGCTAGAACAAAAAAAGTCGGCTAAAAAGCACAGATTTTAACAAGTCATATCAAATGTTTGGCTGTTTATACAAATTGCAATAAGATTGTTTTTAAATTCGTGGACGAATACAGAATTCAGATGGAGATCAGGATCGGCACCAAAATGTGATCGACTGTATCACAATTCGTTCGTAATAAGTAATTAGCGACCTGCACAAAAACAGACAAAAAACAAATAGGCCTAAACACAGGTGAAAACATAAAATTTATTTTGTAGGCAGATTAAGTAGGCCTATTGCGAAAATTTAAAAGAATGCGGAAGAGTCGACCTGCGTGGGATAAAGTGCATCAAGGATGAGAAGACAACATAATTCAACTTACAAAGTTACAATAATGTGTTGTTAGTGAAAATGTACACGCAATATCTATTTTCGACATTATAAGTCTACTGCCTGCAAATACTGACCGATTTTATTCTGTTTTTGCTGCCAAACTCCACCTGAAATGCAACAAATTAGTCGTTAAAGATTCCATCACACCACAAAAAGGGCCTAAACGTGTCGATCTGTACTTTGTGGGAATGAGAGAAGCGACTGCAAACAAGAAGCACAGTCACCCCGAAAGACGAGTCGGTCGGTGTCCGGCGGAGCTGCTGCGTTGATGAAGTCTGGAAGCTCGTAAAGCGGTTGTCGACGTCGTAGATGGGACGTGCTGTGCGTCAGCTGCAGCGGGTTGCGTGACGGTCAGCAGAACAACAACGACGAAAACGACGACGACGACGTTGAATGGTGACTTGGACACAAGGCGATGCCACCGCGACCACTCCGTCAACTTGGTCCAGTCGTCAACGTTTCTGGCCGCCAGGAGCTGACCGCTCGCCCGTGCTACCGCTGCTGATGTCAACCACATTATCACTGAAGAACCACGGCGATATTATACATGTAGAGCCTACGCCGCACCGGCGCCCGGATCAACGTCGTCTCTGTTTGGGCTTCTATCTCTAAAACCCAAACTCCACTTGCTTCAGCTTGTTGTGGATTTGTTGTGCAACACGCTGTACAACAAGATGTACAACAAATGCACGTTAAACATCCGCAACAACTTCATGTATACACAACACCCTGAGTCCTGACACGCCAAGACGCCGTACAGCTTGTTGTACGACTTGACGTCCAACAAATCGAAGCAGTGGAGTTTGGGTCTCAGTAGCTCGCCGCTGCCGGTCGGAGCTATAACACCGCGAAAATCAGTCAGTCAGCGTGGGGCTCAGTTTGCTCAGTTCCGTGTCTTCGGTGCAAGCAGATGTATCACCTTCCAGTTCCACCAAAGTAAAACGAACGTCGCACACAATGCACAAGGAATTATGACGACGAACGCAAAACAAACACATAGCATAGAACAAAATAGTACACGACGTCAAAAATGGTGCTCCTCCACTGAATATAAACTCTAGCGAGTGAAGACGGGTTCTTACTTTTTATTTAGTCTTGCGTTACGTAGGCTCTCGTGCCGTTTTCGTCGCTTGCGTCTTTTTTTTCCTAGCGTCCGTTGCATGCTTTATTGCGTTCACTGCGTCGTTTGGCGTGCAAGCTTGCCGATAAAAAAGCATGGAGCACTTTCTGATTAGTGTAGTGTCCAGCAAGGCGATTTAGCCGATCGGTCTTCGGCATTCAAACTGGCGCCAACGCCCAGCATACTGCAGTAGCCTATAACGGCTGCCAATTAAAATTGCAGGAATTCGACGACCACAACGAAGCCGACTAATGGGGTGTTTACACGATCCAGCATTCATCTAGCTAGCTGGAAATTCTATGGTAATTAGGAGGACGGGCGGGTTGTAACCACAGATTTAAATATTAATTAATGATATTGATGATAGGCATATTGGAAAACTTAGGCCTATATACAGGGTGGTCCAACTAAAGTGAAGCCAACTTACATTTACTGGTAACATTTGAATGCATAGGTAAAATTCAATGATTTTTTGCAAATGTAAACTGCATACAACAAGAAGTGGTGTGAACCGTGTGATGCAAATTTTAAGAAATCCAGCATCGATTTTTCTGATGAGTCGGTCAAGGCTTGATCTGCACCAAGCTTTGCTGGCAAATTCCTTCAGAAAGCGGCGAGAGCTCCAGTTCTTTTCCACCCGTAACGCCTTTATAACAATTCTGTCCTCTCGTGTTATTTTGCCCATCAAAATGCAGAAACAGGTAATTATTCCCAAAGATATTATTTTAAAAGCAAAGGCTAACAAATACCAGCAAAACCAGACGATTTTACCATAAAATTTTATAAAGTTCGTCAAAATGTAAGATTATCGGCCTATGCGAGTAAGTCAGTAAAATGAGAGATGTAACAAGGGAGAAAATACCTAACCTGGTTTTGCCATCTGACAAACAATATTAAATTTTTATGATTCCCAATGTGTGTGTCTGAACTGTTATCACATTTGCAAAAAAAATCATTAAATTTTACCTATGCATTCAAATGTTACCAGCAAAAATGTAAGTTGGCTTCACTTTAGCTGGACCACCCTGTATAACACGTAGGCCTATCAGCTGTGGGCTAAGCCTCGGCCCGCCTACGGCTTAGCCAACAGCTGATAGGCGGCGGGGTTCCATCAGGCCAGCTGGATGTTTGCTGGACGTTTGCTGGAACTTTGCTGGAAGTTTGCTGGATCGTGCAAACACCCTATAACGC
>Ga0209367_1012021_pt1 | contig 11392 bp, 7 predicted proteins | sample WorMetLIZISLAND2_FD_187412 | JGI IMG/M metagenome (GOLD analysis project Ga0209367, IMG submission 187412) | Marine gutless worms symbiont microbial communities from Max Planck institute for Marine Microbiology, Germany - Olavius geniculatus... ... | reverse complement strand
CTTCAACATTGTTCACAGTAAATGAGATATCACTCAGAGAACACGTGGAATCAACACGATGATACACAGTGGGCATACACCCATTATCTTCGGTGCAAACAGAAGCAAAGTAGTGATTGAATAAGTTGGCTTTAGTGGCATTGTCAGATACAAGTTTCCCATGGTCATTGTAAAGAGGGCTTATACCAGATTTGCTAGTTAATCTCCGGTTTACATAGCGATAGAATGTTCCTAAATTATCTGCATTTACGACTTTAAGTTCTTGCACTATTTCAGAGGCATGTAGCAGGTGCCTGACCTTGTGGCAACTTTCACGGTAACGAGTTCTAAAAAAATGACTTCCAGGTTTAATTTTACATTTTTTCCAAAGACGGCGTTTTTTACGTAGCTCTTTGCAAATAACCCGTGGATATTTACGCTTAGCAGTTTTTTTGAGGGATCTGGCACCCAGGCAACGCTGGGGTACGGTAGCATCAATAGTCTGCTTTAGAATGTCGCGGAAGACTGACCACATACATTCAGCTGATCGATAATTAGAAACAATGCTTAACCAGTTGATACCCTGGAGAATATCAATCATATCGTAAAAGTTCGCATCGTACCAACAATAATAGTATCTATCAGACTCTTGATTACAATCAATGCATTCTTGTTCAAAAAGTACAAAAAACGAAACTGCATCATGATCGCTACTAGAAAAAGGAGATAGGCATGCTATATTTAAAATAGCCTGCACATTATCAACCAATACTATATCGAGAATATTTGAACCACGTGTGGGACGTTCCACAATCTGTGTAAAACCATATTCAATAGCAAACTCGAAGAAAGGGATATGCACCTGGTCATCAACACAGGACAAATTAAGCCATTCAATTTTAGGCAAATTAAGATCACCAACTATAATATTGCTAGAGACAGTACTGCAATATACTTTCAAACACTCAATCAATAGGCATATGTGACTACGTGCATGATTAGAAAAAGATGGAGCCCTGTAGACAAGAAAATAACAAATTGAAGAGTACGAGTTAGGAGCTACTAAATCAAAGCACAGCAGTTCTAAATTGGAGTATTTTTCACCCAGATTAACTGGTGTTACTTGCAACGAGTTATTAACAGAAGCGCAGACCCCTCCTCCACTAGTAACAGAACGATTGCAGCGTAAAACCGTGAACTTTCCTTCGGGGTCCAAAAGGCCGTTGGTAATACCCTCGTGCAACCAGGACTCAGTAATCAACAAAATGTCAAACTTGCATGAATAAAGAAGGTAATGAAGCTCAACAAGTTTATTGCATAGGCTACGAGCGTTAGACATGACACATGCAACATTGCTAGCAGTTTCAGGCTTAATATTGGGGAAAGGGCAAAGTACTGCAATCAGAACAATTATCAACACTACTGTCACCACGAACACTAGTACAATTGACAGTTATACCTCAACACAAAATACCTGCACGCGATTGGTTTAGATTACATCATGTAACATTCACAAATATGCACTGTTGATGAACTGGGCAACATTGTACTTCACTGTTGCCCACATGGGCAACATTGAAGTGTTTTTGACTGGTGACTCCCACCTCATTTCCTTGCATTAGTCTAATCTGACTAATAGACAGGACTTTTTTGTAATTGTTCATATGTTGACCTGTAGAATTATATGGTTTTGAGGTATAACAAAACAAATAGTGACTGGCGTCGTCGAGCAACATTTTACGAACTTCTAGGAAAAAATTTTTCAATGATGACTTCGATGCCAGTCACTGTTTTTATATTAGTGAACGTCTCGTGACATGATTGAGATATATCAATGCTCTATCAGTGTGGGTTTGTATGTTATGTGGACAGTTTACAAGCATGGCATTCAGATCTGCTCGGCCCGGGATTTCTCAGTGTTTCTCACAGCATGCTGTGTCACGGGTTATGATAGGACGAGATTTATTGCTGACGTCCGCGAAGCTGTACTCGAGGTAGTATTAGTTGTAGTAAGGGTAAGTTGTAGTAGTTGTTGTTATGGTAGTAGTAGAAGCAGTAGTAGGCTGTGTCACTGGTTATGATAGGACACGATTCATTGCTGATGTCCACGAAGTCGTACTCGAGGTTACACCTCTAGTAGTACTGTAGTAATAGTAGTAGTAGTCATAGTGGTAGTAGTTGTCTTAGACTGTGTCACTGGTTATGGTAGGACAAGATTCATTGCTGACATCTGCTAAGTTGCACTCCAGGTTTGATAACAGTCGTTTATGACGACAACTGCATGCTGTAATAACTGTGATAGTAATAGTGAAGGACAATGTTTATGGTGCTTTTGTCATTGTGAGAGTTCAGCCAGTCCATTTGGTGAATGTAGTACGAGTTAATCAGCTTGAGCTTTAGATCCACAGCGTAGTAGTAGTAATGGTGGTGGCGGTGGCGGTAGCAGTAGCAGTAGTAGTAGTGACTTGCTGTTTGATGCTTCGTAGTTTTGTGATGGGTTACTGTGAAGAGATGTACCAATGTACCTACATTTAACCTGTCTCCAGCATCCACAGACATCTCCTATCTTCAAACCGTGGTCAGCTGCAGATTCCACCAAACAGAATGTCAGACTTAAAGGGGAACTAAACCCTGAAAACAACATGACCCAAAATTAATAAAGTTTATTAAATATATACTTTATTTTTAGGCCAAGTTCATTTTGGGGTTTAGTTCTCTTTTTAAGGCAGTGCAGTTTGGACATGCTGGTCATCTACCTGGAACACTATTTTTAACCCACTTAGATGCAGCACACATTCTTGACCTACTTTCAGACATCATCTGAAACATTGTTACTTCTCGCTCTACTAGCACATTGAGCACGTTCAAGGCTATTACAGTTAACGTGGTATATAAGTTACTTACTTGTTTACTCAGATTGACATGCTGTGATGTCTGGTTGCTACACAGTGCAGGGATACGGAGCTTGCTGCGGAGGAATACAGCCAAGTGATGCATTGCCATGACGACGCTGGACATGCTACGGCAGCGGGCAGCAGTGTGGTTGTCATGACAACGGCAGGTGCTCCCTGTACTTGTATGGGTGCCGTGGACACTGACAGCACCGGGTCGTCAGTGTTTGCACGACGGTTTTCATCTCCAGCAAGAACTGTGCATCACATCACTGCTGGACATTATGACAGCAACACTGCTGCCATGCCAGGTTAGTCACTGCATCACTTGTTATATTATTATTATATTTATATTTGCATTGCGCCATATGCCGAGGTTCAGATTAATGGTAGGGTGCTGAACAACTTTCTTGGTTCTACTCCCAGTCAGGCACCATCAGCTGGTGAGTTACTACTTAGATGGGTGACTGTGGACAGGTAAACTACCTCGGTAAATAACCAACGTACAAGGTCAACTCAGCCTTCCATCCTAATGGGGCAGGTGAATCAAGTACTATCCTCTCTGGCTGAGGTTACATATGTCAGGTGGTAGGTAGTCCTCGAAAGTCCTAAAAAGTATTCATTTTTAGGACCTTAAGTTCTTCAAATGTCCATAAATTTTTTTCTTCATAATAGTGGCTACCCTGTGAATGTAAAACTTTGGTTTGTGTTGACATCCGGACCCAGTGACTTCAGTGGCTTGGTGGCTTAATAGTAGGGTCACATTTACGATCAAGAGGTCTTTGGTTTGACTCTTGGTCAGGTCACTGTCAAGTGATTATTACTTGGATGGGTGACTGTTAGCGGACTGGTAACCGTGAACCATCTCAGTATATAACCAACACCAAGGTCATCTCAGCCTTCCATCCCTCCAGGGTAGGTTAATTGTGTCTGACTGTGTCTAATTGTGTAAGCCTGTCTGACTGGGATTAAGGCAGGGCACGTTCACCCGTGTCTGGTGCTACGATCCCAGGTGATGATCCGTGGCTTTGCAATGAGTTTCTCATGGAGAGAACATTATTTTAATCTTTAACGTTTTTTTACCTCTGGCCAAAGCTGCACTGAGGGTCAGCTCAGTAATGATAGAACCTTGCTTGTTCTATATTGTTGACTTAATTTGGTTTGGATTGATTTTGTATTTATTTTGTAGATTGTCATTCGGGAAGCTGTCGATCATTGGACAGTGGCTTGGTTTGTATTTGCTACTTCTGTTAGTCTTTATATGTCATTCTGCGATATAAATACTAATAGTTTTATAATTATAGTTTATTTTGAAGCACAGAAATGCCAATTTTTTGGTATGGAATAAAACTCTGTCCAGGTCTTTTTTTGTTGAAAAAAACAGTAACAGCAGAAAGACTGATAATAACGTTATATGACAAAAATTTTTGTTTTGTAAAAAATTTTTTACTAGGGCTTTAAACGCCAAATTTCTTATGCGTGCATGTTGTTAATTGTGTGTTCAATCTGTTTACTTTTATGCAGTTACACCTGAGTTATCCGAGATCATCTGGATTGATTTTTTGGATTTTTTAGAGCAAGGTAACTTTTACAGGTTATGTCCCTTTCAAGCAGATAAGTAAGTAACAATTTATGTAGCACCGAAATTTCAGAAGAGGATCAGGGCGTCACTTAGGGCGAGTTGCACCAACGTCGTTCATGATCTTGGTTCAGCTGAACCTAGATCAAGAGTTGAACCGAGTTCACGCTAAATTATGTTGCATCAGCTGATCCCGTTCAGTTAAACGGCCGTGGTTATACCGTAGACGACGCTGATTGGTCAACCATGCTTGGCCTACGGGCCAACTACAATGACGTCACAGTCGCACGCAATGCTTACGAAACAGTCCAGTGCAGATTGGCCGTACTTTGTGCGAATGTTAAGTTTCCCTGAAGTTATCACACAATTTTTGCATCAACAGTTGCATGATAAAGTTCCGAAGATACACATTTTATATTCCAATAGATATTCGTTAATTATTCTACGTCCATTGTCAAGATATATGTTTACCATAGCTACGCTGAAGCAACGGCGCATCTAGCCTACGGCTAGAATGCTGTTTATTTATCCACTAATTAATTTATCCAGCAAAAAACGCCTCAGAAAACCGATATAGCACAAATCTAGCATATCCCGATCACAAGTATAATTAAATTGGATGGCTTATAAATCGATACGAAAGAGTTTTTGTTGCTGTGGTAAGGGTTTGTTCGTATGTTTGCTGTAACAATGAAACATCGCCACCGAAAATGTGATTTATACATCTATTTGTTAATTCATCGAGCACAAAGAGAACATAAAACGAATATGGTAGAAATCTAACATATTCAGATCATCAGTATAATTGCATTAGAGGTCTTATTATTCGATACGAAGAAGTTTTTTGGGCAGGATAGGATTCATATCGGACAATTTTTGCAGCAATAGTATCCCGGAGAACATTCATCGTCTAGTGCACATGCGTAACCGCGAGTTGAACCGAGATCAAAATTTGATCAGTGGTCAGAAGGGGGTTCAGAATTGAATGGAGATCAACGCTTGAACCGTTTTGGTGCAATGCAATTTACGGCTGAACTAGGTTCAAATTCAGATTTGACCCGGGTTCAAAGTTGAACGACGTTGGTGCAACGGGCCCTTAGCCAGCAGTCTTGCAGCACTGGAGACTGAAAATTATGTAATTTTGTGTAATTCTGATTAGTGGAGAATGTAAAAACGTGAGAAACGGCATTCTTTTGTTACCTGTTCAGAAATGTTTCGTCAGTTAATGCAGTGCTATAGGAGTCTCAATACTGCTAGCCTCATTCAGTGCATGGTAAGTTGATTAAGTTAAAAGGTAGATTAAGCTAATATAAATTTTGTGCATTTATTGGATTAATTTGTGCTGCGTCTTCAGGTGTCGTCAAGTACTGGAAGTGCCACAAGCAGTCAGATAGATGATCAGTGGGCTAAACTACCACCCCAGCATTGACCATTAACCACTCCATACCAATGACCACTATTTGTTGGCCACCTACAGCTGTGTGTTATGAATCATTCTTCTGCTTGTTTGTGTACTGACCACTAGCCACCTACGCAGGGTCGGATTAACGCATAGGCCAGTGAGGCCGTGGCCTAGGGCCCGATGCTTTTAGGGGTTCCACGCTTAGCTGCACTAAATGTGATTAGTTGATTGAATTTTGATTCTCAGAAAAATAATTGAAATTGTTTCCACCAGATCTCATATTTTAAGGCTAAAATGCACCAAATTCGATTTTCAGCTGGAGCTGTGCCCCAGACCCCGCTGGAGGAGCTCACACACTGTCTGTTGCACACAGTGGAATATACAAAAACTTTTTTCAGATTGTGGCCATTTGATGAATACTTAGATGATAGATGGTTTATTGTAATTTGTAGTGTACGTATATGTGTGAGGGGCCCCACAAAATATTTGGGCCTAAGGTCCCTCAAAGCCTTAATCCGCCTTTGCACCTGCAGCACATTGTGGATCACCCTGATGTTTGTTCACAAACTTTTTGTTGTTTAATTAACCACTGAATTCTACCGGTGCATCAGAATGGTTGTTAGCAGGCATTTCAACATTCCAAATAAGTCAAATTTGGTGGCATTTAAAGACACTTGGCTGAGCGAATTTTAGTTCAACAGTTTGGCATTTTTTGTTGTTAAAAATTTGGCTTTTTGTCAGCGAAATTGGGCTGGGTGTTTTTCTCCAGAATAAATTGGCAACCTGTTGCACTAGTAGAATTCAATGTTTTATTAAACAATGAAGATTCTGACCACTGCTGTCTCATGCATTCGGCACGATGGCAAAAACAATGTAACTACAAAGTTATTCAAAATACAAGATTTCAAAGTGCTGCACAGTGTTTTTTTGTTAGAGAATGAAATATATCAAGCAAGCGCACAATGTTATTTAGTAGCAGACTCTAAAAAACATTTAAAACATTAAGAAATTGCATCATATAGAAAGTTTTGTTTCGATATTTTTCAAAGTGTCATTAACATCAGATAAGATGTTTGCCATTTTGCCCTGACGTGCACTGCTGTTACTTATGGTTTATATTTGTTCTTAGCATAGGCGAAGCTGTGTACCCTAAAACGTTTCACCAGGTAAAGCATGCACACAGTCATGCTAAAGCCATTGCTGATCATTACGGCTGGATCTTTTGGAAATGGGAAAGGACCAGGTATACATTTTAGATGTACATGGAAAATGTGTTTAAATTACTTTTCCATGGTGCAAGACTGCAAGTTTTTATCCATTAATAACAGCGGCAGTATGAGCTAAAATGTTTAGGTGGGCAGAAAATAGTAATGTCCCAACAGATGGCCACAATATTCCAGCACACGAAGTTCAATTTTTCACCTAAATTTGTCCAAAATGAAAGTTTTTCTGCCACATATTCTGTTTTTTTGGAGGAAAATTTATGGACGAGAAGAATTTTCCAACATGCTGAAATTTGCCAGGTTAATAGCTCCTCTAGTATGTGCCACAACACCACCTGTTAAATATGCCTCTGGTTAAAGCATTACATCATCATCATCATCATCATCATCAGATGCAAAGTGATCAGCCGAAGCGTCTCGCCGTTGTGATCGTTCGCTAGAATGGTTTATCCTCTGCTAGCTGCATTCCAAAACCAAAATTTTAAACAAAATTTTCTAATTTGCATCTATCAGGAGGCAGATGCAAGGCTCACTAATCTTCCATGAGTAATTGAATGAGAGAGTCAAGTTTTGTGCCCTGTTTGAGGTATATGATACATCGCGTGACACATGAATTTTTCTCAGCAGTTAATTGCTGGCAACCAAAGTTGAAAAAGCAAAGGAAAATGCACAACAAAAGCTAACTTAGGTAACCCTGAAACAAGCTATGTATAAGAAAAAATATGCAAAAACTCTGACTACTCGATTAGACTACTAAAAACTAGCATAAGTAGTGTAAATCAGCAGGCCCTAGCAGTACATCTGTATAGGAATTGCTCGTGTGTGACTGTGCTCTCCCCCCCCTCCGTCTGTGTACAACTCTGTATAACATAATACAACTTTGAACAGTTCTGATAACTTTCCATAATCAATTTATTTATTCACTTATTTAGTGAAAATAAAAGTCTAAAAATAAAAGAAGACTGAAAGTAAAAGTTTGATTCAACAGCAGCTTGAGCAGTTATCAAGTTGTCGCAAGCGAGTGCCGAAATTTAAAAGAAACAGTTCACATGATACTGAAAGTACCAGTAGAGATGACACATCATTAAATGGAAAACCCTATCTCAACCTAAAACAATCACCTGAGCTTAGATTATGTTTATTCAAGGAGATGGTTGATGATTTGTGGGTCTGGTGGGTCATGTTTTTGATGGCTATCACTGATTACAGTTGGAATTATTTGTCTGAAATACACATTGGCATACTCTACATGTATATAAGTGTGTCTTTTGGGATGTGAGCTAATTTGTACTGTTAACCATATGTTTACTGTGGTTACTGGATATTTACATAGTATGCTATGGTAGTAGCCTAAAAGTCGACTTTAATCTGGTGGGAATGGAAAGCGATATTACGTTGTGAAGGAGTCATTATGGGTTATAGCAAAAAAACGAAGTTTTTTCTTACTTATGAAATTTATATATGTGTAATTGCAACTGGCAGAAAATTTTAGGGATTTTGATGCACAGCAGCAGCTACTGCTGTAGCGCGTCTTAGCCATCGCAATTCTGTCCGTCCGTTCGTTCGTCACATGGGTGGATCAGTCAAAAACAGTGCAAGCTAGGATCACCAAATCTTTACCATCGCTGCCTGGAATACTCTACTTTCAGGAACCGTAAAGCTTTTCCATAAGTTCAAAAAGGGTCACCCCAAACGAGGGCACTAAATGAGAGGTGGGTAGGGAAAATTTGCAATATCCAGCTTACACGGCGTTGCTAGAACGAGATAGTGGCGCCCTCTGGTGAGTACAAGTAAAACACTATACACATTTAGCTGTAGGTTGTCTGGCGCCATCTGGCGACTGATTGTGTTTTACTGGACTTTCTTTAAAACTGCAGCCAAAAGCCGTACAGATGAGATCTACGGATGAAGTCTACGGATCATTAGCATACGACGGTGCACCGCTGTTGCACGTTTCCTTTTGCGTTAGCAGGGCTTTTCTTGTATTCTTAAGAGAAAACCAGTTTAAGTGTCTTTTATTTGTCGGTATGTTCATCGCCAGGATTTGACCCGTTTTTCCGCAGTCTGACAACCATGCTGGCATTTGTGTTGTTACCGAAATCGTTGTGAATGAATGGATCTTAGATATGTACATAGGACATCAGAGGTTGCCTTCATCGAATGCTCACTGTCAATACTGGTAGCAGGTTTAATTGCAAAATATTTCATCATTTGTAGTACTTGTTTATTAACTCGCATTGTTTGACATGTTAGCCGAGTGATGTTAGTGATGCATGAATACAATGGAACATCTACAGTAGCTTTTGATTTTAAAGCCAAGCCAAGACGCAGCAACTCTGTGGATCTAGTTTCACTATGTGCCGAACTAAATCGGCAAGAAATCTGTGTTCCGTCTGAAGCTTTTTCAGGCAGTTTCGGTTATCGGTTGATTTTCTTGCCTGCAGATTATTTCCATATTGCCAGTGTTTTCAGCCTTTCATACTGTATATTCCACTTTTTGTGCATCACCCAGCATATACAGACAGTGTGCAGTTTTTGTATATTCAGCAAATATTTGCTGCTGATGCACATGTGGGGTATGGTATGCATGATTTTGATATGGGAAATTCAAGCTTCAAAAGTTAATGGAGTGTGGTCATTTCTGGAGCAAAAAGTAGCACACTTTGCGCTTTAAAAGTCTCGAACCTATATTCACTGGTAAAAAACAGTAATAACAGAAAGACTGAAATGACTTTGTTACTTTGTGTGTATTGGTTTACCATTTTCGTTCTGTAAAAATTATTTTTTTCAGTGGGGCTTGATCTGCCAAATGCCATGTGTACTCGAGTTGTCAACAGTGTTTTAAAAAATAATATCACATAATAGTTTAACTTGATTTCCTTGTACAGCAGTTTTTTTTAGTTTTTTTATACTCTGTTCTTACATTTACTTTTATTGTGTTAATTTCAATTAGTCATCATTTGGTATTTATTATGTTGGTGTGTGTTGTTTTCCTAAACTAGTCTTTTTTTTACTTATTTATTATAGCGGTTGTACCGGATTCGGCAGTTTAAGCAAACTGAACTAACATTACATCATTATTAGCTGTTTACTTGTACATTTTGTTCGTATAATTTAAGTTAATTTTGTGTTTTTATTTGGTACTAAATGGGTGAAACTTATGATTATGTAAGTAAAGTAATTTTATCATCCAAAAACCAGTTTTTGGCTTTAGTCGTATTTGAAGATGGTTGTTCACCCAAATTTCAAAAGTTGAAATATCGTACATCTTTAGTTATGTAAATATTGCATTTTGTTATTTCCAAAGGGGCGACACGATGTTAGCAAAATAATACTAGTTTTAGTTATTGTACTTATGTCTTACAACCAATAGTGCCTTCTTCTAATGGGTCACAAACGGTAGTAAAATGTTTGGTGAAATTTTATTTTGTATCTGGCTGATGTCGTTAAGTTAGCGACAAAATGTAAAAGTGCATTTATTTTGTATTGTATTAATTTATATGGCTTGGCACAGCTGAATCTGTTGTGATAACATTGAGCTATGTAGGGAGCGTACGTGGCTGGACAATTGCAGTAATTAACACTTTTTGGCGGCATGGTCTAGCTTGGTCACATCAGCGAAGTTAACCAACGCTGGGCCCGGTTAGTACTTGGATGGGTGATCATCGACAGGTGGGTAAACCGTCTCGGTACGTAACCAGCCACCCAGATCAACTCAGCCTGGCCATCCGTCCGTGGGTAGGTGCAGTGATTACCAGCGAAAGCTCTGACGTAAACAGGCACACCGTGCGATGCACTAGTCCCGTATCCATGGTCACCCCACAGTGTAAACTGGTGTCTGGCGGAGGGGCCAAGGAAACGCTGCCGGGAGAACGTAACGTATTTACGTTCTTTTATCAGGGATATTCGCAAACTACAATATATAATATCATCAAGTTGAAACTGTCCACTATAGTAGAGAATATCAGTTGTAAAAAGCAAAACAGTCGTACAAGTGAAACCGTTTTTATTACAAGTTTCGTGTTAATAGGTTAAAGCCAATTCGCTGCATGAGGGTGTAGCGCGTGATCTTTCTTTATATCCTTTCTAGTCATTAACATCTGAGCAGCATAATATCGTTACAGAGCAGCGTATTTATTAGTCCGCCCGAAAACGATAGTTTTCGGAAGGACTTATGTTTTAGCCCAGATGTTTTTTTTTATTTTTTTTTGCAACGCGAGATCTCTGAGATGCGTGGGCCGACCGGCGTGAAATTTTGCACGATGGTCAGTACTAGGCCCAATTTTATAATGCCGGTCCAAAATTTTGGGGGGCGCAA
>Ga0209367_1012020_pt1 | contig 11394 bp, 6 predicted proteins | sample WorMetLIZISLAND2_FD_187412 | JGI IMG/M metagenome (GOLD analysis project Ga0209367, IMG submission 187412) | Marine gutless worms symbiont microbial communities from Max Planck institute for Marine Microbiology, Germany - Olavius geniculatus... ... | reverse complement strand
GAATGAAAATCTGATTTTGAATATATTCTTCCGTTTCGGAGATATTCGCCGCCCAACTTCGAAGTCGTCCGAAATCGGGCTAAATTTTGCATGTTTTTGGCCCCTGAAATTTTTTTGGGGTGTGCCCCCCGAAATTTTGGACCGGCATTATAAAATAGGGCCTATTGCTGATCATCGTGCAAAATTTCACGCCGGTCGGCCCACGCATTTCGGAGATTTCGCGAGTGGAGAAAAAAAATAAAAAATAAATAAAACATCAGGGGTAAAACTTAAGTCCGCTCCGCAAGCTATCGCTTTCGGGCGGACTAATTACCAAGCTTTAAATAAAATTTATTCAAAAGCACTATAGTTCTAAGTCCGTGTTACAAAAAACAGCTTTGGCTCGAGATGGACTCTGATATAATACTGAATAAGCCTGATTTAAATACGTGACAGTGTCGTGGCATGGTTTGTAAACTTTCTACGTCTTCCAGGCATATAAATTCTACCATCTTCCCAATAATGTGTCTGCCCGATCTACCTCTAGCAATTTTCTAGTGCCAACAGCAAGATCGCTGATCTACCGCTAGAATTATTGAAAAATTTTACAGTTTACAACCGTGTGTAAGGACAGTGTGATGTTATCAGTCCTTTAAAACAGCAAAAATCATTTGGGTAGCCTTAGATGGGGCTATGCATATGGCATCTTTACAAATTACAAGCTGACTAGTTGGTAATCACTAACATAGTCTAAAGCCTTCACGCGGTAGAGAATGACCAAGTCTTACTAGTGCACTCCCCACCGGGGCCGGGAGCCCCTTTACAATTTTTTTCAAAGGGGATCAAAAATTGGCTTCAAATGTAGTTTATTAGTTGCGAGAACTTTGGAGCCAGGGGGAGTAGCTTTATTAAACTTTGCCACGTGACGTGCTGCTAGATGGGGGTAATAATGCGGGTGCAACTTTTGGGGGTCACCGCCCCCTTAAAATTTCGGAGGGCAAAAAACGTCCAAAATTTAGTACATTTTACGACAATTTTCGAGTTTGACTACGGATATCTCCAGAACGAATAGAGATATCGACAAGCGGTAAAAAGCGTTATCAAGTACAGTTAATACTGCGCTGAATAAAAAAAATGGTGAACTGGTGTTTACCCACCCTAAGTCAATAGTGGCGTTTTGCATATGCTAATGCATTTGTGTGCGGGCCATGTGACTTTGCTACCCGGGGGAAATTCACCCCTCTAAATTTCCCTCCAATCGGACTTAAGGTGCCAGGCGGACTCACGTTGGGCTTTGCCCCAAATTTCTAGTTTTTTTTCAACGCAAAATTTCCGAGATGCATCGGCCGATCGGCGCGAAATTTTGCACGGTGATCAGTAGTAGGCCGAGTTTTCTAATGCCGGTTCAGTATTTCGGCGACCTTTCCAGAAAAATTTTAGGGGCCAAAGCATGCAGAATTTGGGACAACGACTTCGAACGACTTCAAAGTTCGACGGCACATATCTCTGGAACGGATAAAGATATTCAAAATCGGGCAAGTACATTTTCTACCACGATTCCCCCCATGTTGTGCGAAAAAAGTTTGGTGAACTTTGATCCAATAATGTCGAAGAACTAGTGGTGAAATTGCACCCACCCAAATCGACTTTCCGGAAAATCATATTTCGTCTCCTAATTGGTGCTGCGCCCCCAAATTTTTACCCACGTTAGAGAATGTCAGAGTCTTACTAGTGCATCCCCCAACGGGGACAGGGTCACCCTTACAATTTTTTTTCAAAGGGGGTCTAAAATTGGCTTAAAATTTAATGTATTAAACGCAAGATCTTTGGAGCTAGGGCGAATAGCCTTATGAGACTTTACCACGTGACGTGCCGCTCGGCTAGGGTGATAACGCGGGGCTAGCTTTTGGGAGCAGCGCCCCCTTAAAATTTGGGAGGGCAAAAAACGTCCAAAATTTAGTACCTTTTACGACAACTTTCGACTTGACTGCGAATATCTCCGAATTGGATAGAGATATCGACAAGCGGTAAACGACTTTATCAACCGCAATATCTCCCGCGTTGAACAAAATAATTAGTGAATTTTGGTCCACTAACACCTGAAGTCATGTGGCTAATGTTTACCTACCCTAAGTCGTCAGTGCATTTGAATTCAGGCCACGTGACTTCTGCCACCGGGAAATTTCATCCCCATGAATTTTCCCCCAATCGGACTTAGGGCGCCGGGCGGACTCACGTGGGCTTTGCCCCAAATTTCTAGTTTTTATTACAGTTTTATTCTCCAATACTGCTGCCGACCGTTTCCAGTGTCATGTTATAGCACAGGATTGAGCATTTTAGAACGTAGCACACGGAGCCCAGTTTCGCAAAGTTATCAATATTAACGATTAACTGAAGAGACCGTGTGCCGTGCGACGGCGCGCACACAGTGGCTATGACGTCAATTTTAGCAGCTATTAATACTCGCCACAATGATGACTGGGTGTGACCAAATCCATACGTGCTGACACGCCTGAATTAGGCCTACTAGGAGTGATTCAAGGTACAGATAGACCCGTAGATCACATTTTAGTGCACATCGACGCAGACTATTGGCCAAGAAGGGACCACATAAAACACAAGATAATGTATACACGGAGTCTGTCCAATGCATTTCGACAGTTTACAGTATATGTCCGCATAAATATAATCAGTGAGCTGTTTAGACCGGTAGAAAAAAAATCAAACAGTTTAATTTCAAATTGTACAGCAGCAATGATCCTTCCTTTCATCCTTCTGTACTATTTTAACTAAACAATAAACACTGTCAGTTACGAAAATCGATACGTCACCAGCGCTTTACTATAAAGGTCCATCGTCACCATGCGTCTATCTTGCACAGTTACGGAGATATGGCGCCTCAAATGTTGGACGCACGGACACTGACACGGAAAGAAAGAAGGAAAAAGGGAAAGTGGAAAAGGAAGAGGAAGGAAAAAAGAGGAAGAAGAAAAGGGAAGGAAAAGGAGAAGAGAAAGGGGGAGGAAAAGGGAGAAAAGGGAAGGGAAGGGGAAGGTGGAATTAAGAGAGCTTAAGAAAAGTTGGACGGACGGACGGACACACGGACACTCAGGTGATTTTATATCCAATGCTATGCACTGACAGTATTCAGCGACAGTGCGTGAGTCTGACGTACTCGTGCTACGTAATTTGTCCGCGTGGAAACGTTAGTTTTCGGAGCGGACTTATGTTTTACTGCAGGTGTTATCTTTTATTTCGCCATGGTATCTCCGAGCTGCGTCGTCCGATCGGCGGGAAATTTTGCACACTGATCTGACCACGCCAAATTTTATATTGCCGGTCCAAAATTTTGGGGAGCCCTCCCCCACCAAAAAATTACGGGCCAAAAACATGCAAAAATTTGGCGCGATTTCGGACGACTTCAAACTTCGACGGCGAATATTTTTGGAACGGATCAAGATATTCAAAATCGGACAAGTATCTGATCGACCGCGATTCCTCCCGCTTTCGGTGAAAAAAATCACAGTGAATTTTGGTCCAGTAGCCACGGAGATCTGTAGGTCAAATCGTAAACATCCATTAAAGCACCTTTTTCGGAAAACCATATTTCGGTTTCTAACGGGTGCTGCGCCCCCAAATTTTTGTAAGCACTAGAAAATGACTAAATCTTGATAGCGCATCCCCCACCAGGGACGGCGTTATCAACTACAAATTCTACCATCCCTCCGTAGACCCATAAGCCCGTAAGCCGCCGCCAGCCGCCTAATAGCAATAAGAATACTAATATACGTATATACGAGAAGAAATGTCTATGATGCTGTCTGCCATCGTAACACAATCGTTGCGAGTATATCCGCCAGACAGGAGCATCGCCAAGCGGCCATACGGACGTAGGTCCTATATGGCCCAAAGCAACCAACGTACGACCGCGAGTATATTCGATACGAGGAGTAATTTCGCCTCTGCATAGGCAGGATGCTATACTGTCGCCCCTGGATATACTGTGTAATATGTAATATTCATATCAAGAACAAATTTTTTATTATGCGCGTGTATACTGTATGTGTATGTGTATGTGTGACTGTAGTCACTGTACTGTAGTAGTGCCTATAGTTATTCTTATGCAGACGTTATTTATTAAAAGTGTGCCGGTTTATTTATGCGGCGGCCGTTTTAATAAACCGCCATGTTACGTGTCCTGCCTATCGGTCTCTGTCTCTCCGTTCGTCTGTCCCGTAAGAAAAAAAGCGCAAAAAAACTTATGAACGTTTTCCGGGGCAGAAGACTTTTGTCCCACGGAAACGTTGCCATGGAGTAACCCGTGTGCCGATTTTCAGGTCAAACGGTTAAATGTCAGGCGGACAACCGCACAATATGTCGGCGCTTGGCCGACAGTTTTCTAGCTAGACGAACGGACGGACCGACAGACGCCCAGACTGTGGCAAAGACGCGCGAAGCATTCTGCTTTCGCGCGTAAAAAGTGGAACGATCGAGACACAAGAAATAGGAAATAATTTCTTCCATTTTTCGTTTGTTGCTCGAAGGGGAAAGGGATCGGGAAGAGAGAAAGGGGTAGGAAAGAAAAGCAAAATGAAGGAGATGGTTTACAACGTGGTTCTAGAACAAATGTTCGTTGTGTGGGAATTTGCCGCGCGCTGTATGGTTGTGGGGTTCGGACATTGTGCAGTAAAGTACAGTAAAACTGCAGTATGCAACTGGAAGCGGTTGTCGTCGTTCTTTAACAGTGGGTTTCTTTTATTCACTGAGCAGAACATTACGCCAGACACTTGCAGAGAACCCGTACTTTGTTGCAGTGATTCGCATAGTTGCAGCACAACTGCATGCAGACAAAAGTAGAATTGTTTTGTTGTGTTTTGTGATTTTTTGTAAATTTGTTGCACATGTGCGCACCCCGTTAGGTCGAAGCGGTAGCCGCGATTGACGTCATTCGAACTTCGAAGTCTAATGTCGTTTAACTTTGCTAATAGACAAGCTAATAGCTTAGAATGAGCTGTCGCTGACGACAATAGAAATGAACGAATAAATAAACAGGTTCGCAGACTATAGGCCTATAAAACGCACGACGGTCGACAACGCGAGCGTTAAACAAACTCCGATGTTTGCTAATTTAGATCAGTGGGCTGATCGATCGTTGCAGTGAGACATGGCAAACCGAGAAATAAAAAAAATTGGACGCAAAGTTCGCATTTTGTTTCGCACTTTACACTTAAACAGATTTCACGCTTTCGCATTTCACAGTTAGCACTTTAGCTGCAAGCATCATGATAGGCAGTACGAGAGCCAGTGTAGAATAACAGATATATATGTAAAAAAAACTTACCAGTTTACACTTTACAACTGTGTGTAATGGGGTGTTTACACGATCCAGCAAACGTCCAGCAATTCACGTGTATTTTGAATACATTTGCCGGAAGTTTGCTGGACGTTTGCTAGATCGTGTAAAAACCCAAAAATACGATGTGATGATATCAGTTCTCTAAAACAGCAAAAATCATTTGGGTAACCTTAGATGGGGCTATGTATATGGCGTCCTTACAAGCTGTCTTTAGTTGGTAATCACTAACATAGTCCAAAGCCTTCTTCATTTGATGTCATTTGTCGTATTAGGCCTACTTGGCAGTACTTGCCCAACATGGATGACCTTGAATAATCTTGAACCCCCTTTCCCCAAAATAGGGTTTTTTAGTGTTTAGGCCTATTGCAATTTTGGATGCGGCGCACAGTTCAAGAATGAATTGCGCCGAAATTACTAGATATAGATCCGGACAACCTGCGTATGAAATTTTTAGCATAGAACGTACATTTTAATCATCTGATGGAGTTTCGAACTTTCGACCTCCTAGATTCATAGAGTCTTCCTTACGGAGGCCTCAAAATTGGGTACTTTTTAATTTGAAACGCATTGTTATTTTATTGCACGCTGTATACACTGATTGCTCATATGGCAGGATCGATGCTGTTGCGCGTCACGTGGGCTTTGCTCATGTTACTTGTACTAATGGGTTACACGGTATGTAATGTGTAGCTCGTCACAGGAAACCTCTCTTTAGCTGTGGAGCGTCACCTGCCTTATGCGATCAAACAGTGTTACCTGAGGCGCGTTTCGCACTTTTTTTCTCTGAGAATCTCACTTCTACGGCTCAGTAGTTCTCACTAGTTCTCACGAAAAGTGTGAAACGCGCAAGTAAGAATTCTACGAGAATTCTAACATAGAATTTTACACCAGCCAATTTTACCTAACTCACAAGCAAGTGGGCGGAGCTAGCATAACGTAGCAAAGGAAAATTTTGCTCACAATTTCTCAGAGAATCTCAGAGAAGTAGAAAGTGCGAAACGCACCTCTAAGTTAGAATTTCTGAGATTCTCAGAGATTCTCAGAGAAAAAAAGTGCGAAACGCGCCTCTGACGTCCGACTTAGCCACATAGGTGAACGTGCCTCGCCAGCCTCAACCCCAGGCAGGCAGGCTGAATGACCGGAAACTCGGTGGGTACAGGAGGGACAGAAATGATTTTAACTGAACTGTACTGAAATGTCATTTCAGTTGCAGTGCACTCCGTATAAAACGAACGACGTGGCATGTTCATTTTATTTTTGTCGCCTCAAGAGCACCGTGGGACGGACAGACAGACAGACAAGACGCGTGGTGCGGCCCATTAGGACGCGGGCGCATAATAACTATTATAGCAATTTCTATTGCATTTTGTTCGCATTAAAGTTTCAATCACTCCGCGCGAAGCGCAAAAGATGCGGAAGTTTTACCCGATGCCGCTGCGTTCTTTTTTAGGACTGTGTGACCAAGGGCCTGCTTAGCATTACAGTAGTCGGTCACTTCCGCATACACGTAGCCTACTATTAATGTACGTGTCTAATCGATCGATACTCAGCCAAGCAGCTCTATGCTGGCCATGTGGGCTTGCGGACCGCTAGGAGACCGAAACACCTGGATATCATTGCTCGTACAGTCGTACTACGCGTGCTGCAGGTGTACCGACCGCGTGCACGTGCGTACGTACTTACACGTACCGTATACGTGAAGTCCTCCCCAATGTTTGAATTGCCGGGGGGGGGTTAGGGGGGTTCAGCCACGCAACTGTTTTCTCAACCCCCTAACACCCTGTCAAATTATGCACTGGGGGTTCAGCAATACGTAGGATTTACATCACAATTTTGGTTGGGCTCTGACCGTCGAAAAGTTCAACCCCCAGCTAGTTTTTCACAATTCAAACACTGGTTCTTCCTGAGCCGCATAACCTTGTGTACGCCGGCTCTGAAGCCTCTGTTGTCAGTTTCTTCAAATCCACTCATTAATGAACGACGGATATGAAGCGCGTCAGCAAATTTCATTGTGCATCAGTCTACGTACATTGTAAGAATTGGGATATTCATTTACAGACCTGGAAAGCCTACTTTACGAAACTGTGCTCATGCCGACTGATCAGATTTTTTTACGCGCAACAGCATACTGCTGTAGCGCCTCTTATATACCCATCGCAATTCTGCCCGTTCGTCCGTCCGTCTGTCTTACGGGTGATTCAGTCAAAAACGGTGCAAGCTAGGATCGCTAAGTCTTCACCATCGGCTGCCCGGAAGACTCTATATTATAGTTTCAGGAACCGTGTAAAGCTTTTCCATAAATTCGAAGGGGGTCACCCTGAACAAGGGCGCTAAATGAGGGAAAATTTGCGCTATCTATCCGATTCGGCGTTGGTTGAGCGAGCACGTCACGCTCTCTGGTGAGTACGAGTAAAACACTAGACACTAGCCGCCGCTCGTCTGGCGACCACTGGCGACTGACTTAGACTTAGCGGCTGTTGCGCGTTCCCGTTTGCGTTAGCAGATCACTTCTTAAACATTGTAGTTTTTGTTGAGCACAAACATGTTTAAAACAACAAAAAATGATCTTCTCGTGGTGGCCCCGGCCTTATTGTAGATGCTCTTGGGCAACTGGAGAGCTTGCCCCTCACTAAACCCGTATAGGCCTACTCTTTTAGTATACTGACTGATGTTTCGTCATGTAAACGGGACGTATTTGCAAAAAATATCATGCCGTAGCTATAGTAGCCATATCCGAAGTGACGCTTCGAACGATGGCGTTTTAGTCAGACAAATCGGTGCGTGTGAACAGGGCTTAATAGGACCGCCACAGTGTTTTCGCAGTGCGTACCCATACATACGGCTGTTTCTCAGTACATGCTAAACTTAGGTCAGGTGGTAAACTCATTATCCGCCGAGGTTCACGTCTGTCTGCAAAAGGCCGTCTAACTAAATTGCACTGCTGCACTATTTTGATTTGTTGTTGACTGTCGTTGATGTGATGTTCCGGACTTGCTGTCTGCTTTGATACAACATTGTTAGCCAACAAGTCAATCGCAACAATAACCACCGCTTATTCTTGCGTTTTGCTGTAGCGTCGCTCGAGTGTGTCAGTTGCTTTTTCGGCGTACGTTCACTCTTTTGCATAGGGCTTACCGTTCGTGCGCTTTGTTGCGCACTTGCTTAGGCTAATTCTCGCTTTTTAGCCGACCGTATTTAAGTAACGGTCGACCTATTGGCATGAGTTGTCGTCCGTCTGTCCGTACGTCTGTAACGGATGTATTGTGGCTTACGGGTAGGGCGTAGGGGGAAAGTTTTTACACGAATAATTAGCCATGGGTGTTATACTCGGGCACGCAAAATTTCAGCTATCTACTCCAAGGGGAACGTTTTCAAATTGATGTTGAATGAAGGGGGTAGGAAAAATCTGCGTTTTTCAAATGGAAAACCGGCTATATCTCGGAAACGGTGAGAGATACGGCCTGTAGGTTATGGAATGTTTACACGATCCAGCAAACGTCCAGCAAACTTCAAGCAAATGTATTCAAAATACATGTGCTAATGCTGGACGTTTGCTGGATCGTGTAAACAACCCTATTATATGAATCACTCCGCGCGAAGTCGCATACGCCGTGTCACATTAGATGGAAATCATTGACCTTGGATGACCTTGAAGGGTCATAACGCACTATGCAGTGCCAGTCTTGAGTGTTGTGTTAAACGGTAAAGGGGGTCTGCGATGGTACCATTGGATAGAGTGGTAGCGAATTTCTATAGGCTGTCAATAGTAACCATGTGTCCTGTACATCTGCACCGCTTTGGCCGCAATTTTTAATGGAATGTTTAAAGCTATAAGTGGCCTTATCTCGGTAACGGTGATAGATTACTATTAATTAGGTTACTGTAACGCAGATTTTTCCTACCCCCTTCATTCAACATCAATTTGAAAATGTTCCCCTTGGACTAGATGGCTGAAATTTTGTGTGCCCGAGTATAACACACATGGCTAATTATTCGTGTAAAACTTTTCCCCTACACCCTACCCGTAAGCCACAATACATCCGTTACTAGGTTACTATTAATTAATTACTAATAGGAAGTTGCATATTGTCTTTCAAATGACATGAAAATTATTGACCTTCAATGACCTTAAAGGTCAGTACTGCAACAGGAACTGTATAGGTTGTAGCATGTCTTCCCGAGCAAGGCTTTTTTGTGAGAAATATTTGCAAAATCTGCGTCCGATATTTGTGGGAGCGATAGCAGAATGCTTCGTACGTCTTAGGCATGGTCTGGGCGTCCGTCTGTCCGTCCGTCCGTCACACTCGTGATCTGTATCAAAACGGTGCAAGCTATAGATCACGAAATCTTTACTTTGGGCTTCCCCAAGGACTTTAGTTAGTCGTGACAAAATTTCTTGCCCCTGGCCGGATGAAGGACTTCCCCTCGAATGAGGGCGGCAAAGAGGGTACCCCCTATCCCCTAAAAAGACGTTATTTTGCCGTTATTGGTTCGTTTAGTGTGAAAACGGTTGCACATAAGTACAGACATGCGGCTATAACAAGCACTTGTGACGGGCTTTTTAGATTTATCAACATCGATGACCTTGAACGACCTTGAACCCCCCAAAAAGGAGTTTTAGTGAATTTAGCGCAACTTTTGGATCCAGCGCACATTTCAACACTGAATTGCGACAAAATGGCTGGAGATGGACCACGACCACCTGCGTACGAAGTTATCAGCACTAAACGTAGATTTCAGCAGTCCAAGTCTCGACCCCCTAGGTTCAAGGAGGCCGGCGGCGGCGCAGGCAGGTGTCAAAGACGGCTACCCCCTTAAAAAGTGGTTATTTTACCGCTATTGGCTCGTGTAGCGTAAAAACGGTTGCACATAGGTACAGACATGATGCTTATCATAACAAGCACTGGTGACAGGCTTTTTGGATTTATCAACATCGATGACCTTGAACGACCTTGAACCCCTTAAAAAGAGGTTTTTGGTTAATTTTTCGCAATTTTTGGATGCAACGCACATTTCAACACTGAATTGCGATGAAATGGCTGGAAATAGACCAAGACAACCTGCGTATGAAATTTCAGCATTAAACAGAGATTTCAGCAGTCCAAGTCTCGGCCCCCTAGGTTTAAGGAGGCCGGCATAGGCGGGCGTCAAAACGGCTACCCCCTTCCCCTAAAAGTGGTTATTTTACTGCTATTGGCTCGTGTAGTGTGAAAACGGTTGCAGATAGGCACAGACATGCTGCTTATCATAACAAGCAATAATGACAGGCTTTTTATTGGTGTCAACGTCGATGACCTTGAATGACTTCGAACCCCCAAAATATGGTTTTTAGTGAATTTTTTTGTGATTTCCGGCTGCGTCACACATTTGAGTGAATTGCACCGAAATGGTTGGAGATGGACCTGGACACTCTGCGTATGACATACTAGGATAAAACGTGCATTTTTAGGAATCTAAGTTTCGATCTGTTAAATTTAAAGAGTTTTCCATACGGAGGCTTCAAATTTAAGTACTCTTTCAAGACACATTAATATCTCATTGCTGTACACTGATTGCCAAAGTGGCAGTACCGCTGCTATCGCGCGTCACGTGAGCTTTTCTCAAATCAGTTGTGCTTGTTCATTTACTCTGTAGTTCTATATATCACCTGGCGAGATGATCACGTGCATGGTACAGTAGGTATTTATATAGCGTGGCGAAATGACCACGTGCGATGTCGGTTATACTATAGCGTCAGGCTTGCCGTGGATATGGATATCCATGGATATATCCATGGATATTAGGCTGGCGCACCTGCTAATTAAATTCAGTATTTATATGCTTTGTCTCTGTATAATATTTCCCTGCCTGTTGTTCTTACTCTTCATTTTCTCGTATATATGTTATTGAGTCAAATAAATAATCAGTGACATCAGTACGTCATTATTTAGTTAGCCTACATTCATTTATTAGCACTATCATCATCAAGCGCATGCCCCGAGCTGGAGCGTAGCGGTTTCCACGAGGTGCTTCCAGTGTTCTCGATCCTGGGCGCATCTCCAAGCCGAGTTGAGGTCATG
>Ga0209367_1012019_pt1 | contig 11394 bp, 6 predicted proteins | sample WorMetLIZISLAND2_FD_187412 | JGI IMG/M metagenome (GOLD analysis project Ga0209367, IMG submission 187412) | Marine gutless worms symbiont microbial communities from Max Planck institute for Marine Microbiology, Germany - Olavius geniculatus... ... | reverse complement strand
GGCAGCCAGTTCGTCATTCTATCACTCTGTGTCCTAGCCAAATGATTTCTGCTGTTTTGGATGTGTGACTTGGTCGCACTTACACAGTAATGTAAACTGGTAAGTTTTTTATATCTAATTATAATATAAGGCACACCATAATGCACCATTTAACAAAGAAAAATCCAAAAAGTTTCTTCCCAGAGGGGCCCAGCATGAATGTTTTCCGCGGGTCCCGCTGTAGCTCTCAATGGGCCTGCTATAAGTGGTTAAATGAACAAGCATGTTTCGTAAAAAAACTTCCATTTTTGTGTCTCAGCTATACTGATTTGCAAAATTCTTTGACTGAAAAAACCTGGCAGAAAATGACAAAAAGTTACTTAGTAGTTATTTGTAGCATGCAGTAGAGTCACCTGTTGAATTAGCGACTAATCAATAGCAGTCATTATGCTGCAGCCATAAACCATAAATTGTTACGCTGCATGTAAGTAACTGTTGTAGTCAATATACTGGGTAATTTACTGACCGAGTCGTGAGTCAGGTATGTGTCACAGTAGTCGCAGTAGTATCTACAGACAATATGCAAATACAATCTCATTAGCTGCAATCGTGAGAGGCAACTGACGATGACGACAATGTACAACAACAACATATGACGACGACAACACGAAAGAATGCACGAAGAAGCGCGATGTCAACGTAAGACGATGACGCGACATGTGACAATGACGCACGAAGATGATATACAATGATGTTGCACAATGACATACGGTGACACGCGACAGCATATGACGAAGAAACACGACATCGATGAAAAACCGATGCAGGATGCGAAGCATGATGACAACGCACAACGACGATGTACAATGATGCCATGCGATGACGGATGACAACAGATGACGGCAACAACTGCAGCCAAGTGCAGCAGAAAGTTATTATTGTAAAACCAGATTTGCCAGCTTACTTATTTTGCCAACTTACGATTTAACTTGAATGATATGCAAAGTTATTTCAATAACATGCCAGTCACAAAGCATGGCACTGAAATGTCCGGTGTCCAAACGTTCTATGTTCTATGGTCAGTGCTAGCGGTAGATCGGCGACTTTAGAAAGTAGAAAATTACTAGCAGTAGATCGCCACTTTATCTAATTACATTTATCTGATTGTTAATGTAAGAATGCAGCCACATTTCTTCACTGCATTGCTAAGACTGTGGTTGGAACTGAAACGTTATCAATAACCAAACATTAAATAAAATTTATTCAAAAACACTATAGTTCTACATCCGTGAACATTACAAAAAACAGCTTTGGCTTGAGATGGACTCTGACATAATACTGAATAAGCCTGATTTAAATACATGACAGTGTTGTGGCATGGTTTATATACTTTCTATGTCTACAAGGCATATAAGTTCTACCATCTTCCCAATAATGTAATTACCCGATCTACCTCTAGCAATTTTCCAGTGGTTACAGCAAGATCACTGATCTACCGCTAGAATTATTGATGTTCTATATTGTTTGCTAATGTTCACATTGGCTAGCGTCAAGGTAAATGCACTCTTAGTGATGAGGTGAGGGCAAGCTTTATACGCCACTTATTGGTCCAGAGAAATGGCTGCGTAGTGCATACAATGGGTAAAAGGCGAATATTCTCTGCATCAACATCACTCTTTTTCCCATTGCCATATCGGCAGATCCGCCTTTTACCATCGACCGAAATGTTCATGTATTACGTTTATGAACGAACAATGTACAGCTGTAAATAAATAACAGCCTAAACTAATAAAGAATGAAATGAATAGACTAGTCATTGACGATGGTTCATCGCAAATAAAAGCATTCAATCCATGCAAAAACTTGTCGGCTACTAGTAGATGTAAATGCATATGTCTTGTAGCATTTCAGATTCATAAAACTACTGGGCGATCATGAGTTCAACAGCCTAAAAGAAAGCAGTATTGGTGCTTTGGCTCTGTTCGAAGGACGCCGGGTGGGAGTAAACACATGCTAACGAATGACTCCGTCCTGTGAGAAGCAGCAAATGCTTAGCACTTTGTAACAACACTCACTTCGGCATTGTGTAATATATTAGGCAGAAATTCTAAAATAATGCAATATCTAATAGATTTGTTTGTTTTGTTTTCACAAAAAGCCAAAGAATAGATAACCGTCATGTGGTAAATCTGTTACTATTGCACCGCAAAATATAACGACTAGTCTGACTCATGGTCTGACTCGCTCGCAAATCGTAGTTTACGGCTGTGAAAATACAAAAGTTTCTGCCAACATACTTTAAACCGGTGACTGATTCACGTAAGATGGCGATGTGCAAGAGTGCGCTGACGTGTTACGCACTTCGACTGAAGCCAGGAGAGGAATTGTACACGTGTCTGTTGCAGTACAAGAGAGAGAATAATCTTCAAGCGCCGTTCATAATGACGTGCTGCGGTAGTCTAACTAAGGCGACCCTAAGACTTGCCGGGTTTTCAGCATCAAACCAAGACAACGTGAGAATTGCACGTGCTTGTTGTCTGTGCGTTGGGCAGTGGTGTAGGCAAAATGTGAATTGGGAAAGCTCCACTGAGACTCCAAAGTTGCTATTATCTATTTTAACCAAAAAATGTTCGTAACCACAGCAAGAGGAAAACCGGGCCTCTTTGTTTACGCCGCTGGCATTTGATATAGCTGTTTTAAAGTTTATAATGTTCTAAAGTCTGAGCCAGAGAAGCATATTGCATATTGAGCAAAAAGTTTGGATCTGCATCCAGATCATAATAACCAATTTCCTGCTGGATATTGTAGCAATTGAGAGATTATTGTAGCAGTGCATGTGTTTCACAAGTGAAAGTTAAAACATAGCCTAAGCTGATTCTATATTTTACTGTTGATTAGTGGTGGATCCACAATTTTGGGAATTAGAAGGGCAGAAGCCAAGTCTGGGCAGGGGCTATGCCCCTCCCCACAAATTAAAACAATTTTTTTTGCAGCAATGACACATTTTTTAGCAAAATTTTTGCTTGGTTAACTTTTAAAATGCATCTAGTCAATAAAGGGAGCAACCGCCCCACATGCTAATGCCTGAATCTGCCACTGGTCTTGACAATAAGGCATACGATTAGAAAGGCAATTATGCATAGTTTATAACTTACAACCAATTAAGCACTAAAATTCGTAACTGTAAAAGATCCTACGACAGAATTATTGGTACACTGTTATTAATGATGATGTTTTGTAGGCAATTCACGAATTCACTGGACCATTCGAGATAGTGTCACTAGTTGGCACACTGTCAGGTGACACGGGACACCTGCACATTTCACTCAGTGACACCCAGGGTCACGTGATTGGTGGTCACATTATCGGTGGTCTGTATGTCTTCACTACGGCAGAAATAGTCATTGGAGAATGTTCTGATTTAACGTTCACACGAGAACATGATGACTCCACCGGCTTCCTGGAGCTTGTGGTGAAAAACAACACCGGCTAATGCTGACGATACATTCATAATTCAGTTAAGTAGAAACCGATGGAAAAGTGAGACTGAAATACAAATACATGATGTGTACAGAATGAGTCCAGACATTTGTCTACGTAAGTATAACCAAGTTCATTACAGCCATCTAACCTGTACAATAAATATCGGACAAAAATCAAAAGCAAGTTCTATATCTGCAATAAGCTGAAAATACAATGATCCAAATACAGTCTTCTAAATTTCAGCTGATACTTTCTATCTACCTAATACATGTTTTGCTGAATGGAACAAATTGTGGGGAGTGGCCAGTGGCTTAGCAGACATGTTGAGCCAATGGCCAATCGAAATATTACTACTTACATTTCTTTTTGTTAAAAACAGTCAATTTCTCATTTTTTTCCACACATACCAGGTCTTTACTTGAATAATGCTAAAGAGATTTTATATGCCTAAACCGTAATGTCAATTGTCAAAGCACTGAAGGCACTTCAGTAACAAAATGAATCGAACTTTTTTGGTTACCGTAAATACCTTTCTAAATATGATACAACATTCACTGCTGTCCGTAGACGTAAAAAACGTTCAAGAAAAAATAAAAAAAACGTTAAAAAATGTAAGAACGTGGCAAGAATAAAAAAACGTTTTAAAACGCTAAATAAAAAAACGTTGGCCACAATTCGTTCAACTTCTTGCCTAATGCTGCAAGGGCGTCTACCTGGAATTATAGTTTAGATCTGGAGAGAACTTCAATTCACCTGTATGGTCATAAGACCATAGCATTAAACTAACCAAATATACTGGTAAAAAAACTTGTTATTTAGTATATTTGGACAAACTAAGTAGACTACATCAGTATGACCTACTAATTTGTTTCTGTGGTCCCAAAAGTGCTTCATGAAGCTTTTGATGGGATTTTCAATGCATGTTTAAAAAAATAAAAAAAAACGTTGAGCAAAATAAAAAACGTAAAAAACGTTTTTTACATCTATGCTGCAGTCTAAACAAACAACTGCAAAAATCAGAACAGAAACTATTAAGTCACTTAATACTGCTATTGTTTTTCTACAAAAGAATTAAAGAACCAGTGATTAACTTGTAAATAAAGTGAACTCTATTCCCGTTTGAACTGGCTTTCCTTCTTTTCCCTTCTTCCTTTATTCCCTTCTCATCCTTCCTCACCTCTTTTTTTCCACCCCCCTGTTCCCACTCTTTTCTGTTTTCCCCTTTCCCCTTCTCATTCCCAAGGGTCAACCGCCTTAGTCGCGCGGCTGCCTATCGGAGTGTGGTGCATTTTAAGTTAAAAAGAGCACTTATAGTGAGAGCAAGTTATATACAATTTTTCTGTGGAACAACTTGCAGATTTGTAGCACGCTTCCGTGTTCCCACTGAGCCTTTCATTTCAATGGAAACCATCCCCCAGCTGTCTAAAATTAAGGAAACCGAGTTCCTGTGTATTCCTGCTGAAATTAATCACTGAAAAGAACCATACAAAATAAACAATAGACTCAAAATAATCCTATCTAAAAGGGCTTATTATGATGGTGAAAAACCACTAACAGCTACTGGAATATCAATGTAACCATGCTTGTCATAAGATACACCCAAATCCCATGAACTGCACTAGTGTGACATAAAAAATGTGTTAATACTCATTATAAAACATTATCGGTGGGTTCAGTACAAAAATTCCTATTAACAAACAAATGTGACAAAGACAGCTTGTTACACAGAGTACACTGCATGACAGTTGTTTCAAAAATATGCTTAAATATTTCAACGTTGCAAATGGAACATGACATGCAAATTACACTGGACACAAGACATCGTATAAGTTAAGAGCATTTGCTGCAACTGCCATAGAAGCTCTGAAAAGTGGGACCACACACACCAACGGGGAGAGTGAAAGAAGGGACCTTTCCCCTTCCCAGATAGAAAGGTTTCGGTTTCACCCCCATATTTTTTTTGAAAACACAGGTGCAAATCTGTACAAATTGATGACATACTTGACGATACATCAGAAGTAAAATCGAAAACTGACGCTTTTCTGTCCCACTTAACCGGCCCTGCAGTATAGGTTCCATGGTCAATGATTTGCTGTTATGCTCACACCAACAGACGCATTCGACAAATGTGATAAAAATAAATAATTCGGTGGGTGTGATAAGCTACATTTACCGTGCTGTCAACACACAAAGCTAACAACATTCACTAGCAGAAGAGCCCTGCTGTTTCTGTGACAAATTTACAGTGTCCACATGAGTTCGACTGGTGGCATCAAGTCGACGGTTGATTTCCCGAACACGACGAGCAACTGCTTCAAACGCCTCGTTGACGTTGACAGTGTCTCGAGCGCTGGTTTCGTAGTAAGGAATGTTATGACTCAGGCACCAATCAAGTGCCTCTTCCTTGCTCACCACTCGTGTTACACCATCATCAGCCTTGTTGCCAATGACAACAAATGGAAACCGGATTGTCATATCTTCCGGCTCACATCCCTCACTTGCACCAATGTCCGCGTAGTACACAAACTCCCGGATCCACATTGACAGGTTGCTGAAACTGGCCGCATCATCAACGGAGAATGTCAGCAAGCAGCAATCAGAACCACGATAAAAAGGAGTTCTCAAACTCCGATAACGCTCCTGTCCGGCCGTATCCCAGATTTGCAGAGCCACCTTTTTATTGTCAACTTCAATTTCTTTGATGAGAAATTCCACACCGATGGTATGGAAAGAATCAGCAGAAAACTTGCCACTGACATAAACATTCATCAGCGAGCTCTTGCCGACACCACCGTCTCCTAACAGGATCACTTTAAGCATCTGCCGATCAATGTTCGACTTGCTTCTTTTGTGACGAGGAGTTCCGTTGGCTGCCATCCTTAATACGCAACTTGTTCTGCACAGCAAAACAGCTAAATTGCACAATACATCAACTCAATCTATTTTTTTTTTTTAAAAATGAAGATTTCAATTGCCAAAATTTGGCAGGAGTTGCACTTGAAAAAAATACTGCACATCTACGAGTTACTGCATAGATAAATCCTACAAATGAATCAGATTTTTGTACAATCAACTGAAGTTAAATAGTAAATGCAAAAAACAAGACTGGGGTAAGTACCAATGAGCACTTCGTAATCATATCATGTCATATTTATATTAGTTCAATCTCCTGTTACTGAGAGTGCAACAACCATCTAATCTGTAAAATCATGACAAGCAGACTGGTTTCTTCACTTTTAGTCGTATGCAGTCCATGTGCACTGCAGCAGTGTACAAAATCCCGAAACCTAGCCAAAAATTTAACTGGAGTCAAATCTGGCACAACTTGCCACAAATGGATGGACGCTAGACCTGCCAGGACTGTATATGAAATCCAATACGCGCCCAGTTAGTGATGGACTGGTGGTACGCGGTGGTAGACTATAGACAGAGCACTAGCATTGCCTTTGTCTGCATTACCATTCACGACACACATAACAATACTGAGCATAAACACAGTTAGAAAACACACTTACCTTTATCTCTTACACTGTCAGAATCATATCTGGTAATCAGGCTGCGTCATCTGACAACTTTAACCATTACATGTTTACTTCCCTACCAGTCACCTGATGCGCTAAAGAATATGAAATTATTCCATTTTAGTGCGCGTTGAGTCGACTAATTACCGCATAGGACCCAGTCTCACCGTGTACATACAACTAAAAATCTTGCCAATGCTTCCGTCAACTTACCAAGATAAGGGTCGTCCATAAATGACGTCACGCGATTTTAAGGAAAAATTTACTCCCTCCTCTCCTTTGTCACACTTTCCTGGACCCCCTTCAAATATGACGTCACAAACGTCTAACCCTCCCCGCGGAATTATCAACAAGTGTTGCGATTATCTGCAACTGCACCAATTTACACATTTAATTTGGTTAGACGCCGTTCACATAACAGGGCGCACTAGATTTCCCCAACCCTTAATATTGTAGCAAAAAAACCCAGTTGTCGCTAAAATAGCCAGCAATACTGGTTGTCAGTGCATTCAACCCCAAATTTAAAAATGTTTCCTTTGCACTCGATGCTGAAATTTTGTATGCCTAGGTTGAAGACACAGTTAATTATTCACATGCTTTCCCTGACTCTCCGAGTTTTCCCTGACTTTGGAATGTAAAATTCCCCAACTCCCTGACTTCCCCAGACCGCAGGAACCATGGTTACGCTAAAAACCATAGTAACAGGAAACAAAACTAAATCGCAACAGATCAATATCAAACAGATTTTATTGAACTTTTCTACAACACTACAACTCGAAGTGCATGCGTGGCCGTCAAATGCAGTGATCAACAACATTCGATCACACAGTCTTGTTTAAAAACAGTGCAGCTCAAAGGTTTAAGATGGAACATCACTTGCAACAACGTCAGCCATATACTCCTCCTACCCGACAAACTATGTACATTCTGCTAGTCCAGTGCAAAATAACTTTGATACAGCAGTGCAGCAATTTTCAAATAATACACAATATGGCTTTGGTCAGAAATGAGAGTCAGTCACAGATGCGACAGCATGCCACCATGGGTAACATAAAACGGTCCTCATGATAAACTGTTGCTTTGTAAGCTACTGCAGCCATACTACTATCAGATAAAGAACAGGAAGCCGGTCAATTAACTAGCACTAGAGCTAGACGTATCACAAATATGTCCATCCGGCCGAATCAAAAGACAAAATTAAACCGAGCGCGAAACAACAACAGCAGTGTTAATCAATAGTAAGCCCAGTGGCCACAGTTCAGTCAGACAAAACAGTCCAGATGATTACTGTCCTATGTACTTCAGCTGGTCGCGACAATGGACAAGCAATCAATTGTCATGTCACGGTTGTAGATCAAAAAATGTCTATCTGACATCAGCAGACTCCGCTTCGCGAGCCTTCGGCTGCATGCACGATCGAGCCACCGAGTCAAGCAACCTGTGCACGCACAGTAACAATGCAATGTTCTGTGTGAATAAAACTCAAATAACAACATTAAATCCACAGATCTGCAACGCTTTAAATGCTTTCAACGAGTGCCAGGAATGCGAAATCACAACTGCAATGATCCTCACGAAAAATTCCCAGACAGACCCGAGGGGATCCACTCCAACAGATCTGTTGATTACAGATTAAGCCAAATACAAACAGGAACTTGCTACGCCTTAAGCTGAGCAAAACTAAAAGTCAAGTTAAAAGCGAGAAGTTTCTGCTCAACATTTGAAGCTAATAAAACAAACTAAAACTTCCACTCATAATATAATGTAATGCTGCAAATCCCAACTTTGCTTCAAACACTTGAAAACCGTTAAAAGCAGATTTTTCTTGCAGTCAGTTTCGCTTCTCGCCATTCACTCAAGCAAAAGTGCAAAGCACTAAATGACAGATTCTTCAAGGCAAAACGTACTTCTCGATTTCCGGAGCACAGTGGACGAACTCGTGGTGCCAGAACTTGAACTGCGGGTTTTTGATAAGTTCGATGAACGTGATGAGAAGACCCCACGGATGAGGTCGGTTGACAATCAGTCTCTCCAGCAGGACTCGCGTGATCTGCTCCTGGATCGCCTCCGAGTTGGCCTCGGCGAACAGGTAGAGCAGCGTGCAGCTGAAGTAGTGAGTATGGCTGTTGGGATAGCGCAGCTGATTCGCGACGGCATTCAGGAACAGATATCGACCTGTCGACACGATGATAAAAGACAACATCCTAATGCTGGCGATTTGCAACACTTTGTAGCACATTGACCATTTCACTTTCTGGATTTCACCTTCTTGGTTGATAAGCTCACATCATAATGACAGAAGCTAGGCATCTCTTCATCTACTTGCGTAAGATCATAAAGAGCACAGATTTACAGTTCATTCACACAAATGCTGATTATCAACAAAATGCAGCTTTGTTTCAAGGGCTGTAATATTACAAACCTGAAAGTGAACTGAGAGTTATACCCCACTTACAAGAGGAAGCACACATAAAGCAAACACAAAGCAAACGTATTCAATATACCACGGTTGTTAATATCGCAGTATTGGTATCGCTACCAATACTATCGGCGATACTTTTTGAGTACTGTCATGACTATCGCCGATACTTTTCGTCCGTAGTATCGAAATGGGTATAGGCGATACTTTTTCAGCTATTTTTTGGCAATACTCGATACCAATACTTTTGTCAGCAAGCAGCGCCGCTGCAGCTGCTGCACAACAACGCCTGAGGCACAACATCGCGGATGTCTGCCCGCACGCACACAGTTAGGCCCCATTGCACTGTGCAGGGAGATGTAGGCCCTAAACTACATGCGATGGACACACGTGCTGGGGTCCATCTGCTCCGCGGATTAAAGAATAGGTGTCAAGACTCTGACAGCAGACTGTCCAATTCTCTAAGGCGAGAAATATAATTCTCAAGATGGAGATTTTTCTTGAGTCTTGATTTTCATGAGTCTCATTAATATCTGAACTTAATTCCATGGCGACAACTAAATTTACTAAATCACCGCATCAACAAGCGACTAAACATAACAATGCCAGAGGTGGATTCACGAATTTTACAAAGAGGGCCGGTGGGCGAACGCAAGCCTATAACGGGGGTCGGGGTCTGGTAGTGGAGCCCCCGAGCTCCAGTGGGGTCCTGGGACAGAGCGTCTGGTCAGACGCTTGATAAACAAAGGGCAACTATAGTTGTATGGGTGTCATAATGGTAAACATTTTTACCACTACGTATGGTTGTCACTGCCTATGGGTAGCATTTCTTATTTGGACAACAACTTAACTTAGTCTTATAGCAAGCGTGGCGAGCGAAAAAAATGAGACCACTTTGCTGTTTTTGTTCTATAGTGTCCCACATATGGGAGCCTTTTGTTAACTTGAGATGGAAAATATGTGGCATGCAAAATTTTAACGCACCGTTGAAGTTGACTACCACACCGACGAAGAAAAAAAGAAGCGCAGCTAGCTAGGCCCCCTCTTAAACGCACCTGTGATTGCTGAATGAGTAGAAAAAGTATTGCCTGTAAAAGTATTGGTATTGGTGTTGTCAATACTTTTCTCCAACAGTATCGGTATCGGTATTGGTATTGGCAATAGTTTTTGGCCAAAGTATTAATACGGGTATTGCCAATACTTTTCACAAGTATTGTTAACAACCCTGCAATATACACGTGCACGACATGTACTCTAAGTTTGCATCATCGTGTAAATGGGGTATTACACAGCTCAACAGACTAAAGCATCTTTGATATACTGGCAGCAGATAAGCTAGATTAAAAATCGTCATCTACCTTCAGTGTCCATATCGACAGCAAGGTTCTGGAAGATGTCCATGTGGGACGAGTGAGCGATTGTTGCCATGCCCGGCGTCTGGCCCTTGCTGTGTATGTACTGGATGGCCTGAGTGCCGACGTAGAGCACCAGAGCATTCATCAGTGGGATGTTGTACTTCATGCCCGGAGTGCTCGACACCTGTTAGACCACACACAGAGATCACTATGAACGCATGCACACAAGCATTAGAAAAATAATCAGAATATGATTCCTTCAGAGAAAGTTAATCTTCAAGAATAATGTTATTACAATATTACAGCACTGTCCGACTAAAAGCCGATCCTATTTCACTTTGTATTTGCAACGTGTCACTGTTCTTGTATTTGACACTAAGTCAGCTTAGAATCAATTTGTCTAATAACAATAACTTCCTTACGGATCAACTGTTAATTATTTACCAACTGTTAATTATTTACCAGCAATGTGTCAAGAAAGCAACACAGTGGGTCACTTCACTTTTTGACTTAGACTTTCGCTGAGTCTAAACTTCGGTCTAAGTACCTACTAAAGTCAAAAAGTGAAGTGATTTCGCTGAGACTTTTCGCTGAGTCCAAAAGTACCTACTTAGACCAAAGCTGAGCTGAACTAACC
>Ga0209367_1012017_pt1 | contig 11395 bp, 5 predicted proteins | sample WorMetLIZISLAND2_FD_187412 | JGI IMG/M metagenome (GOLD analysis project Ga0209367, IMG submission 187412) | Marine gutless worms symbiont microbial communities from Max Planck institute for Marine Microbiology, Germany - Olavius geniculatus... ... | reverse complement strand
AGCTGTACCAAGGTCCCCACCTTCCGTAACTCATGTAAATGAGTTACTACTCATTTTACCGTCCCATGGAGGGTAGAAGGCTGAGTCGACCTAGCTGGCAGGCTTCGCACCGAGATGGTTTACCTGCTCGCAGGCAGTCACCCATCGCAGTACTAACCGGGCCCAGCGTAGAGTAACTTCGTTTCAGCCGAAACGCGTTACCAACTACGCCACGCCAGTATTAGGCTAGTGATGGTGATAGTAGTAATATTTAATAGTAGCAGCCAGTAGTAGTGGCAGATAGGTAGGCCTATATATACACTGAGCAACATTTTCATTCTTCTCTGCAGTTTCTGTCACGATTGACCCATGTGTCCAAAAACCTAAAGCCTGCGAAGTTAGGTCAAACTCAGACTCACTATTCCTAATCATTTCTTTTACATCTTCTATGCTAAACAGTCGTTTTAGTAGGAATTCTGCTATTATGTGTAATTATTTTGTCCGCTGTTACTGCTGTGTTTGTAGCCTGTGTACATTCATGCTAGGAAGTCGGCTGCCCAGCATCCACTGAAAATAATTACAAATGCTGGCGACACCTGGTGAATACATATGAAGTAACTTGCCAACCCAAGGGCCTGCCAATGCACTAATCCTTAGTCTGATAATGCCATTTACCCATTATTGTATTACAACGTGGGTCTCACATAGCACAGTTGCGAGAGCAGTTAGAAAGTATGTGGCTCCCACGTAGCTCCTCTTGAAAGGGTAATTTGTTAACTAATTATTGCATTAATGTATTAATTTCATCACAAATGTTAATGTTGTGAGCCAAAAAATACTTTGTGCGGCTATCTCTTTGTGCTTAAACATGACAATACAGTGTTAGGCTGCGTTCACATAGACATGAGTACGAGTACGGGTTTCTGTTTATCGCTCGTAGAAGCTTCACTCGTACGACTGGAACGTTCACGGTCACTTGTACAAGCACATAACTAAACGCGTGTCGGCCATATTGAATTAAATCAAATAGAGGAAATGTTTTGTGAATAAACAACAATATTACATCACATCACTAATAATTTTACCAATCGCACACCTTTAACGATGAGTAATTTTACAGTGACGTCAGTTCTGACATCAAATATGTGCTACAGCTTTTGTACATTATACACTGTGTCTCAAAAAAACATTCCCGACATTTTCGAATGTAACTTGAAAACCAAAAATGTCGGAGATGTTTTTTGAGACACAGTGTATTAATGCTATTTACGGGTAGTTTACTTCGCATGGGTTGGATAAAAACAGAACCTGCACAAACTTGTATGAGGAAATTTTACAGATATCCCATAATCACATGTATGTGAATGGCTGCCGTTGAAATACACGCAAACTCGTGTTTGTCGGAACTTGTATGCTGGGTACTCATACAGTGCCAGACTCGTACTCGTGTTTATGTGAACGCAGCCTTAACTAAGGATGCTGGAAACCGTTAGAACAGTGCTGTCCAACCTTTTTGACACCGCGGGCCACTTAGTCAATTTTCCACCAGCTGGCGGGCCGCAATCAAGGGGGGCCATGGCGAGTGCGCGGAGCGCGAGCCTATAAGGGAGGTCTGGGGGCGGAGCCTCCAGTGGGGTCCAGGGGCAGAGCCCCTGGTCGGGGGGTCAGGGGGCAAAGCCCCCCTGAAGCTGAAACACTTTGTTTCCGAATGTTCAATGAAAACCGCAAATTCGCCCATTTTTGTAAAATTTGGAAACGCAAAAGACCATCAAACATTGTTGAATTTTGCAAGTTGATTTCATCTGACTAATCACCGGACCAAAACTACAATTTATGTGGGACGATGGCAGGCCACATGAAATCCCCTCGCGGGCCGCATGCGGGCCGCGGGTTGGACAGCACTGCGTTAGAACTATCACTCAAAAAGTTAACTCCTGACGTCAAACTTCTGTTCTATTTCCTAAACTGTTTGCACTGGGAAGTTTGTGTTCTGAGCATTACTATTATTTCCGGTGTTCCATTGCTAATATATTCTAGGTTCTGCCACGTAGGAGCCTGCATAATTGTTGCTGTAAAGATTTAAATGGATTACTCTGGAGGTTAGGTGTTAGGCATGCCCATAATTGGGTGTTTTCCATGTCGTTGCATTTGTGTTGTGGGTTTTAGAAGTTACCTTCTATCGTGGACACAGGAATACATACACGTCAGTGCCGGTACTTTGTTTGTGAACATGCTTAGCGCTGCATAAGTGCTGTGTGCGTTCACAGATAAAGAATTCTCGAGTGAAATCAAGTGCCAGAAATATCTTCGACAATGGATCGATCTGTGATAATTTCCTGGAGGTTGTCTGCGGCCCTGCCCCTCCAAGGTGTGTCGCTAATGCTACATTAAATGTGTTCGCAATCCACATCTGTTGATATAGAATTGTAATTGTGTCGCAACATTGCTGGGTGCCTGTGCAGTCTGAACAGTGCTTTGCTTCCTCTGCAACTTGATGGGTTTGCAGTTTGCAAACTTAAAGGTTTAAGTGTTAACAGTTTAATAATAAGACCTGTATAAATGAAATGTTTATTATTATTAGTGGAACAAGAAACTGGTTTTTGGGGGTATGTGTCCAAATGTCTCAACTCTGCCTAGGAAGCATATCATAATTCTAATATGGCTGTATTTTGATGTCCATGTAAACTGTGTTTCTAAGTAATGCATTTAAATAATGCAACAAATGAACCAATATCCCCCCATTTGTCACATAATTATTAATCAGTCACATTACGTGTTTACTCAATGTTTTGTATGATTTCTTCTTTAATTTTTAACAAATAGTCGATAGTCGATAATACATGCTTTTTGGCATCATGTCAGATGGTGCTATAATTAATTTTGGAGCATGGAAAGATGAGGCTGAGTTATTGCTGTTTGTGCAAAACACCAAGATGCCGGCCGCCGCCATCTTGGATTTTATTTTTGTTCAATAATTTGGCATTCGTGTATGTATGACCTCAAACGTAATATACGTGCCAAATTTCGTGGAAATATGTGCAATAATAAACAAGTTATGAGCGATAAATTCAAAATGGCGGCCGCCGCCATCTTGAATTTACTATTTTTGTCTGTTTTGGTCAAATGGTCTATATCTGGTAGCAGCCCTCTACATCACTGCAAAATTTCATTCATCTATACCAACTAAGTTAATTACAAACTTTGCAGGCAGAAAGTTTTTTCATGAAATTTATACACTGTGTGAAAGACTTATTCTGTAATGAAAGCTGAGGTTTTCTGTGAATTTCTTGCTGATAAGTTATTGATGTTGAGTCAAACTGACACAGTTCTGCAAAATGGGATGTTTTTTAACTCTTGTTGTGCATTAGTTAATTGTTTAAATTGCACTAATTCCACGAGTGGTTTTTAGCACTTTTGGTTGAAGGTTGGTATTAAGAGGCAGAGGTGTAGTTAAAAATATGCAAGTTTGAAATTACAGTTTAGTTGCTAAACACAGATGCTAATTGAATGATAAGAAATGCCCCGTGCATTCTGTTTATTGTGTTTTGCAGTTATGAAACTGAAAGGTGGATTGTATGTCATGACTTATTGGAATTTGTCGTGTGTCGTAGTTTGATAGATCGGCGAGGACTTGTAGTGGCTGACGACTCAGAACATAGCAGCAGGGTCAGGCCACCAACAGCTACTAACGTTGCTGCAGCTACACCAGCTGCTGCAGCTACAACTGCTACTGCTGCTGCTGCTGTACCAGTTGTTGATAATAAAGTTTTTGCTAACAGCACTGTCGCTGATGTCAACCCATCAGTTGAGAACCGGCTTGTCTCTTCTGACAACAAGGTTGCTAATGTTAGTTGTCTGTTTAGAACAGTTTGTGTATAGCGCTTTATGGGAAGTCCGTCTCCGACTTACGTAGCGTCGGTCGCCATATGGATCACCCAACATAGGAACATGCCTTGCAGGCCAGTACTCGATTTATCTACCTTGGAGGGATTGAAGGTTGAGTTGATCTCAGTGTTTGGTTATATAACAAAATTTCTACCAGTCCTCAGACAGGTTACATGTTTGAGTAGTAATCACCTGGTAGCGACTTAGCTGAGTCAAATGGATGATTTCATGATCATAGGTCTAATCTGCTAACTACTATGCCATCAAGCCATATATTAAGAAAGTAGAATTTGAATTCTATTCATTGACTGTGTGTACACATTAAAGGTATTGACAGACTGTCTGTTAGTTAATGGTTGATTGGTGGATTGCTGTGCCTGCTGATCTGTGACTCTTTAACCTCCTCAGCGGTAATCCCAAGCGTTACTCGGGGCGGTTGTTATGTACTGAAAATGGTAACCCCGACTGAGAGTCAGAGCGCAGCTATAGCAGTCTCCCTGCTCTCTGTGCTGCGAGGTGCCGGGGTGCCAGTCATTAATGCATGTCCAGAACCGTCAGCGGACCATGTCTGTTGTGCTGACAATTAGTCGCAGTTAGTGGTCAGTTGCAGCTGATAAAATTCTTTTCCCTTCCATCCGGCTGCCAGATGTCATCTGTGTTGAGCTAGTTTATCAACATCACAAGTTGCAGTGCATCCAGCTACATCGGCTGACAGAGCTGCCGTCGGCGCCGTGGCTGTACTGTGAGTGCAGGTCAAGTGGGAGTATACAGTTGAACGCTCAAGTGTACATTTAAATGTCATTAGGCGAATGTCGCGGTGAACTCGCCATGGCAGATATATGTACCGCTTTTAGACAGAAACTCTGTCCAAATTCATACCGCCAAGGAGGTTAACTATGCATGTGGTTGCATTCTAACAAATGTCTTACCTTATCTTATAAACACTTTCACACTCTGAAGCTAATAGTTTCATGCAGCAATTGATCTACATCAGATCTCTCCTTTTGTTATTGATACAGTTGTCATCAGTTCAGTACTGTTTTATTATTCTAAGTTTTGCATCCAATGCATGTTTTATAAAGTAATGCAGTATATTCTTTATGGCAGCAGTGGAGACTAATTTGAGTGATTTGAATTATGTTGTTAAGGCTCTAAGTAGACTGTAGTTTTGTTGATTCATGTACAGCAGAAGCTGGGTGTTGCCTTAGAGCGATCAAGTGATGAACCGAAAGCCTTAGTTGACGAGGTCATGCATCTCTGACAACAATCATCCGTTAACACTGTACTGTTAATCTGTTATGTATTGTGATGCTGAAGTCAAATGTGCTGATGTCTGCTGTCTGCAGCAAGGGATTCCTCATGTCTTGTCAGCTGACTGCTGCTGCTGCTTTCTGCTAACTTATTGCTTGTCAGTGGTGCACAAACGTTTAGCTAAATGTGGTCCTGAAGACATTGCCAGCCAGATAACAGTTGATGAGCTTTTATTGGTAGAGTGATCTATCCAGAAAGCAAGCTTTCAGAATTTTTATGAGACAGAACGTGCAACCCAGGAAGCAACATACGACTTTGTTATCTACACCGTGTCCCAAAATTAGCGGCTCCCCTCAGACAAGGTAGTGTAAAATCATTAATATCTGACAGATTTTTACAAAATTTGAAACAGTCATTGAGACAATCATTCTGAACTTGTCTTTAAAGGGTGAGTCTAAAATGGCCACTTTTGGCCTCGACACAAGCTCTTAGTCTAAGGAGGGTACGCTGCTGCTTGATCCCTTTGTCAATAACAATGCATCAAACATATCTTAATGTAAACAAACTCTAACGTCATAATAACGTTACACTGAGCACGCGTGATAAGGTGCGTACTGTAAAACTGCTAATACACGCCAGGTCTCATACAGTAGCTGGGTCTCTAATAAAAGCCGGGGGTCTGAGACTGATGTTTTAATAGAAGCCGGGTCTCAAATAAAAGCCGGGTCTCTAATATAAGCCGGGTCTCCAGTATAAGTTGGACATCCAAGTTGTTGTTGTTGTAAGTGTACTAGCAGTCAAAGTGGCAAATTTCAGTTAAATCTGCCAAGGCAAACAATAGTTGCAGCAGCTTTTGTGAAATCACTCCAAAGCACTTCATCTTCAGGTTTTTTGTGTCATCCACAATACCACAAAGACTGAAACTGGAGTGTTTTGGGGTGGCCACTCAAAAACTACTGTGGCTGTTATTTGCTTTGGCAGATTTAACTGAAATTTGGCATTTTGATTGCCGATAAATGGTGCATTGATGATGTAGAATTTTGCCAGAATCAGATGTTGTTTGTTGGAGTTATGCAAATGTACACGAGGGGTTTACTTCTGTAATGCCATATCAGTAATGGAGATATTTTGTTATTGACATTTAACAATTAATAACTTCGCTAGGAAGTAATATTATTTAACAAAATTTGGTGAAAGCTTTAGCAATTTATTGCGAATTAAGTGTACAAAAATTTTATTTAGATTCATTCATTTTGACATTTCTGTTGTATGATGTCTAAGGGCTTATTTTTTCTGGACACAGTGTATAATGATAGTTACATAATGCACCATTGCTGCTTGCATTCATGCTGCAGTCTACAGTACTGTCGGTGCTGGCTATAACCTGTCACTGAGTTTGGTGGCTGCAGTTGCACTTGGCTGAAGTGTTTTGCTCTGGAAAGCCGTCCTTCGTAGATCTTGCTTGATGTGGTCCTATAGCTGGACTCTGTGCATCACTGATGTATTTCTTGTTTATAGCTATCAAAATAGTTTCTAGTTATCAAAATGTGTGGCTCGGTGGTGTAACGGTAACGAGCCGGACTGGTGACCGAAAGATCCCAGGATCGACTCCTAGCCGAGGCATTGTCAGGGCAAGTTGTTCACACACATGTGCCTCTGTCACCAAGCAGTATAAATTGGTACTGGTCAAAGGGCGGTGACGGCTCTGGCTGGGAAGTTAACCATGGGTCTGGTGGAAGGTAATGGCAGCCTACCACCGGGTTTATGATTATGTCATTGTGATTAGGCTGACTGCCTAGAGACCAGGATCAGCTTTGGCCCCTACACTCGTTATTGAGTATGGGATATCTTTACCTTTTTAATAATTATGTATAATGAAATATTGGCAGATTGGAGCGTCGATTTTTTGCGAGCCTTCACAGCAACTTTTTCTATCCGTTTGACTCACTAGCCTCTTGTCTTTTGCCTTTGTCTTTTCTTTCATTATTGTGTTTTATGTTTTCCGTTCTCATTTTTTGGCAGAAGCTGTTCTGTAAATCAAGCTTTGGAGCTCCGAGGAGTGCTGTCAGCTTTTTTATTGTGTCTGGGCCAGAAAAAAACACTTGGTAGCAAGCTGGAGAGAAAGTTTATATAATTCAGATGCTAATCTATACCAACTGCACGTCATGGGGCTGAAAGCCTCGGCTTAGTTTTACGATGGAGCATTTGCTCCAAGTTTGTCTGGCGTAGATAGATGCCCCTGCCGGCTGAGTGCTTAGATACTACTGTAAATGTAATAAGCTCATGTTGAGATGTTGGAGTACATGCAGTGTAATTACCTCCGCCAAGGAGGTTATGTTTTTGCCGGTTTTTGTCTGTCTGTCTGTGTTTTAGCAAGATGACTCAAAAAGTTATAGACGGATCTTTCTGAAATTTTGAGGGAATGTCGAGAATGGCAAAAACTACCAGTGATTTAATTTTGGGGGTGATCCGGAAGGAAACCGGATTCTGAATCACTTTGATTTGCAAAAGTGAGGTTTCAGTACGGCCGGATGTTTGAGAAAAAGTGCAGAGTCAATGATGCGTAAAATGCGATCGCAGTCCGAAACTCTAAATAAGCAATTGGTTCTTAACCTGGATTAGACTAGGACTACAGTGTCGTGTCGAATCAATATGCTTGGCGGAGGTCTGCGCTCTTCGAGTGCTTTTCTGGTTTGTACTTTAATTGTGCCTATTCGCTATTCTACTATGCAGTATGTGGAACTTTCTATCGTGTTACCATGAATGCATGCTTCAGTTATATACTGTTTCTTTTGAATTAGTGTCACCATTCCATGCCCATGTTGTTGCAGCAATTTCCCTACAGCACATCGTGAACGATGTTCTTAGCATTGTTGCGGCCATACTGTAGGCCATGTTATGCATTTGCTGATGCATGTGTGCATGTGTTTGTCAGTCAGTCTGTCTCATGTGACTCAACTCAAAAACAAAAGCATTGAAAAATCTGGCTTTGCGTGAACAGGAGTAACTGGTTTGCTAATGTTCAGGTCTGTGGCCAATGCCACGAGGCGTCAAAAATGCGATGAACATAACTGACTCATCTCACATAAATGTGGTTGTAGCTAATCATAGTGAATCTGCTGACTGCTAAGTGTCACAAGCAACAGTCTGTACCAAATTTAATGCTCTGACTTCAGCTGATGGCTGTATATTATGGCTTGCCACAACCATAATGCGGACAGCTGCATTTTGTGTTGGCACTTGGCTGGCATCTTTTCTCATCTTTTCTTATCTGTTTGTAGGCCTATTTTTCTCAGCCTTGTATTGTGTATTATTCATATGTACATGTAAGACTTGTTATTGTTTTAATGAATTTTAGAGATTAATTGTACATTTTTAATTGCGTTGTAACAAAGCAGATGTTTGACGTCTTGTGTTGGATCATAGACAGTGCTTTCAGTGTTCACTGTTTAGTTTACAGCACTTGGCGTGTTTAGGGGGCATGGTGTGATGCCCTCTTTAATGAAGCAACACAAATACGGTATCTGTGGTTTTCTGTCGATCAGTGCTTCCATTGAACGACCACAAGCTAAGAGTGTTTCAGCTTTAGGAGGCTTGCCCTGAACTGGGGGTCTGTTTTTGTACCTCTAGGCGTACTATGCTGTCCGCGTAATTTATTACTCAAGTACATGATGCATAGCTTAATGAGTACTGGAAGTGGAGTACTCGTTTGGTGAAAATTAAGTAACAGTTGGGCCGCACTTCCTTGAAAGTCCTTGAAAAACGTATTCACATCTCCGCCTATCCAGAGATGTGCATTTGTAACGTGTAGGCACAGTGATAAAGGTATGTATTAAACAAACTGCACTGTGTCTCAAAAAAACATCCTCAACATTTTCGACTGTAACTTAAAAACCAATTATCAGATTTTAATAATTTTTGGTACAAATATACTTGACACAACTTGCCATCAAATGACTGTGTTCATTTCCCATCTCACCCAATGTATTCTTCTGCACTACCTAGGGAAAGCAGATCAAGTGAAATATGCATTAAAAGCAACCGAAAACCTGAAAAAACATTCCCAACATTATCGATCGTACCTTGATCAGCAGATTTTAATAATATTTAATAATATTTGGCAGAATTATTTCTGACACAACTGGCTATTAAGTAAGTGTTTTAGTTTTCACCTCACCCAACGTCTGCTTTTGCACTACCTGCGGAAAGCAGACCAGGCATAATACGTGTTAAAATGAATGGAAAAACGTCAATAAATTCTATCTGTTTTAATTTGTGGGCCCCAACAGCTGGTCTATTACAAGGTTTGACAGTCTTGCAGCAGTGTGTCTACCAGATGAAGTTAAGGAATGTTTGTAAAGTTAAGAAGTGACTGTTAGAGCCTGTATTGGTCTGGAGCAGAACATTATCGATACTGCTGTGAATTGAATGGAGAAAACGTCTCCTTGCATAGTGGGCCAACACTTCAAACAATTTTACTGTAGGCAGTTGAAAAAATGGACAACTGAATGAAATGTCAGCCACAGTGTCATAAATGTGAACAAAATGTGTTTTACGCGTTATGTTAATTGAGCAATCATATCGCATTGGATAAAAAAAGTGATATTTCGCTGATTGTACTTTCCCCAGGTATTGCAGAAACAAACGTTGGGTGAGGTGGAAAACTGAATATTCATTTGATGGCAAGTTGTGTCAGGAATATTTGTACCAAAAATTATCAAAATCTTAATTGGTTTTCAAGTTACAGTCAAAATTGTCGGGGATGTTTTTTTGATACACAGTGTACAAATAGGAAACTGACAAGATAGAACATTCGACATTTTTATAACGTTTCTCACATTTGCGACTTTTGCGTGTCGTTACGATTGAATGTTAGGAACAGATCTGTTGAGTGTGATGAATGAATGTGCGGTTCTACAGCCAGTTGTTAGATTGTGCTTTTTTGTACATAAAATACACAATTTGTTTTGTATGTGATTATTATGTGATTGTATAATCAAATAATCAAACTGTTTCTGTCACTACTCTCATAGTGCTAAGCTTGTAGTACGCCACTGTTGTATTTTGCTGGCCTGTGACACGGGCTATGTGACTGGCTGATCAGCATCGTTGTCATTTTTTACAAGTTGAATTCATTTCATAAATCTTATACTTCATTGTGTTCGACTTCAAGTGTTGAGTTCAGCAAGAACATCATCTTTTCAATCTTTCAGTCGTTTATCTTTTATCTAACAGGAGAGCTATAGCGTGCACTGCGTATTTTTCAGCATTTGGCAGCCGTCATAGGCCGTGTTAGGCGCCTTGCCCGTCTGTCTGTCCTTTCCCGTCCATTGTGGGCTTCTTCCTCGAAAGTCGATGAAAGGCATGGACAATAACAAACATAATTGGCTTGAACGTGCCACATGGCAGGAGTAATCCGTATGGCAATTTCTCGTCGAAAAAGACCAAGTTGAAATCAGGAGACGGATACATCAGAAATAGCAAAATAGCTGGGCATGGCATCCGATTTATGTCTGCCTACGTGGAAAAGGACGGAATGCATAATACATAGTTTCCATGCTTCCTGTAAAGTTTTTGGATTTTTTCCTTGATTATCCAGGTCCCGAAAAACCCTGGGATTTAAGACTTAAGGTCCTGAAAGTTCTGGAAAATGAAAATCTTGGATAGTTGAATTTACTAGGGGTTTAAAATAAACAACGCGTAGCACTCATTAGTATAGCGTTTGCTTAGCCTACTGAAATACAATGAAGAGATGACTTTCAAAATATTTGGCATTTCGTGCGCGTTATGAACTTTGTGCATTGGATTACACTCTGTATGTAGCCTATACAGTAGTGATGATTCGATATCAGGATTATTTCGATACGATATTTTGAAAATATCGCCATATCGATATCGATATTTTTACTCCTCGCGCGCTACGTTCCTAATGAAGCGAAGAGGAGTATTATGAGATCGGTGTGATATTGAGGACCGACCGACGACCGACCTCTGTACCTGGAAGAGCCTTCCTGGAAGAACATCAAACGGCCATATCTCCATAACGGTGCTAGATAGACGCATGGTCAATATAGACCACCGATAGGAAGTCGACCACCGGGAGTCGAACGGTCACGTGACCAGTGGCGTATTTAGGGGGAGGGCCACGGTGCGATGCCCCCCCTTTGGCCGGACCATGAAAATTTTTTACAGGCGACTTTATATGAAAAGGTGCGTTTTTTGCCATTTTCCAGCAAGAATTGCAAAATTCAACAATGTTTGGTGGTCTTTTGCGTTTCCA
>Ga0209367_1012015_pt1 | contig 11395 bp, 5 predicted proteins | sample WorMetLIZISLAND2_FD_187412 | JGI IMG/M metagenome (GOLD analysis project Ga0209367, IMG submission 187412) | Marine gutless worms symbiont microbial communities from Max Planck institute for Marine Microbiology, Germany - Olavius geniculatus... ... | reverse complement strand
TCATAAAAACAGTCCAGACGACGTAATAATATACACCGTATGTTTTTTACAGCTGCCTGTCATTAGGTCTACTCGATATCGATTTTTTACGGCAATGATGCACTTAGCATCTGCTGCAGTCGCCTCTAGTTTCTCCCGTATCTTTCAGGCTTGACTGCTGCATTACATTAGACACTCTTTGTTTATGTTTTCAGTTCTTATAAACAGCTGTTAGGTTTAACTGAAATAGCATCTACCTTTTGAGAATGCATTGGTAGGCCTACAGTCGTGCTGTGTGATATTCGTGGCTGATCTTTTGTCGATCAGGTTAGCTAACGAGTAACATGCTGGGAATATTTCGTATTGTCTGGTGGCATGTTTCAACTAGATGTGCATTGATATTTGTAGCAGATAAATTTTTTTTTGTTTAAATCTCGTAAATGAGTGACTTTTTGCGTCGTAAAATGGATACCCTCCTTAAGTCCAAACAGTTGGTAATGGGTCGATTTTGAATATTGATTAGAGATTCGCAACTAGGGATGCATGAGCACGAAACATTTCAGGTCGAGACCGAGACGAAACCGAGGCAACACGCTAGTACGTCTCAAGACGGTGTCGAGACCGAGACCACATCCTTGAGAATGCGTATGTCGTTCCAAGTTTTGTGACTGTAAAACTTATTTTTTCGTCCGAGAAAAGAGATGCCAACTCAACCACTGAGCCAATAGAAATATAACAAGTACAACCTTGGAGAAGTGTATGCATTTGCAATTCGTTATAAACGATATTTGCACAAAAACGATCATTGGCTAAATAATAACAACACGAAGGGGTAAGACGAAAGAAATCGCTAATGGGGTGGACTTGAATTAAATAGACACGTAATAGAATAGAAAAGTTTGAACAAAAATTAAGTTTGTTTGCTCATAAAAAGCAGCGTTTGATATAAAACATGATAAAGGTTGCACTTTCTGTCTGCTGCGAAAGCTTAATTATTGGTCAACCTACAAGTTATGAAAGACGATAATTTCTTGACAATTTGCTGGGTTTATGGAATTTTAGTATTGTGAAAGGCATAAAATGGACGGGGACAGCGACAAGCTGGTGACGAACGTGGCGACGATCAACTTTAGCGGTCGGTTCAACGGTCAAGAGGCCAGGGATCTGGGTCAGGCCTTTCTGCATTACGTGGTCAAGACTAAGAACATCGGTCTTGTCCTCGGACAACAGGTTGGCACAGCAAAAAAAGTACAAATGTAGAGAAACACGTAAGAAACACATAAAATCTTTCCAAATAGGATTGGTTGCGAATGTGTCGCGGAGTCAAACCTCATCTATAAGCTTACGTTATGTTCTGTCTGCTCTATTCTACGATCAACTCACTTTAGGCCTGCTTATTCAACAATAATTTTAGCTGGAATGTTTTTCGAGAACCGTTATTAATTAAAATACAGTGATCTTTATTTGTAAAATAATGCATAAAATAATAAAGATAATTAAACGATTGTAATGTTTCAATGTAGGCTAAATGGTGTGGGTTAAACGTGTTTTTTGCAATATCTTTTATGCTATGTTTATTGTAATGTTCTTACATAATTCGGTTGGTCTGTTAGCCAACGCAACAGACAAACATAATTAATTTGGGACTGAAAACACTTTATTCGAGTTTAAATGAAGTGCAAGACGATTTTTTGATCCCGATGAAATACTGTCAAAGTGCACATAACCAATTTTTCTTTTTCTTTCAATGCCACGCCAGTGTTGTTTGCCGAAATCAGTGTTTGAATTGCCGAGGGGGTTGGGGAGGTTGAACTCCCAACTGTTTTCTCAACCCCCTCTAACACACTGTCAAATTATTTTTAAAAAGGGTCAGCTATATACTACATATATATACGATTTACATTACAGTTCTGGTCGGGCTCCGACCATCGAAAAGTTCAACTCCCAGCAAATTTTTCGCAGTTCAAACACTGCCGAAAATTGCAGCATTTGTTTGGCTTAGGTCTTTTTGTGGTAAGCGTTTATTGACAGTGTGTGTCGACATTGTCAATTTCAGAACAGGCCCTCGTCTGCTATCACCGAGACTGTCGGAGCGACGCCCATGGCGAAAAAAACTGAGAAGCACTACAGGGTGCGGCAAAAAAAGTAGCCCTCTAAAGTTTTTTTGCCGTTTTCTCAGCAACCGCTTGGAATTTTAACATGGAATTTTACAGGCTCATTTACAGAAGCGTTCTACATTTAACTGTTAAGTGAAATATGATTCTGTTGAAAAACGACGAAATTATAGATTTTTTAACATGACCGCTTATCAATTTTTTAGCGTGAACAAATGTTTAAGCTAAAAATGCTATTTAATTTTCAAAAACCGGTTACCACGTTACTGCCGATGACGTCACAGTAACGCTTTGACAAACAGTAATTTATTTTGTTTATAAATTATCACAAAATTGTCGTTTTTTTTCAAGCAATCGCCGGCTGCCCACCGGATTCATCTTCCAGCAGGACAGCGCACCAGCACACACAGCGCGCAGCGCAGGAAACTGACTGCAGGCCAACTGTCCAGATTTCATCAGAAAAGACCAATGATTTCTAAATTCGCCGAATGCAAACTCGGTGGACTATCACGTGTGGTGTGCAATGTTGGAGCTTACCGCAAGCTTAAAACAAAGCCAAAAACAATCGCAGAACTCAAGAAATTGCTTTAGGTTATCTGGAGCAACCTACCACAAGGACCGATTGACAAGACTGTGAAAGACTTCTCAAACTAAGCGACTGAAGGCTTGTGTTGGAGCTTGGAGCTGTCGGTGGACACTTCAAACATTCACAGTGACAATGGAATTTTGGCATCTGATCATTAGTTAACTGTGTTTTTTGACTTGTTTCAACGATGTTATTGAACTGGTGTTGTAGCTTGAACATTTTTTCACCCTAAAAAATCGATAAATGGTCATGTTAACAAATCTATAATTTCGTCATTTTTCAATGGAATCAAATTTTATTTGGCATTTAGCCGTAGAACAATTAAGTAAATAAATCTGTAAATTTCAGATTAAAACGCTAAACGGTTGCTGAGAAAACAGCAAAAAAACTTGAGGGGGCTACTTTTTTCTGCCGCACCCTGTATGCTTTAAAACAAATTGATTTTAGTTTTTATCACCTGTCTGTGCTGGTCTTGTTTGTATTATGGCCAAAATTGTCAACCAAAGTAGAGCTACATTATTGTCACAGGTGAATTTTCGCATGACCTCTCTGCCTGCGAACATGGAACTGGTCGGTGGTCATCGCGCGTTTATATTGTACAATCGAACTCTGTTTGAAGCCAACGACGACATCCGATATCGACATTTTCTACGAGATCTCGAGATGAAGCGACAGCTCACCAAGTACTTCTTACCTGAGACCAACTACGCTCTTTGCAAACTACAGTCAAAGAGGTCAAGCTTTAAATAGTTTAAAACTTGAACTATTTGATTTATTTTTAGACAAATGCATGGTTAAAACTAGAAAGCAGTCATAGTCCGCAGGTACCTCCGCCAAGGCAATGCTATTTTCCAAATGGCGTCATCATCTTCGGTTTTGCAGCGGTTCCCTTATGCCCCCTTTAACGCAATAATAACAAAAATTTCAAAGTAATCCAGAATTTAGGATTCCTGTCGGATCGCGCCCAAAATTGAAGCACTTGTAGTATATACCATGCCCGACATACATTCAAAATTTCAGAAAGATCTGTCCATAACTTTTTGAGTTATCTTGCTGACTCACAGACAGACAAACAAACAAACAAAAACCGGCAAAAACATTGGCGGAAGTAATAAATATACTAAAAGTGACATCGACGGACAGTCCAGCTGTCCTGAATAAAACGTGCTCCCTCTGAGCAAATGCAAACGAGATATGTGATTTCATTTTATTTGCGCGGTAGCATTTTTTCTTCAGAATAACCAATAAGTTTAGAAAAAAAGTAATAAAAGTACCATACATTTGGTTAATTTCTCACAATGCTATTCATCCAAATCACGACATGTGACGGACACTAAACTAAACCGAACTATTATTTATTGATGCGGAAACATTTAACGGCTTTAAACAATATTTATTTATTTGTGTATTTCCTGCAGTGTTACGATTTAGTGTTTGCTTATAGCTTATAGGGCAACATTCTCTCAATTTCCAGTAATGACCTTCGATGCCTGTCACTATTTATATGTATACGTTTCTGAACGGTTTATAGTGTATTATTCGAGTGTAACGAGGCAAAGTGCACTAGACCGTGGTAAACGTACTTATTTTATGATCGTAATGGACGGCGTGTTTTGCTTAGGATGTGCGTGTTATATACTGTCGCGATACGAGTTTCAATCGTCATGTTTGACTGGAGTGAGATTATAGGCGGTTGTAACACTGCAGACACAGTGGTGAAAACTAAAAGGATAAAGCAAGTTATAAAATAATATGTAAAACAACCCAATAAAAGTATGAATTAGCAAGACCATGCGAAGAACGTCAACATAGTCGACATGACCGGTCTGCCGAACATTGCGGATATCATCAGCAAGAGGCGTCAAGCACTGTTTGGTCACGTTGTTAGACTGGATGCCACCACACCTGCACACCGAGCGTTATGCCAGGTCATTGCAATGAAAGGCGATCAGAGTCTGGGGAACTGGAGAAGACCTCCTGGGCGTCCTCGAAAGACCTGGATACAGCAGATCGGCAACGGAACACCGGCCAGCTGGAGACAGATGTGGCAGAGTGCAGAGGAACGTGGACATCGTGGGGAGTCGCCGCAACGGACCTCAGCTGTCTATGCGTCATGACGATGACGCTGATGATGCAATAAGCGTACATTATTGTGGTGCAGAATGCTGAACGTATCGCTGCTGGTGATATCGTGGATGACAGACGAGACAAACGACGAGCTGCGGAGTCTGAATCTGCTACGGAAGCTGCTCAGCTACGCCGCTAACCTGTGTGCAGTTGAACTGCTGCCCGTACTCATCGCTGGATCATTTCGTCTCAATCTCAACCACGTCAAACAGGTTATAATTTATGATATTTAAAAACGTTCAGTAAACACTCAAACCAGAGGTGTATATTTCGCGTGGGAGTAAAAGTCTCTGAGCGGATTGAGCCTTTTGTGGTAGATGCCCGCTACGTAATCACGCCGTTCAAACTTGGTGGCAGTCGGTTTAGGGTTGACTGAGGATCAGACTACGGTCAATAATTGACGAAGATATGGACAAAAGTAAAGTGCCGCGTTTTCGCGGTCCACGGTGTATAGAGCTGGCTCCCGCCCTAGTCCAAGTCTAATGAGCTGGACGAGACAGAACGTTCGTAAAATTTAGTACATGTATTCACAATTTCACTATGCAGTGAGAAAAAAACAACGCAATAAAAATAGAATGTTAGAAATCAGTCAATGTTTGACTGTTGTCGCTACTGCTAATAGTGTACGTTAACAACGCAATTAGTTGAAATACGTAAATAAATACAGCTTCGCAGCTACTACCAATTCATACAACGCTGAGTTTAATGCATAGATGAGAGTCGGAGTCCAATTCCGAGTCCTACAAAATAAAGACTTTAGGCCTAGTTCAACCCGAGTCCATACGCCATATGTCATTTGAAAGCCAATATGCGATTTCCTATTAGTGATCAATAGCAACGTAAGCTTTATCTCGCACCGTCTAGCCATAATACGTCGGTAACATCCATGCACCAGACTTGAATCTTTGAATACAGCGTGTTACTGTTGACTGGCTAAGGCAAGATCTGATGTCGGAAAATGATGATCGTCGCTATGACGAAGAACACAGTGAAGACGTAGAAACAGAATCGGTCGATTACAGTAGCAACGAACTTCCACTCATTACATTTCTTCTTCTGATTGTTCTTTGCATCTACCTCCTCGTTCACGCTTGGTTTCATTTCCTACAACGAGTTTAATTATATCCAGCCAAACGGTAACTGTATCTGAACTGACCTATTTAATATCGAAACACAACTCTACAACACCGTTTAAAACGCGAAAAATGTGAAGCAAAAAAGCGCCGAATCTTATAACTTGACAGGAGCCGTTAAATTCACTGTGTGCCCCTAAATGTCGGGGGAAAAGTAAACTAAAAGTAGAAGAGCAGAGTTGGGCACTCGATAAAACACTGTTAACGTGAGTCAAAGTGTCAGACTCGTCACTAAAACGCTTTACGATCTTCTGAAAGCTAACTGACATGGGCAAAATATGCAGCCATCCATCGATATTGCCAGCGCCAGCGAACAACTGGATGTGCGATGCAGCCAGCAGACATGGCACCGTCCCAATCATTGCTTAGGGTCTTCACTTCGCCTAAGGCGAGTGAGAGAGGTTACAGTTTAACTACATACCTCGTTGTTCTCGGTCTGACTGTGTGACTGAGACGGGTGTGCGTCTGTCACAGCCTTGAGACCAACGATGACGTCAGTTGTCGGTTTCTTCATACGCAGCAGCCAAGCCAGCCAATCACAGATCACGACACGCACCTATAGGTCACGTGACACAGCAAGTGCGCTGTTAAAGAGTGTACAAAGCAACAGAACTGAACCAAAGTGAAACGAACTGATCTAAGCTGATATGGTTTAGTTTTTCAGGAACTGACCAATGGGCAGGCAGTAAGGCATTGCAGTAGGCACCGTTTACCGGCGTCGGTGATACATGACTCACGTACGCGTCAGCCAATAACCATTGGGCTCGTCTCGCCCATTGGTCAGTTCGTAAAATCAAACCGTGTCAGTTCAGTTCAGTTCAGTTACGTCGCTCTGTACGCGCCTTTAAAAATTACGCACTCGCCATAGACAATTCTAAACCAGTATAAGAAAAACATTTAGCATAGGCCTATGGCGCGCTTAATAACCAATTGAGCCGCCTCAATATGCCTTACTTTACCAAATTTACACACACCACAGATTTGACAAAAGCTGGTCCGTGACCCTTACGTGAGTTCTCTCGGTGAAAAAACAAAACATTTGTGCTAATGCTCACAAAAAAACGCGCGATGCAGATTGTCTCGGTCTACTCCAGTAATTTCGATCAAAATTCACTCATTAAATGTGCGTCACAACTAAAACTTTTTTTTAAAAATTTGCTTCAAAACTAAGAAGTAACTTCATAAAATTTTTGCACGTGACGTGGCAATTTAGGCACACATATTTGGAGCCAGCACCTTTAACATTAGTAAGCGCAAAAACGTGCAAAATTCAGCGCTATTTCGGACAATTTTAGACTTTTACCGCAAATATCTCCGAGACGCATAAAAATATCGATAAACGGAAAACTGCATGATCAATTACCATCCTTTTTACGTTCGATAAAAAATTGGTGAAGTTTGACTAACAACATAGTTTATGCAGTTTACCCACCTAAATTCACCACTGTTCGTGTTGTGTAGGCTAATGTGATTGCGTTTAAGCCACGTGACGTTGCTAGGAGCGGAACTTCAACCCCTAAGCTGTCTCTCCAGTCGGACCTACGGCACAGGGTGGCCTCACGTTGGGATCTGTCCCAAATTTCTAATTATTGTTACACTACTGTGCATTAAATTACTCCGCTTGTCGCTGGCATTATTTTAGTGCGGCGTCACTGCAGTGTCTAGTTATTGTGTGCGGTAATAAAAATTCATGAATGTTGCTAAAGTAAACAGACGAACCCATTTGGGTATTTCGTGGTCCGGTGAGCGATGGTAAATGTTGATGATGAAAATGTTCAACGCTAGCGACAGTGCGCATATCAGCATACTCATACCGACATAGACCGCTGCAAACACATGCAGTTAAACACATGCAGTTAGACTAATCAATACGTATCAATACGTATTGATATAACACTCAAGTTGTCTCAAAAAAACATTTCCGACATTTTCGACTGTAACTTGAAAACCAATTATCAGATTTTGATAATTTTTGGTACGAATATTCTAGACGCAACTAGCCATTAAGTGATCATTTAGTTTCCCACCTCACCTAACATTTGTTTCCGCACTACCTGGGGAAAACACAACCAGCGAAATATCATTTTTTTATCCAATGCAATTATAAGCTTTATTTCACCAAGCACCGACATAGACCGCTGCAAACACATGCAGTTAGGCTAATCAATACGTATCAATACGTATTGATATAACACTCAAGTTGTCTCAAAAAACATTTCCGACATTTTCGACTGTAACTTGAAAACCAATTATCAGATTTTGATAATTTTTGGTACGAATATTCTAGACGCAACTAGCCATTAAGTGATCATTTAGTTTCCCACCTCACCTAACATTTGTTTCCGCACTACCTGGGGAAAACACAACCAGCGAAATATCATTTTTTTATCCAATGCAATTATAAGCTTTATTTCACCAAGCAAACATTGGTAGACAAAAAACAAACAAAAAACAACAATATAGAGCTAAATTCAGAGGACTGTCATGTTAAGCAACCAACTATAGAGACAGCAACATCGAACAGAAAAGAAGCCTGAAAAATCTCAAATCGCCCCAGTTCTGGCTGTGAATTTGTTTACTCGTGTCGGAATGAGGACACTAGGTAAATTGAACGAAAAATAACTTTGACAAGCCTTTATAATTTCTATATTATTTGTATTAAAAAGCTTCATAAAAAGCGGTTAATGACAAAATCAAGTGATGCGATCTGAGATTTATTCAGTGGGCATACTTCTAAACCCTACAATAATACGGGAATGCATTTGGACTTAATCAAATGGAGCGTAACCTTTTCAGACGCCACTCTACCAACCTTGCCAAATATTGCATTGGCAGCTCGATATTATTGCTTAATTAACATAATGCATAAAAACACATTTTGTTCACATTTTTGACACTTTGGCTCTCATTTCATCTAGTTGTCCTTTTTAACTGCATGCAGTAAAATTGTTTGAAGTGTTCGCGTACTACATGTATGTGAACACAGGCAAGGAGACACTTTCTCCATTCATTGACAGCAGTATCGAAAATGTTCTGCTCCAGACTAATCCAGGCTGTACCAGTCGCTTCTTGACTTCACAAACATTCTTAGATTTTTTCTGGTAGACACACTGCTGCATAACAGTCAAACTTTGTAATAGACCGGCTGTTGGGACCCACAGATTAGGATAGATGAAATTTATGGACGTTTTTTCATTCACTTTAGCACGTATTATGCCTGGTTTGATTTCAGGTAGTGCAAAAGCAGACGTTGAATAAAATAAAAACTAAAACACTTATTTAATAGCCAGTGGTGTTAGAAATAATTCTGCCAAAAATTATTGAAATCTGCCGATCTTTCTTTAAGTTACGATCGACAATGTCAGGGATGTTTTTCAGGTTTTCTGTTTATTTCAACACATTTTCGCTTGATCTGATTTCCCTAGGTAGTGCAGAAACATACATTGAGTGAGGTGAAAAAATAAACAGTCCTTTGATGGCAAGTTGTGTCGAAAATATTCATACCAAAAATTGTCAAAATCTGATAATTGGTTTTTAAGTTACAGTCGAAAATGTCGAGGATGTTTTTTGAGACACAGTGTATATAGGCTAAGCTTTGTGCTAAACTTTTCGGTTTTTATAACAACAGAAAACTGCTAAAAAGGAAAATTTTAAACACCATCATAATGTTCAAAACACCGACACGAAAATCTGACGGCCAGTGCAAACAAAACTTTTGGTATAATTTGCGGGATGGAGCGAAGCGAAACATTACCAAAAATGCGGCTAGCGAAAAAAAACTGAAAGTTGGTTAGCAATTTTGATGAAGCTACTAACGTATGACAATGCAAAAGCCTACTGTTATGAATCATCTTGTATATTATTTTATCATACCGAGAAGCGGGATCGCTTTTGATGACTCCGGCACTTTGTCAGCAATCACCAGCTGAAAAACCGTGATCGACAGTAACAGCGTAATACCTATGCACACGATGTCCACAATATGCCCATCAGCTCAGCTGTATATAGGGGATTAGGCTACCCTCATGCCAAAATTGCCAAATTGACGCACATATATACAGGCTGGCCCTAAATTAAGTAAAGCGTAAGTAGTTATACTGACAGTTGAAGTTTTAAGCAATTTTTTTCGACATACCCAACGTGCTCCATGTCGACAACAGACGTTTGACCACTAGGCCTAAGCCAGTAGCCTGTGAGCTAGTGACATAGACTTGTGACCAGCACAGTCCGTCCGATTAACGTATTTGCCTTCATATAGCCTGGTTAATATCTGGCTAAGTGAATCTCTTCAAACTGGCTAACCACCTCAGTGTATAGTATACGGTATAAATATATCAACTCATTTTTCTGTGGGTAAGAAAACCAAGTACCGGCCTCTCTGTTTTAGATTAAGGCGGAACACTTTTACTTGTATCGGATGTTAGTAACACTGTATGTGATCCCATATGGTACGGAACGTTCGGTATAGCTTTGAAGTCGGTTTCACATGAAGTAAAAAAACGTTAAGTCCTTCCCAAGTCTTACGTTTCCAAAGGCCCTCAGCCAGACACCAGTTTTTACACTGCGAGACCACGGATACGGGGCCAGTGTATCGCGCAGTGTGCCTGTTTACGTCCCAGCGCTGAAGCCGGTGCCAAATTAGACTGCTTGGTGACAGAGGCACATGTGTGTGTGTGAACAACTTGCCTAAGGTTGTTACCTGGCAGTGTCCCAGTGCGGAGTCGAACCTGCGCCCCTGAGTTACTTTAGGGTTATAAGTTTGACACGTTACCGTTAGACTACCGAGCCACACTAAAAAGCCATGCAATATTTAACGTTTAATAATCTTTAATTTTTTTTTATAAAACACAGACCAAAGCCGATTCTTTCTCCCGAGTCTGAAGGCAGCAAGAAGGTGAGTAGACTCATGAGTGAGATAACGCTTGTCGGCACCATCACGTAGATGTCGTAGTACAGTGAACGACGCTGAAGATGTACTGTGTATTTTATCTGGATGTACACATTGTACGGACCCGGTTGGTGCTGGTAGTGTTCTACTAAACGTTCAACCGAAACATCTGTACAAACCGGACAGTATACGTACAGTGCGAATTATCGCATTTTTATATCAGTACTCTACACAATGTGTTCCTAAAAAGTAAAATACCAATTTTTACGCACGACAGCATGCTAAGTGCGTCTTAGCTGTCGTAGAGGCGTCCATTTATCTTTCCGTTTGTAACACCTTGCAACCCTATCAAATCGGTGCAAGCTGGCATTACAAAATGGCTTGTCTTGCGTGAAAACGCTTGCAGATAAGCACAGACATGCTTGTTCTGGAGTTGTATTGGCTACGAAAGAGCGGCCACTTTTGTACTAATTGGCAGAAATATTGACTGCTATAACTACGTGAATGCACTCGATGCAAATTTGTGGCCAGGTGTGTGCAAACATTTAGCTGGAAAGCACTTCTTTTA
>Ga0209367_1012014_pt1 | contig 11397 bp, 6 predicted proteins | sample WorMetLIZISLAND2_FD_187412 | JGI IMG/M metagenome (GOLD analysis project Ga0209367, IMG submission 187412) | Marine gutless worms symbiont microbial communities from Max Planck institute for Marine Microbiology, Germany - Olavius geniculatus... ... | reverse complement strand
CGACCAGAATATCATACACTCCACTGTGTACATACACGTATAGACCATCAATTACTACTACCATAGGTAAACCATCTTAGTACCATATATACCAACCACCCAGGTATACTCAGCCTTGCATCCCTTCTGGGGGCCGGTAAATCAAGTACCTACTAGTTTGGCTGGGGTCAAGGTGGGCACGTTCACCTGTATCAGTTGGCAGGTAACACTGCATGTTCCACCCCCATATGGCAGGTGACACATGGTAGAACACACCTTTTAACTCACTAACTCCCATAAACCATCTTGCTGGAAAAAAATCTGCTGTACAGTGCCCAGTCCAAATTGGTTCTCATTTAGCAGCCTGGAGAATGATCTGACGTGGACACAACATGGACAAAAGCCCAACTGAACAAAAATGGCATGTCAATCTAACTGCCATAGTAGATATGATAATAAATTCACCGGTTGGATATGTATAAATAATAACATTAGTATTTGATAATTAGTTAGTTACAATGACAATAGCATGTAGCATAATGATAAAGTTTACACGTCAATGACGTAGGAATAGTACTGGTTGGCTATACAATAAAATAGTCATTACTGATTTACAATTATGACAGAATAATGCAGTACATCAATAATGCCCATGTTTCAATAGCGCAGGAAATATCAGTTAAAATACTTATTATTATTGATTTATCACAACAGATAATAATGCTTACGTGTCAATGACGTAGAAGTTATCTCCATCATCACCTTCATCAATCACATGCTCATCAGGAACCACCTAAATACAATACAACTACAACTACTAAATCAACGACAACTACAACTACTACTACCACTACTGCTTCATTAATCACGTGCTCATCAGGCACCACCTGTGTACATTATAATAAAAACTACAACAACTACAACAACAGCAACTACAACTACCACTACAACTAGACTGTCAAGCCTTGCGCAAGGCTAAATCTGTCCACGGTAGTTGCCATGGCATGCTGCAGTAGTTATAGCAATGATATCAGCATCGGCCAATAGCTATCGATCTATCTAGCCCTACCTAGCAACAGCTGTTAGCAGCATGGTCCAGTGGTCCTATTTTGCAATAGCAAACTATCAGAAAATCCAGTCTTTTGACCTTGACATTTGACCTAAAACCTTGAAATTCAACAGGGTTTTTGCAGATGTCAAGTTACATGTACATCCAAAATTTCATCAAGCTAAGTGTAGCGGTTCTTGAGTTACTTGAATTACTGTGGTAGTCAAGTTTTCTTAAAAAGCCCAACTTCTCGGCTTTTGGGTTTTTCATGAGTTTCAAGTTATTAGAATTATGAGCACTGCTGGATCATGTTTATGCCACGCAAATATCCAAAAATGTGCAAATTCACAGATTCAAAGTTTTAAAAAACTTAACTACAATTACACATTTTATTATTAGTGAAACAAGCAACTAAATGTGGATTCAGACTGGAGTGGTTTTGGGAGTGGGCTTTTGATAGTTATTTTTTTTGGGGGGGAAGGAGATAAGAGCATTGGTGACTTTCAATTCTGGTGCATACATTTTTGAACTGATATGCACTGTGTATGACCAATAATTTAGTTCATAATTCTCCACTTCTGCTAAGAATTCTATTCCAAGCACAGAGAAAACATGTTAAACAAGAACGAACCTTTCTCTCAAACATGGCGTCGATAACTTCCTGCATCTGTTTCTGCAAAGATCCACATAGACATATTCAGTTCACTAGATCAACTCAGCCTTCCATCCTCCTGGGTAAGATGGTAAGTAAATCAAGTACCAGCCTATCTGGCTGGGGTTAAGGTGGGGCGCGTTCACCTGTATCAGGTGGCAGGTAACACTGTGTGATCCCATACGGCAGATGACGCTCCGTAGCTCATTAAGAGCTCCGTCCCATTAAGAGCTATATCACCACCTTTAACCTTTAACTAGATACATGAAGTAAACCATTTTATACAATCCACTGATGTAGTTTCATCACTGAGCATTGGCACGTTTCAAACAAGGGCCCAGCTGTCGTTAGGGTTAGCTGACTGCACTCCACTCGCCACAACCCATGCTGCATCCACAACTGCCCAATTACGACGTTTCAAAATTCGAGTATTCTGTTGTCTGCACCCAAATTTAAACGTAGTTTCTCACTTGAACGTAAAATTCTGCTACCTCAACAAAATATTTGTGTTGCAAACTGTGGCTAAACTGATGCAGATAGCAAGGTGGCTGCTACTTAGCAATGCCCTATCCAATAATCCAATACCGTCGCCGACGCTTTACGACGTACCATTTAGCCACAGTACAAAACGTTACAGACTGAGAGACAGATGAGGGAGAGACAGACCTACGACAGAACGTAACAATAACGTGATTGTAGTGAGAACAGTCGTCTAAAAATTCTATGACCCAATGGCCAAACAGTACACAGTGCCCAAAAGTGCTCTCCTGTGCAACTAGAAGAAGCTCGTAAGAGTGCATATCTCCGCCAAGTGAAGTGATTTAAACATTACTACTGTAAAATGTAGAAGTACACGTATTCACAAAAAGGCGCCACCGTTCCTCAGTCATCGTGTACACACACGGAACGACGGACACACAGAACGACCAATCTCATAATCTTCTCCAATGTTCACTACGTTCACATTTGGCGGAGATAATTATTAGCCACACTAGATATACAGATACAGCACATTGTTAACGTACAGCAGCGTTGTAATTAAGAAAGTTGGGAGGCAAAAAGTTGCAATTTTCAAATGTCTGACACGGGACATTATGTGTGCTCACTTTCCCCTAAAATGCTCCAAAATGAAAGATTTCTAGCCCCAAATTTTCTACTTTGAAAAACAAAAATTTTCAACAAGAAAAAACTTCCCAACAGGCTATAGTTTAGGGAAGAGATTCTTCATGGACTAAGTCAGCCTAGCCCTATGGCGTAACTGGAATTGGAGATCTTCTGGATGCTGTTGTAGCCACACAACAGGTAAACGAACGGCAAATAAAGGTGTGTAGTTACCTCCTCAAGTGATCTAAAGAGCAGAATGTGTTTCACTGCATCATTTAGTCGCTGCCTTTGCGCGTCCGACTTGGGATACACCACCTTAGTCACACGACGACAACAACTATTACAACTACCAGTCTACCAGTAACACGACTACTACTACAATGTGGGCCAAAAAAACTGGACTGTTTTTAGCGGTGACAACGTAGCAGCAGCCTTTTATGGTAGAAAGGTGTGTTATGTGTCAAAAGTGTCAGCATTTCGTTTAGAATTATTGTAAAACTTGCCTATGAGTGCGTTTAAACAGTCCAGTTTTTTGGCCCACCCCATACAACTGCTACTACTAGAAGAATCACTGTTGTACTGCTTTTGGTACGGTAGTTGCAAAATTTGTACTGTTGCTGCAATTTGCTCGTCCGACTTGTGACACAGTGGGCTTTATTTAGTTTCGAATTTTCTTGGTAAAGCCCAGTTTTTAGAGAGCCAAACTTGATGAGTTTAGGGGTTTTATGGTTTCAACTTATTAGAATGGACACTGCTAGATACAGCTGAAATCAAACAAAGAACATCGAAAATTTGCTAAGTCATAAATTTCACAGGCAGGTTGCCACTCCTCATAAATATGACACTCAATCCGTTTGTAGTAATCCATCGGAGACAGACGTTGTCCCATAACCATCTATGTCTTTGGTGGACGGTGTAGGTATGCTCAACTTGTTTCAGCATTATCTTATCACTTATCAAGTTATCAGGCCCGTCAAGAGCCACAGCAAGGCACAGAAAACCATTACCCCAGAGCTCTTGATGGGGTGGTGTCTAGGGGAATGTTGTGTGCCTCTTCCCTGCCCTAAAAATTTTGAATTCTGCTCTGGACAAAAGATCATTCTGGTGAACTTCTCAGATACCATTCCTAGTGCTAACTAACAGCGTTTTACTGCCCAAATCTAGACCCACAAAGTCATTTATTTTATAAACTTATAACTTGTGAACAACAAAAAAATAAAGGCGAGCAAAGTTTCTGGGACTCTGGGCACTGGGCATGGCTGGCGCCCTAAGTGCAACGGTGACTTCGGCGGCGAAAAGTGTAGGCCTACCAACCAATGAAACATGTATGTGAAACTAATAAGAATTCAGACAGCACCTACAGCCTATCATGATGCAACAGTTTAGTTTACTCGAGCTCAAGTCCCACTTCGAAGCTTAATGGGGTGTTTACACGATGCAGCAAACGTCCAGCAAACTTCCAGCAAATGTATTCAAAATACACGTGCTAATGCTGGACGTTTGCTGGATCGTGTAAACACCCTATAAATTACGTGCACTGTTTAATGCTCAGACAGAATACTGAATACACCCATTCATCCATGAAATAAAAAACCGTTATGACAACTCCGACACAAGAGTTGATGAATTTCGTCCTCTGCCAGTTACTTATAGACCAAACGAATGGATTACGATGGTGTGATCAGTCACTGCAGAAAATTCCCCACCCCTAGGCTCCTCCATTCGGTCGTTCCCTTGCCTATTTTTCCTTTTTCCACTTCCCCTCATTTCCCCGGTCCATTTACCGGCAGTCTCTCACATTGCTGCCAGAGTTGAAAGTCCGGAAATCAAAATACGTGAGTCCCGATTATCGATTCCCCCTCCCCCTCCCTTCTCACCTCTTCCCCTTTTGCTATCCTTTCTCTCTTTTCTTTTCTCCCTTACCCCATTCCCCTTTCCACTCCTTTTCGTCCTTTTCCCCAAATCCAGAGGTCTGTATAGTGCTGTAAAGCCTAAATTCCATTAGGCCTATGCCGACTTTGCGACGAAGTCCACGACTGGTTGTTAAAACATAAACGCACAAAATAATGCATTTCTCATGGTCAAATTGTGTTTAGCGTCCATTTCCTGGACAGAACAAGTGTTTTGTAGCAGTATTATTATTGACTTTATTTGATTAATAATTTTAGTATTGACGGGTCTTCTTTACTTAAATGAATATTGTAGTTTAGATGTTTTTTGCATGTTTTTGCATGTTTTTTATAAAAGTGAAAAACATGTTTTTTATGTTTTTTTATTCGCAAAATCAATATTTTTAACATCTATGCTCATCGGACACACATCAAGCAGTCACTGAGCCGGCTCGTCAAGCCACCTTCATCGTGTAAACAGAGTATTAAGTTAGAAAAGCAGTAACGTAAATCAAATATTGCTAGAAATGCACTAAAACCTAAAATTTTTTGTGTTAAAACGACAATGGCAGACCTTTTGGCCGTCGTCGTCATCGGCTTCTGGGTCATATCTCTCAGCAGCCACTGCAAACACACAGAATTAGGTCACGAGGTCACTGGGTTATTATTTCGAGGGGAAACTAGGTCACTATAATACACAGATATTTTCAAGCAACGTCACATACACCATCTACCTTCATTTTAAGACCGAGGTTTAAACGTTTTTCAAACAAAAAAAGGTGGGGAAAATAAAAAAACTTCTATAAAAATAATTTTAAAACGCGTATAAACGCAGGGTGAGCCAAAAAACGTGCCACTTTACTTTTGTCCATATCTTCACCAAAAATCAACCGATTTTCAAATTTCTTTCACCGGTGCATTCTGTGGACAATTAGCAACAAAGTGATTATTGAATATCCTGCCAAGTGTTAACTGTTTCAGTACACTACCTTGTGAAATATAAATGCAAGAAAAACTAACAGTAATAGACAGCAAGCATGTTGGTAAACAAAATGCACTTCCATCCAAAAATGCAGTGAATGATCTGTACGATGCTACACTTTGTTAGATCTGTGTCTTTGGATATCTGGCGTATTGAACGATATGTTTGTTTCGGGCCGTTGTGGTTTAGCAAGCCTACCATTTCATCCACAGTGATCACGTTCTATTCAGCACGTGTATGCTTCAGTCTGCTAGTCTCACGCATTTGGTCGGTGCTGCATGTTTCCCAAATCAGTTTTAATAGCACTTTTCTTGTTGCAGTTTATCTTCAAAAATTCTGCCATTATTCTCCGAAAACTATATTTTCTGAACCGGTATAAGTTCTTAGTCAGAGCCTTGTCTCCACTGCTAAATGGCATATTACATCACCAGTAAATCTTCAGTGCATTAAAAATTATTATTTACGACAATATCATCTGCTTTTGTTTACAATCATCAGAAATGTACATAAAACTGAACATAATTTAATTTTTGTATAAAAATTAGTAAAAATTGTTGCATATGTATTACAGCGATTTTGGTGATTTTTGAAAAATTATGTATCACTTGGTAGTGTAGCAACACAGTTAAAGTGTGGTAAGATATTTAACAACAACTTTATTGCTAATTGTCCACAGTATCTGACAGTGAAAGAACTTTGAAAATCGGTCAATAATTGGCGAAGCAATAGACGAAAGTAAAGTGAGACGTTTTTAATGGCCCCACGGTGTATATTACAGTCACGCAACAAACCTAGTTAGTTCAACTCCCCGGAAAAAAAGTCATGCGAAAAATCGCAAAAAAACGTAATGTCTTTTGCAAGCCATGAGACCCCTAGAACAGCACTCCGATCTACGTTTTCTTAGCACTCAACCAGACACCAGTTTACACTGCGAGTCTACGAATATGGGGCTAATGCATCACGTGGTGTGCCTGTTTATGCCTCAGCTTTCGACGGTATTGGCCAGGCTGAGTTGACCTGGGAGGCTGATTACATATCAACAGCTAATTGGCTAATAATGGGCCTAACTTTTATCAGGGTTCGAACAACGGTCTTTTTGAAAAGCCTTACTTGGTAGACTTTATTGGTTTGGCGGAGGGTTTCTGTTTGCTCCCCAGAGAATAGAATATCAAAAAATTCGCAAATTCATAAGTTTAGATGTTTCAAAAACTTAAGGGTAATAAAATATTTCATTATTAGCGGAAAAAGAAAGTTTGTTTTAGTCTTTTTTTAGTCTTTGTGTTTATGTATGTTTTGTGTGTTCATGGGCCTCGAGCCTGCCATTGAAGACAAATAAATAAATAAATAAAAGAGGACTAACTATGGGATCGGGTTTGGGGGTAGGTTTTTTTGGTCTCTCAACCCTGACCTTTATTAGATAGTTATTAGCAGACTTCAACACAGAAAATTAAATCATAATATTTGCCAAAAAAATCCGTGACAGACTGACCTGATTTCCGTCGACCGGTTGATCTGATTGGTGGAGGTTCTACCAATCAAACACAAGCACACAGCAGAACATTAGCATCAACAGAAATGAATGATAATTATCTTTATTCGCACAAGAAATGTGCAAAAATAAGACAGACAAAAACAATAAAATCCGACAATTAAGAAGTGAAATCTAAAGCCGCAACAGATTGACATAACACAACTGAACTGACACAGTTTAGTTTTTGACGAACTGACCAATGGGCAAGCAACAACGCATTACAGTAGGCATTGTTTAACTATGTGGGTGGCCCACGTGACTACGTTCACGTACGCGTCAACGAATGACTAGTAAGCTCGCCCTGCTTGCCCGCTGGTCTCAAAAACTAAACCACGTCAGTTCAGTTCAGTTCAGTTACATCGCTCTGTACACGCCTTAAGATACAAAAAAAAACGTCCAAAGCAAGCCAGACAAAAATGTCCGTGCGAGTTCTGCACACAGTACAAGCGGAGCAGTCTGCAGAGTAAACTCATGGAAGCCGAACACATCATAGAACACATTACGAATAGATATAAAATGGCTACTTCCTTTCGTAAATCTAACACACAGGTTACAGGAAGATATCAAAGCAATACTGAGCATAGCCTACAGCACAGCTGTGAAAAAGTTCCAGAAATTTTTTTTAAAATACGTTTCAAAAACGTTTAATTAACAAGAAATCTAGGCTAATGCTCATGAGACGAGCGAGAGCTTATGGCAGTTCCTGTTCGCAGGTAATCTTAGCCTATCTCCATCCATTTCGTTGCAGTTCACTCTTTTGCAGCCAAAAATCGCCAAAAAATCACTCCAAATCAATATTTTTAGATTTCAAGGTCATTCAAGGTCATCGACGTTGACATCTCTAAAAAGCTCGTCGCTAGTGCTTGTTATCATAAGCAGCATGTCTGTGCCTATTTGCAACCATTTTCACGTTAAAAGAGCCAATAGCGGTAGAATAACGCTGTTTAAGAGGGTGCCCTTCTTTCTTCCCCTCGTTCGCGGGAACCCTCTTCACCAAGGGGCATGAAATTTTGTCGCGAAATACCAGAGACTCTAAGCTATTATACGGCGAAAACCCAAAGTCTCTATCTCAACTGGTCTTGGAACAGTACCGGAACGTGGCAGACGGACAGACAGACAAACAGAATTACCGTACGCGCTACACTGTTTAACTGAGTGGCTGGCCCACGTGACTACGCGCATAAAAAACGTTGGCCATAATTTGTTCAACCTCTTGCCTAATAGCTAATGCTGTAAGTACGTTATACCTGGAACCATAGTCTAGAGAGAAAAATTCTAAAAGAACATTATTCAACGTTTATAACTTTATTTAATTTCGATTCAAGCGTGTGGTCATATGACCACAGCACTAAACTAAAAGTAATCTACTATCACTACGATCTATTAATTCGTTTCTGTGGTTTCAAAAGTGCTTCTCGAATTTCTTGACGGGATTAGATTTTCTAGGCACGTTTTTTCAAAACATAAAAAAACGTCCAGAAAATAAAAAAAAACGTTGAAAAACGAAAAAAAGCTTACATCTGTGGCTTACGGCAAATTAGCATGATCATTATGTATACCTAACGCGTGCCGAGATGCGGTGGAGTAGCTTTTAATGACACAAGCTCGAAAATAATGATGCTGTTACTGATGCTGCTAATGACGATGATGATGATGATGTTTAAGAGGCATATTAAAGACTTCGATGGGCCTGCGGCTAACAACTTTAACGCAAATCCAGACGCCGAAGGGGTGGGATGCGGGGTAGGTTACAGTTAAAGGTGGTGTATAGCTCTTTAGATGAAACCCATCTCAAAGCTACGGAGCGTCACCTGCCGTATGGGGTCACGGAGTGTTTGTTACCTGAAACCCGACACAGGCCTTAACGCCACGTCTTAACTCCAGCCAGATAGGCCCGGTACTCGATTTACCTACCCCGGAGGGATGGAAGGCTGAGTTGACCTAGGAGGCTGGTCACACACCGAGATGGTTTACCTGCCCGTGGGTAGTCACCCATCCAAATACTAACCCGGCCCGGTGTTGAGCAACTTCGATGATAGGACACAACGCGTTACCGCTACGCCAGGCCACCAACCCACCTATCCTCATCCCTGCTGGAGAGAGGGGTCTGTGAAAGAGTAAACTGAAATAACTTTTTAAAAAACGCAGCGATCGGCTTTCATTTCATTTAATTTTTGTTGATCTGAAAACACCTTAAGTAAATATATATCCCGATCCAGAACAAAAGAGAGAAGCTGCATGGAAAAACTACCACCACCTCGCCGTAAATATGTTGCCGCACTACCCTGAGAAATATTACGTCAGTGACCTTCAAGGTCATCCAAGGTCGATGATTTTCATGTGACTTAAAAGCCAAGACTATACATACATAAGATACACTTCAATATAGGTAGGCTGATTTGCCTGTCTAGTCCGTTTCCTGGTCAACGGCGTAACCAGAAATGTGATCTAAGGAGCCTTCCCTTCTTTCCTTCCCCTCTCTTTTCTTCACCATTCCCCCTTCCTCTTTCTTTGCACTTCTTCTCCCCTCTCTCCCATTAAAAGAAAGAACCTTAAAAAACCAACCTAGATTGTCTGGGGGATCGCTGTGAGCTCCTTCAGTGGGATATAGGTCGAAGCCACAGCCGAAATCCAATTTCGGTTCATTATAGGTTTTATAGCCTTAAAATATCACATCTGTTGGCAACAACTTTAGTTATATTTCCCTGAGAATCAACTGATCAAATTCAGTGCAGTTCAAACGTGTGCTTAGGTCTTGTCTGGGGACTTGAGAACAGACTGCGTGAAACGTAATCGAAAGGTCTACAAAAATTGTGCCCGGCGTGCAGTAGGCTGCTACTGGCCTGTTTTATGCTTATAATATGGACCACCCACGCAGCCGCGCCAAGAGCCAAGTTGCGTGTTTCTTATCAATAAGTAAGTAGCTGACGACTAGGCCTCTGTGCACGGCATATTAACACGCTATAGCACAGCGAATGACTTGTATATTTAACTCAGTGAGTATAGCCACTGCCTCCTATATGGTATAGCGGTAGTAGCGGGCTAACTAGCTAAATGGTCTGTCCGCTACGGCCACTCCACAGTCCAGAGTCTAGATCAATTCCTTTCCGGCTTTCGTTTAAGCAACAGTGTGGCTTAGTGGTGTGACGGTAGCACGTCGGACTGGTGACCGCGAGGTCGCTGGTTCGACTCTTGTCCGGTGCACTGCCAGGTAACAACCCTGGGCAAGTTGTTTACATACATGTGCCTCTGTTCACCAAGCACAATAATCTGATTCTGGCCAATGGGCGGTTATGCTCTACGGCCGGGAAGGTAGCCGTAGGTCTGGCATCGCACTGGCCATGCGTCACGGACTCAGTGGTCTATCCACCTACGGGCTCAACGGCCTAAGAAAGGGAGATGAGCACCCCGCCTATGCCCCTTGTGACGTATGGCACCCTTTATCGTTTGAGCGCAAATTCCGCCTGCTTCTATTAGCCTTATATGGACGTGTTGAAGTATTTACAATATAATATTTTCACAATGTGAAGGCACAAAATATTTCGAATGCGCTGTAGCGTCGACGTTACGGTACAAGAACCGCATAATAAATGTTGTAGAACAAGAAAAAAGCAGGAAAAAAAACAAAAAAGTGACAACCAACAACAGTATTTCAGTTGTCCATTGAAGGCTACGGACTTCGATAACCGTTGTTTAAACGACGAGGGACGCAAACTTCCGGAGCGTAAAAAAGTCGACTGCAGTTGTATATAGTCACTAATGTTTATACGTTTAGGAACCGGCTTTCAATCGGTTGCCGTTACGGTATGCGTCACATCGCGTCGTCAGTACAAAAAAGACATCCGAAAAAAATTTTTCAATGCCGTTCCTTAGTTAAGATAATCGTTTTTTTTCCAAGTTAATTTACCTTACCCTTCTATTTCCCGCACATGTATTTATTTTGCTACCTATTCGACGAACAAACACGGGCATATATTGTACGCTCGGCGATGTATTTAAATCACGCTATTATCACTATTATTGTGATAATTAATTATTTTTGTTATTGTATGCGGGCGGTGGTCGATAGTGCATGGCTGGCGTCGTTCCTATAGCAACCATAGTTGTCGATCCCTACAGAACAAGGGGGACACGTAACCCGCAATATTTGGACTGGGGACACTGACACGAATACCCCCCCCATATCTGAGGTGTATAACAGCAGTATAGCTT
>Ga0209367_1012011_pt1 | contig 11399 bp, 8 predicted proteins | sample WorMetLIZISLAND2_FD_187412 | JGI IMG/M metagenome (GOLD analysis project Ga0209367, IMG submission 187412) | Marine gutless worms symbiont microbial communities from Max Planck institute for Marine Microbiology, Germany - Olavius geniculatus... ... | reverse complement strand
TTTCAGCGGCTGTCGGTCCTGATGCAGCGCTTTAATGCCATTCTTGTTCGTGACAGTTTTTGTGCAAGCGACACATCGGACCTCTGGTCATCCCAGTAGTTTTTAACGTTTAGTTTAGTTTTTAACTCCCGGGATCTTTACTACCGGAGGTAAAAATATAATAATAATAATAATAATAAAGCGGATTTATACACGGCGCCTAAAAGCAGAAGTCACTAGGCGCCGCAGTTTCAATCAATCAAACAAATATGTCTTTAGTTGCGCTTTGAACTGTTCGTAGTCCTCTACGGCTCACAGTGCAGTCGGCAAACTGTTTCAGACTATATGTAAGTAAAATATGTAAGAAACCAAACCACGTTTACATTTGCTGGCTTTCCGTCGCAGGCAAGTACGGTCGGCTTTCCCTAGCAACAGCTGGGATCTTGTCTATTTGTACATGTATATACGCTGCTGGCAACGCGTACGATGAATAAGGTGAAGCGATGAGCATCGAATGAACGACGAGAAGACGGGCGTGGGAATTGGGAACCCATGTTCTACGTCACGACTGACTGACTGATTTACACGCCGCCGGATTGGACGATTGTTTACAACAGAACAGTGGCACTGTGAACGATTGCTGCAATTCGTAATAGTCGATAGATGGACATTATTCACTCGTGATGTTAGATAGCGTAACAGAGCGCGACCGTGCGATCGAACCTTCTCAGATAAGCGTCACCAGATAATCATGAAGTCGAACTTAGCTTATGTTAAAGCAAAGTTATATAGGTTCTAATACATTCTGTTACGTCTACGTCGTTGTGAAATGAAGATAGGCCTATGCATTTAGTGGACTATAGGCAGAAAAAATTTCTTGTAATTACAAAATGTGGCACACAAAAAGTGCTTGAGGGTGGGTTTGGGAAACGGTGTGTGCTTATAACCACCAGCGATCGAGGTGACCGAAAACAGCTCGATGAGTATTTAAGTCTTGGACAGCGCTTTCGGAGCCACTTTAGACGGAGTTCAATTAACATGGGCACTCGTAATATTTTCCTCACTACTGCGTGGGTACGCCACTGAGAATGTGAAATGACTACGTGAAATTCCTGCGTCAAAACCTGATATAGGGGCAGCCTATGTGTTCCCGGCCAAACGAGGAGCGTCAACTATTAGGCATACGCCACGGCTGAGCTGACAGACGCTTTATTTATGCACGCGTGAAAAGAATCAATTCGAGACAACAGATACTATGTCAGTTCTTATCTTTACGTTTCACAGTTACCTTTCTTGTTGCATATTCTGACTGAATCTATAGCTCACCGGCCGCGATCGCATGGAAGTCCGGCACTCAGCATATACTAATATGTCTCTGTACATGCCAGTGTTACAAGAGCCACGCATGTCGAGCATGTTTAGTAGAAGTTTTAATAAAGTAAACAAAAACCAAAATAGACGAAACGCCACTAGCGAAATATACGGATATCCATATATTTGTTTTGCAGTCAAACGAGGCATTTATTTAGAGTTTGTACTTTACGCAACGCAAACTACAGCAATTACGCCTGAGTAGGCCTAGTATACTATACAATAAGCCATGGGACACCCTTTGGCCACAGCACGAAATGGCCATGGCAACGAAATTTGAGACAAAATTGGCTATAACTCGGCTTTGTAAGAGATATGTGCGAGATTTTTGTGTCTATATTGGGGTTTTCGGGGATTTGTCAGCGAATGCTGCCAATCGAATTTTACCCCGACTGACCCTCGTTGCAATGGAAACGAAATTTGGGATAAAATGGGCTATAATTCGACATATGTACGAGATATCTCCAAGATTCTTGCATCTAACAAGGAGTTTTGATGATGGAGCAAATAAATAATTTTAGTAAGTCTACCATGGTTGACTTCCGTTGCCTTGGCAACGAAATTTGTAGAATTTTTGCCAAAAATTGGCTAGAACTCGGTTAACTACGAGATGAGCTCAGACTTCAGTTTGACTCGACTTTATAAACGTTTGTGGTCGGCCATTTTATGCAACGGTCCAATAACTGCGATAATACGATTAGTTAAATTAGCATTATTGAAGTGTTTTTCGGGCCTATATTAAGCGGGTGATGCGTGTAATGTTAGTTTGTTTATTTATATGGCCATTTCGTGGATATAAAAGGAATTTTGTTCAGTATTGTCAGCAATGCAGGCCAGCAGTGACGTCATTCCTGACGAGTGTCGTTTGCTTTGTTCAATCACGCCATTAGGTATAAGTATACAGTTATAAGCGACTTGGCTACTGTAAGAAATATCTGAAGTGCAATATCTTTGTAACTGATCACCAGTAGGAAAACAATATTTTAGTAATAAAACAGCAAATATAAATGTACAAAACATCAGTTTATACACTTGTTAACGGCAACATTTAAGGACTTGCACATCGAAAACAGCAAAAATTACAAAAGGTGATATTATTCAGCAGCACATTGACACACAATCAGCGTGATGCGGGCAATATTACCTTTTGCAATTTTTGCTGTTTTCGATGTGCAAGTCCTTAAATGTTGCCGTTAACAAATGTAAAAACTGATGTTTTGTAGCCTACATTTATAAGAAAGAGAAGTCGCCGTTAACACATGGCTTGAACTACCGTTCAACCTGTGATGGGTCAGATAACTTCCGTTCCTCCAACGTTTCCAGACAGACGGCGATCGCGGAAACAACACGTTGTCAATTGGTTGACACAGTGTTGACGCGAACAGCACACGGCACACTGCAAGGAACGCGACAGACATCGCACTGTATGGCGACATGCTGGCGACTGCCAGGTTTCTTGTGCCGCCTCAGATATAGCTAGCGGTCAAATCCCTCCTCTTATCTCGCTAAAAACCTTCCTAAGAAAAATTCGTCATCTACGCAGTATTTCCCTATGCTACCTAGGCCTATTGCACGTCACTCTCGTAGGGATGGGAGGTTCGATGCGTTTGTTTGAATTGTAGGTGTGCACACACCATTGCCGCAATGATCATATGATGATTCCTACCACGACGCGAGTTGCGGGCGGTTATTGGACCGCGGGCGGGTCGTGAACGAGTGGAGCAAGTTTGAAACTACAGCTTTTTGGGAGCCTCCTTCTTACATGTCCACTCACAAAATCATTTGATAGCAAGATGGAATAGGTAGACACAGTCGATGTCGTAAAAGCTAAATTTTTGCAACCAGTATTTGTTAAAATGTGTTCGTAAGCTTGGCTATATATCTAGCTATGATTTTACTAGTGCAACGACAAGCCAATAATAAGCTGCTGCGACCAGTTCTTCCCGCGCCGTGGTACGAAACGTCAAATTCCATGGAACAAAGGCGTGGTACAAATCGGCAATTATCATCCACATCCAGATCCAGAAGAGTTTGTCTACAGGCCTGAGTGTGTTGTATTGTGGATGGCGTTTTGTAACTGGGGAGTTTGTCGGAGGATATTGGTTCATCGATGCCAGTATAGTCGTGCTTTAAACTAAGCGACATTTTGTCGACGTGAATCGGAACGCAGCCACTCGCTGGACTGATTAGATAATGACGTTCTCGGCTGTCGTAGGCCTACTTATAGACTGGAATTAGAACAACAACCGAGTTAGTAGCTTAGCTTGGGCGAGGCTGCAGAGTCTGCATGTGTGTTGCCAATGTGTTGGTCATTTTCCGCCAGGGTGACAGTTCACTAGTCCGGAGTGACACTAGTCCGAACACCGCGAGGGCTAAGGATAAGGTTAAGGTTAGTGATAGTGAATAGGGATAAATCTCATCTTTAATTTTGGCGAACTCCTGGCGGCCATTGGCATAGCGTACGATGTTGTAGCCAGTTTCGGACTAGTGCCCCTTCGGACTAGTGACCAGTGTATGTAGCAAACGTATGTAGCTCATCGTGCAATCTGCTTGCTTGCAGCCTGTGTGTAATTAAACCTGCGCCGCTGCCGAGAAGATGGACCAGTGCCGACCGGTAGTTGCAGTTCTTGATCGTAATCGTAAGCAGACTGGCATGACTGAGCCTTGCCGTCTGCTAGTTTGTTTGTCCAATGCACGACCGGTGGGTCCAATCAGCCGGCGCCCGACCGTGGGACGTTCTGTCTACTCTATTCACACGGTCAACCGACGTTAGGTATACTGCTTGGAGATTATGGGCGTACGGAGGCGTCGGATGTCGTATAAGCTACTCGGCGGCTCGTTATTATAAAATGAAATTATCCACCGGTTGTGCAGAAAATGTCGTAGTATTTACTGGCATTGTGTGCGGTCAATCTTAAGTAAAAACGACAAGCTTCAAAAAGTAGTCGCTAGCATTAATAATACATTTTCAGATAATCGTTTAGCAATGTCACGCCACACGACCTACAACCCCAAACAGTATGACATAACGTCCGCCTACACAACAGCGGCGTCGTGGGTTAAAACAAGTAATTTGAGCAAAGCTAACGTGACGTGCGATAGCAGCGGTCATGCCACTTTGGCAATCAGTGTAGGCCTACAGCAATAAGATATTAATGCATCTTGAAAGAGTACTCAAATATGAGGCCTCCGTACGAAAAACTTCTTGAATTTGAGAGATCAAAACTTAGATTTTTAAAAATGTACGTTTTAAGCTAAAAATGTCATACGCAGGTTGTCCAGGTCCATCTCCAGCCATTTCGGCGCAATTCACTCTTAAAATGTGTGTCGAAGCCGGAGATCGCAAAAAATTGACTAAAACCCCCTATTTTGGGGGTTCAAGGTCATTCAAGGTTATTAACGTTGGCACCAATAAAAAGCTTGTCACTAGTGCTTGTTATGATAAGCAGCATGTCTGCACCTGACTGCAACCGTTTTCACGCTACACGAGATAATTGCGGTAAAATAACCATTTAGGGGGGGTAGGTAGCCGTTTTTTACGCTCGCCTGCGCCGGCCTCCATCAATCTAGGGGATCGGGACTTAAACTGCTGAAATCTACGTTTAGTGCTAAAAATTTTATACGCAGGTTGTCTTGGTCTATTCCCAGCAATCGTCGCAATTCAGTCTTAAATTGTGCACTGCAGCCAAGAATTGCGAAAAAAATTCACCAAAACCCCTTTTGGGGGTTCAAGGTCGTTCAAGGTCATCGGTGTTGATAAAACTAAAAAGTTCATGACCCGTGCTTGGTATTATAAGCAACATGTGTGTACCTATTTGCAACAGTTTTCACACTATAGAAGAGCCAATAGGGTCAAAATGACGTCTTTTAGAGGGGGCGCCATCGTTCGAGAAGAACCCCCGTACCCAGGGGCATGAAATTTTGTCACGAAAAACTAGAGACCTTGAGGCAGCCCATGGTAAAAATTTTATGATTTTAGTTTGCACCGTTTTGATACTGTGCCAGGGTGTGACGGACAGACAGACGGACGGAAGCTTAAACGATGGCTAAGACGCGCGAAGCATTCTGCTATCGCGCGTAAAAAGTAGGCGTGGCAGAAAGTTGTATAAATTTCCAACAGATTTCCGAGTTCCGACAGACAGTTACATTTGAATAAATTTACGACGAAGGAGATTATGGGTGTTGGAAATTTTAGTTTTGCCACTAAATTTTCCCAAAGTGGCGATTTTGGCCCGTAACATTTGCATTTTTGAACGAAAATTTTCTGCCGAGAAGCAGATTTTTTGATTTAGGCTATTTCCGACAGCGAAAGAGTTAGGTTGGGCAATTGCTTTCCGTCCCTTCCCCATGCCACGACGCCTCTGGTCTACAGCGTGAACAGGGTGGAGATAACGTCTGGTTACCCTCCGCCTGACTCCAATCGACTGCTGGTGCTGCTGCTGCTGACGAAGTTTCCTGACGCCAATAAAACTCGCGTGAGAGCGCCGCCACCACGTTACCGTGCGGACGTGCAGAGAACTAGCCGAGCGAGCAATAGCGGCCGGCGTGTCAAGCGAGGATCGAGGAAGCACGATACCACCAACCTCGCTGAGAGCTTTACGATCAACGACGACACCTCGAAGTCGCAATAACAGAGCTACTATCAACGTACGTCATCACGAGACCATTCTGCAGCCGCGTACGTGTTTGTCGAAGCCTGCTGCACTGTCGTTCTGAGGTAACGTGTGGTGGTGGTGGAGCAAAATTCTAACAAAATGCAAATCGATAAACGCTCAACAGTTTAATTTCTGGAATCGTCGTAATAATTCAGTAGGCTAATACGTCCCGGTCGTTTCGTAACGTCAATCTGGCTAGTGTGACGTAACTGACGTTGTCTGTTTTACGGCTGTGCGCAGCAGGTAGGCCTAATATAGCCCTACAGTTAGCTCGTCTGTGTCATGATATCTTGGCTTGTCAAGATCTAATTGGAGATAAAAGCAGATCCGGCGACTGTAACAAGCGAGATGTTTTGCCGCTTTTGTTTTCTTGTCGGTTTGCAAGCCAGTATTGCATCCGTCTTGGCTACGTCTTGGCTATGGCTACGGGTAACAAGAAGTCCAGCTGACGGTAGCCTTCAAGATCATTTTAAGTCAATGATTTTCTTCTTGTCTGACAGGGCGTATGCCATCGTTTATTAGTGATTAATAGTAACCTTTTCCGTCCTTACCGTTTCCGAGATATGGCCAGTTTTCCGTTGAAAAACGCACATTTCTCCTATTCCCTTCTATTCAACCTCCCAATTTGAAAATGTTTCCCTTGCACTAGATAGCTGAAATTTTGCACGTCTGAGTTTAAATGTTTAATTATTTGTTAAAAAGTTTTTCACTACGACCTAAAGCTTAGTCACCATACATTCGTTACAGGCGGACAGACGGACAGACGTATAGACAACTCGTACCAATAGCTCGATTGTTACTTGAGTATGGTCAGCTAAAAAGCGGAGGTGCGGATATGTCGATCCGCGGATGTCGCAACGAGCAACGCTGTAATTAATCTTCAATTAATTAGTTTAACTATTTTAAACCTATTTCTTACCGTAGCTTTGCCTATGGACTTCTCAATTTTTACTGGACACACAACTGAGCGGGTAGCTGTACGAGCTGAGGCCAAACGACTGAGATTAACTGCAGCATTCCGCTGCTATGCTGCTGCTGCTGCAGCTACACAATTAACTTTTATTAATAACGACGTGCTTTTAGTGCATGCTGCTGGTAAACTTTGCGATTTTGCGCTTCTTCGCCAGCGGACCGCACTGCTGGTTAGCTGCGGCAGTGATCTGCTTGACGAAGTTCTTAGCCACGCAGTTGAAGAACCTTCTGACGATGTGAACCTGCATGTCGTGTCTCGCCGTACACATGCTGCGTCCAAACAGCAAGTCCAAATACTTCTCCATGTACATACACGGTCCATGATCTTGCAGAACGGCAGCCTCTGTCCTGGCGACAACAGAAATGTAGACTTGAGATCAGGACGATTCCACAGCTCGTCAAAGACGCGCCAGCAGTGACGTACCAGCTTGTAGGTAAAATCCGACGGTCTAATAAGTCCGCCTCGGTTGATGCAGTCGAGGAATTCCGCTGCTCTATCGTCCAGTTTTTCCTTTACGTAAATCACTGGCAGCTGACTGGAGCACACAAGTGCTTCTTTGCATTGGTTGCACTCGGTGCAGGCGACAGTGGATCGAGCGATGGCGCCGCTGACATAGAAGATGATGTGTTTGGCACTCTCAGACGGCTCAGCGTCAAGCCTCAGACTGTCAGCAATTACGTCAGCTGTGTTGTCTCCGTCACTGGTTGATGTCGCAGATGAGCAGTCCGCGTGAACGGCGTCCTCGATGTCTGACAATGACATCTTGGAGAATCTCAGCAGCGACAGAGCTCGAATCTTTCTGTCACTTTCCAACACTTGGCGCATAGATATATAATAGTTTGCTCCAGACAGCTGCCGAAGCCATCCAAATCGTGACTCTAGAGCATCTGATTGCAGCTGACCCAGCAGGACGAACTTGAATCCAAGATGATCAAGTAGATAGGCAGCACAATCAGCCAGCGCCAAGCAGGTGTGTCGTAGAGCAAGGAATGTTTCTGGCGTACAGCCATCTTTGCCCGCTGCTTCCCACCTTTGCAGAAACTCGGCCAATTCCCGCAAAAAGCAGAGTTTCCAGTTTTGAGAGGAGCGTGCAGGGTCTATGCATGGTGTAGTCCCTTTTATGCTTCCCCTTGCACGACGACTTGACGTTCAAGACGTTCCAAAGCTTGAGTACCAGCGAGATGAACTCAGCTGTACCGCGCCACTCCGGTCTGTCACAATGGTCGGCGTAATACGTCAGAGCATAGCGCGTTGACTCGGCAAAAACTGACGTGGCGAGAGTCACGGAAGTTTTTTCGATGCTCTTTGCATTGAGCGCTGCTGGCGACAACTTATGCGCTTTCTTCAGCGACGAAGATGCTTCCAGGTTATACAGGTCAACGACGTGGTTGAAGTCAGCGCGGCATCCGTTTGACAAGTTCTGATCAAACGCGGGACAGCTGAACACTTTTTTGCCTGAAAGTTGTTATATACATTTTTCAGGTCGTGAACGGAGTCAAAGATCAAGAAGATGGGCTGTCCGCTGTCGCTGTCGATGATGCTGGTCGTCAATGCTCTACGGCAGAGGAAGTCGATGAAAAACTTTCTGTTTGTTGACGCGTTATCGACTGAAATTGCGACAACGTTTAGACCGACTTTACGAATGACAGCCATCACTTCCGTATAGCAATCGTACTGCTTGACTGTTGTCAGATCAACAGTCAAGCAGATAGATGGAGACGACGTCCTTGAATTTGCCGACCAGCGACTTAGTCATGAAGCACAGCAACGTCGACGCGAATGAGGCATCCGCCGTCAGACCCTGCACCTCGCCGCCGAATAGCAATAATTTTGTAAACAGAGCGACAATTTGACATTCAAGGAAGATTGCAGTTTTGCTTAACAAAGTTTTGCATGAACTGCGCCGCAATATCTCGGTCCATTAGACTACGTCGCCGACTTACCTAACTGCCACTTTTTTTGTTCTGCTGGCACTAGCCGTTTGGCAGTGTTTCCGGTCAAGTTGACAACCGTCGCCAACCGAGAAAGCCAGTTTGGCGACGGTTGACGGGTTTTGCCGGTTGTCGGGTCACGAACTTGGAATGACCTGCTAGATGACGTGACGTCTGTCGAGTCGTTATTCAGCTTCCGTCACCGACTCAAAGTTCACCTTTTCACCAAATCATTTCCTGGATATTTTAATTGATTTCTCTAGTGGACTTAACATTATTCGTATTACACGCACTTAGGCTACTTTAAGACATTTCAAATTTATCGATGCCAATTTTAGCGTGTTCACTCATTCGTCTGTCTGTCTGTCTGTCCATCCGTCTGTACTCTGTATGCTCGAGACGTTGATTTATCGTGGTCGTATAGGTTATAATTCTGCAGTAATTACGGTACTTGAATAGCTAACCTATAGGTCTTCGATTTTGGAGCCCCAAGTCTATGCTTTAAAGCGTTACTTTCGGAGACAACTGCGAGAAAACAAATGTATAGACCAGATAAAATAGAAAACGCAGGCAGAAGAAGAAACAACTACATCTTACACACTGTGGTGAGATACATTGCGCGGTGTCCTATTTGAGCTTTCTCGTTTGGTGTAATATGGTTGCACATCGGTTACATTTTTTCAGTGCTTCGTGGCCCTTAAACCCAAATTTTGCACGTCGATGCCCCCGAGCCAATATATCGCATGGATGGTTGCAAACAATTACAAGACTTGTCGGTCCATTTCGCCTGAATAAGCAGATGATGACTACACCCAGGAGTTTTGGTGATGGACAGATGGACTAGATTAATGGTGTTGTCTTGCCAGCTGCACCGCGCCATCGCTATCCTGCATGTGACTCGTTAGTGAAGATTGATTTATCGACCAAATAACGTCTAGATAGGCATGCTGCGTGCGTATTGTAGCCTATCTTGGCCAATAACAAAAACTCATATGGGTTACTTAACAATTCGAACCAAGTTTCAAGTTTGGCATTTTATATAAAAGTGGCAAGTGCCATTATACGTGTATTTTGCCAAGTTTGTGTATTTTTGGAAAACAGTGACCGTCATGAAATGCAAGCAAGCCTATAGGGATCTACTGTAGAAACATCTTCGTGATTAGGCCTTATCACAGCGTGTATATAGGCCTACTGTGATTTCTTAATTCTTATCATTTTTTCTACCATTTTAGGACGAATACAACTAACTGCTTTACCTTTCGTAATAGCACACTTAGTGGACTACGAATTACAATCGATAGGGCGCAGGGCCTGCTATCATGACATAATAGGATCAAGGATAGCTTTCCATAAGACTGCCAGAAAACCGTTTCAAGACACATATCAGGTCTCGCCGGTATAACATAGAATAGCATCTGGGATGCGTGAGGTGTCAGTCTGCAGAGCCTCGTTCATGACTTGCAGGCTTCTGGCCTGCGACTATCAAGAAGCTGCTCTCGGATTTCTCTGCTACTTCGTCCGGAAACACTGATTAACAGCACATTGCGGTTTGACTTACACACGCGTGTTGTGGAAGAAAACGAATGAGAGGTGATGGTGTAGCCATGACGACATACATAAATTGAAGCACATACTCGATCTAGGATGGACGTAAAACTTACCGGTAGTAAACATATAGGCTTACTTGCTCAGGCGCTGCTTACGTAATTTGCGACGTCATGTCCAGCTGCAGCAACAACAGATATGTCCATCGTACGTTAGCTAGAAGTCTAGAACAGTGTATTCTGCAGATGACCAATATATATTACTCGCTGTAATACTTATTGGTTTTGCCTTTGAATATAGCACTTGATCAGCAACAGCTTCAGATTCATGTAAGCTAGGCTACTCCTCATTTTACTTTCTGCAGCAGATAGGAGGCTAAGTTGGCCAATGCCACGTGAAGGTGAAGTTACTTCCAAATGACTATGCGCGAAACAAATAAACTCGCCATCATTCAACTACGGTTTAACTACGTTAGAATTACGTAAAGCAAAAATTGCGCGTAAAACAACTCTGCTGTAGTCGAACTGTCATCTGCATTACAGAAATTTATATAAACTACATATTTTAAAAATCAAGATTTGAAGAAGTTAACATCAAACAGCGTTCTTTACATCAAGTTTTCTGAAACTGCATTTATGATACATTTTCTGCGAAAGAGTTGAAGTTTATAACGTTTCGATAAAGCTGTGTTGATGCACTAAAAAGCTAAGCATACAATCTTCATTTCTGTTGCTCCGGATAGTTTTACGCGCGAAAGCAGCTATGCTTTCAGCGCGTCTTAGGCATCGCAATTCCGTCTGTCTGTCCGTCCGTCTGTCACACGGGTGGATCAGGCAAAAACGGTCCAAGCTAGGATCTCCAAATCTTCACCATCGGCTGCCTGGAAGACTCTAGTTTCAGGAACCGTAAAGCTTTTTCGTAAACTCGAAGGGGGTCACCCCGAAC